>JNSL01000193.1_pt1 | contig 11194 bp, 10 predicted proteins | sample 210691 | NCBI WGS metagenome assembly JNSL01 (sample SAMN02808685, study PRJNA238866) | freshwater metagenome | biome: fresh water; feature: freshwater reservoir; material: water; isolation source: water column of the freshwater reservoir Embalse de Amadorio in Spain | place: Spain: Valencia ...
TGAAATGGTTAATGACGTTGTATGGATTCCAGCTAATAATCATGACAGTAAAGTCAAATCAAAACTTGGTGCTAAAGAAGGCGATGTTGTGACAATTAAAAAGGGAGGATTCTGATGAGAATTCTGCCTAATGTTGAGTTAAACGCATTTGGAATTGATCCATGGTGGATAACTTTAATTAAAGTTGTAGTAATTTTTGTGACTTTGGTGGTGATGACTTTATTAGCAATTTGGAGTGAAAGAAAAATTGTTGCCCGAATGCAAATGAGAGTTGGACCAAACAGAGTTGGACCAGGTGGAGTTTTAATTGGTTTGATGGACGGTGTAAAACTTGCCTTAAAAGAAGATGTTATTCCATTTACAGTTGACAGAGTTGTTTACATATTGGCTCCCATAATTTCTGCCACAACTGCATTTATGACTTTTGCAGTAATTCCTTTTGGTCCTGAAGTTTCTTTCTTTGGGGTCATAACACCATTGCAACTAACTGACTTTCCAGTCAGTGTTTTATACGTATTAGCAATTGCCAGTGTGGGAATTTATGGCATTGTTTTAGCAGGTTGGTCATCTGGCTCTACTTATGCTTTGCTGGGAGGTTTGCGCTCATCGGCGCAAATGGTTTCTTATGAAATAGCAATGGGTCTATCTTTTGTGGCAGTTTTTCTTTATGCAGGTTCAATGAGTACATCCCAAATAGTTGCCGCACAAGAAAGAACTTGGTACATCTTGTTGCTACTTCCTTCTTTCTTAATCTATGTAATTTCGATGGTGGGAGAAACCAACAGAGCTCCATTTGATTTACCCGAAGCAGAAGGTGAATTAGTTGGAGGATTTCACACTGAATACTCCTCTTTAAAATTTGCTTTATTTTTCCTAGCTGAATACATAAACATGGTCACAGTTTCAGCATTGGCTACAACTTTATTTTTAGGCGGTTGGAGAGCACCGTTTCCACTCTCACTAATACCCGGAGCCAATGAAGGTTGGATTCCACTTATTTGGTTCTTTAGCAAAATTGCTGTTTTCTTATTCATATTTATCTGGATTCGTGGCACATTACCAAGATTAAGGTATGACCAATTTATGAATTTAGGTTGGAAAATATTAATTCCTGCATCTCTGGCCTGGATTAGCATTGTGGCAATCACCAGAGGATTAAGAAATTCACTTGATTTACCAACCGGGCAAACTATCGCATTATTGGGATTACCTCTAATTGTGGTAGCACTTGCAGTTTTCATTAATGATTGGCGTAAAGCAAACCAAGAAGAAAAAAATGAAACAAATGAATTAAATATTCAAGTAACTGAAATAAATCCTTTCGCTGGAGGGCATCCAGTACCACCACTTCCTGGACAAGTTTTAGTTGAACCACAGGAAAATAAACAAAGGATATTAAATGGCTGAGATTCCACAAATGATTAGAGCTTTTGGCGTTACTTTTAGATCAATGTTTAGAAAAGTAACAACAGAACAGTACCCAGAAGAAAAAGTGCCCACACAAGCAAGATTTCACGGCAGACATCAGTTAAACCGTCATCCAGATGGTTTAGAAAAATGCGTAGGTTGTGAGCTTTGTGCTTGGGCTTGTCCCGCTGATGCAATTTATGTTGAAGGTGCCTCAAATGATGAAGGTGAAAGATTTTCTCCCGGTGAAAGATATGGCAGTGTTTATCAAATAAATTATTTACGCTGCATAGGTTGTGGTTTATGTATTGAAGCCTGTCCTACAAGAGCTTTGACTATGACAAATGATTATGAGTTAGCAGATAATTCAAGAACAAAATTGATTTATGAAAAAGATGATTTGTTAGCACCTCTTCTTCCAGGTATGGCACAACCACCACATTCCATGATTGATGATTTTGTCGCTCAAGACTATTACGACGGAAAAGTTAAAGGTGCATCTGCTGAACAATTTGCTGAAGTTGAAATTAACAAACAAAAAGATCTAAAGGCATAAATAAATGGTTAACGCATTGATAAGACTAGCTGAGGTGAGTAACCAAGAAAGTATTTCATTTGAACCATTTGTGTTTTGGATTTGTGGGGGCTTGGCAGTAATTGGTGCAATTGGAATGTTGATTTCACATAAAGCAGTTCATAGTGCTTTATGGGTGGCATTAACCATGATGAATTTGGCAGTTTTATATGTTGTGCAATTTGCACCATTTTTAGGTGTTACCCAAGTTGTTGTTTACACCGGAGCAGTAATGATGCTCTTTTTATTTGTGCTAATGATTGTTGGAGTAGATGCCTCTGATTCTTTAGTTGAAACGATCAAAGGACAAAGAAGAATAGGTATTTTAGCTGGAGTAATACTGGTTAGTGCTCTAGTGTTGTTGTTAGGAAATTCTTTCTCAATTCAATCTGCCCAGTTATCAGATGCTGATTCAATATATGGTGGAAATGTACAAGGAATAGCCGCTCTTTTATTTGGTAAATATGTGCTTATTTTTGAATTAACTTCAGCATTATTAATCACCGCAGCATTGGGTGCCATGATCTTGGCTCATAAAGAAAGAACTTCACCAAGAAAAACCCAAGCAAACATGGCAAAAGAATTATTTGCCAGTGGAAATTACCAGGGTCCACTTCCTTCGCCAGGTGTTTATGCCAGACACAATTCTGTTGATACTCCAGCATTACTTCCTGATGGATCGGTTTCAGAAATATCAATCCCAGGACCAATAGTTGCGCGCGGTGTGACCAAGAAGATTAACCAATCAGATTTAAATGAAGTACAAATAATTTCTGAAGGTTTAGGACTAGTTTCAAGTGAAGAAGATGATAAGCAATGAACCCTAATGCATATTTAGTCTTATCTGGAATCATTTTTTCAATTGGTGCTTTAGGTGTTCTTTTAAGACGAAACGCAATAGTTGCATTTATGTCTGTTGAATTAATGCTTAATGCTGCAAATCTTGCCTTTGTTACCGGTGCTCGAGTATGGGGCAAATTAGATGGTCAAGCAGCAGCTTTCTTTGTGATGGTAGTTGCCGCCGCTGAAGTTGTGATTGGCCTGGCAATCATTATCACAATTTTTAGAACAAGAAATTCAGCTTCAGTGGATGAAGCAAGTTTGCTTCGTTGGTAATTAGACAAGGACAACAGTGATAGCCGCGATTATTGCCCTGCCAGCATTAAGTGCTGCGATTTTATTGTCATTGGGTAATCGCACCAACAAATTTGGTCCTTGGCTTGCTATTGGTGCATCTTCTGGTTCATTCCTGATTGGATTTTGGCAATTTTTGCAAATGTTATCTCGCCCTGAAGAAGAAAGAGCTGTGGTAACAACAGTTTATGAATGGCTTGCAGTACCTGCTGCTGGTTTTAAAGTTAATTTTGCTCTGCAATTAGATCAACTCTCTATTTCATTTGTTTTACTAATAACTTTTGTGGGAACACTCATTCATATTTATTCTCTTGGCTATATGTCCCATGATGAAAATCCAAGAAGATTCTTTGCATACTTAAATTTGTTTGTGGCAGCTATGTTGTTACTAGTTTTGGCAGATAATTACTTACTACTCTATGTGGGCTGGGAAGGTGTTGGATTAGCTTCATATTTGTTAATTGGATTTTGGCAACATAAACCTTCTGCTGCAGTTGCAGCTAAAAAAGCATTTGTTGCCAATCGAGTTGGAGACTTTGGACTCTCCCTAGCAATTATGACTATGTTTATAGTGTTGGGTTCAGTTTCCTTTAGTGATGTAAACGAAGGAATAAAAGGTGCACCTGCCTGGGTGTCTCTAACACTTGGATTGTTATTACTACTTGCAGCTTGTGGTAAGTCAGCACAATTTCCGTTGCAATCTTGGTTGTTAGATGCAATGGAGGGCCCAACGCCAGTTTCGGCATTAATTCACGCTGCAACCATGGTTACTGCTGGTGTTTATTTGATTGTGCGAAGCGCATCAATATTTAATGCAAGTGAAATAGCACAAACAGCTGTTGTGGTAGTTGGAACTATTTCACTATTAATGGGTGCTGTTATTGCTGCTGCAAAAGATGACATAAAGAAATCTTTAGCCGGATCTACTATGAGTCAAATTGGTTACATGATTTTAGCCGCAGGTTTAGGACCAATCGGATACGTTTTTGCAATATTGCATTTAATCACTCACGGTTTCTTTAAAGCAGTCATGTTTCTTGGAGCAGGTTCAGTTATGCATGCCACAAATGACAATGTTGATATGCGCCGATACGGCGGTTTACCTAAAGTAATGATTTTTACTACTATTACATTCTTCATTGGATATCTGGCAATCATTGGCATTCCACCATTTGCAGGTTTTTATTCCAAAGATCACATCATTGAAGCAGCGTTAAGTCATTCGTGGTGGGCTGGAGCTGCAGTTTTATTTGGTGCAGGTTTAACTGCTTTTTATATGACACGAATAGTTGTGATGACTTTTGTTTCCAAACCACGATGGGAAGACGATGTTCATCCTCATGAGTCTCCGCTATCGATGACATTGCCCATGATTGTTTTGGCAATTGGTGCAACAAGTATTGGAATTATTCTTACCCAAAATCATAATTTTGAGCACTGGTTAGAACCTGTTACAGGTTTTGTGGAACCTGAACCACCGTTTTCAATTCAAACAATAACCATAATTACTTTAAGTGTTGTGGCAATAGGTGTGCTAGCAGCGATTTGGCAATACAGAAAAGTTGCAAAAGTAGCTCCAAAGAATGTCTCTTTTGTAGTTACAGCTGCCAGAAAAGATTTATATGGCGATGTAATGAACGAAGCACTGCTGATGCGACCAGGTCAAGCCACCACCAAATTTTTAAATATTTTTGATAAGAGTGTGGTTGATGGTTTTGTTAATGGATTGGGAGCACTTACTACCGGAATTTCTGCCAGATTGCGAAGAAGTGAAACTGGTTATGTTCGATCCTATGCCATGTCGATTGTTGTGGGGACCGCAATTTTGGTGATAGCGCTTTTGATTGTGAGACTTTAAATGAATTTTCCTTGGCTTTTACTAATAGTTCTAACTCCATTAATTGGAACCTTGTTATTGTTTGTCCCTAAAAGATTTATACCTTTTAGTGATAAACAAATAGCTCTATATTCTTCATTAATTACACTGATTTTTGTCTTGTTTGTAGCTTTCATTTTTGACACCTCTTCCACAGCTTCAACCCAATTTGATGTTTCATATGATTGGATACCTATTTTTGGAATCTCATTTCATCTCGGCTTAACAGGAATTTCTCTTGTCTTAATTGGACTTACTGCTGTTTTAACTCCCATTGTTCTTGTGGCTACAGAGCACGAAGGAATGAAAAAACGTAAAGAATTTTTGATGTGGATTTTATTAGTTGAAGCAAGTGCTCTGGCAGTATTTTTAGCTAGAGATTTATTCTTATTTTATGTAGTTTTTGAGGCAATGCTAGTACCAATATTTTTCTTAGTTGGACGCTATGGTGGACCACGAAGAAGTGCAGCAGCGCTTAAATTTATTTTGTTTGGTTTAGCTGGTGGACTTGTTATGTTGGCTGCTTTGATTTGGCTTTATTTTGTGGGAGCAACACAATTAGGGCGTGGCACTTTTTCTATCACAGCTTTAAGTAATGAACTTAAAATGGATGTTTGGACGGAACGCTGGTTATTTCTGGGTTTCTTTTTTGCCTTTGCTCTTAAGGCTCCCATGTTTCCTGGGCATACCTGGTTACCCGATACAGCAGAACAAGCAACACCAGGAACTTCAACAATGCTTATTGGAATCCTCGACAAAGTTGGAACATATGGGATGCTAGCGATTTTGTTACCAATATTTCCTAATGCTTCAAAAGAATTTGCTCCCATAATTATTGGTTTAGCAGTTTTTGGAGTTATTTATGCAGCTTTGGTTGCAATGGCACAAAAAGATATGAAAAGAACATTTGCCTTCATTTCAATTTCACATTTTGGATTTATAGTTATGGGAATTTTCTCATTCACAAGTATCGGCATGATCGGGTCCACTATTTATATGGTGGCACACGGTTTATCAACTGCGGCCCTGTTTTTGACAGCTGGTTATTTGATTAAACAAAAAGATAATTCTTTGATTAATTCATTTGGTGGTTTAACTAAAATTGCTCCAGTTATGACCGGAATATTCTTGATAGCTGCTCTTGCCTCCATTGCACTTCCCGGCATGGCCGGATTTGTTGGCGAATTTATGGTTCTTACTGGCACATTCCAGCGATACCAAATACCAACCATTATTGCTACCTTTGGAATTATTCTTGCTGCAATTTATATGCTTTGGTTATATCAAAGAGTATTTACAGGAACAGAAAATAAAGAAACTAAAAATATAGTTGATTTGAATCTGAAACAAACTTTGGTTCTTTCACCCCTAGTTGTCTTGACTGTTTTATTTGGCTTTTATCCTGCTCCAGTGATAAAAATTGCCGAATCAGCCATTTCAAATACGATGTTACAAATTGGCCAGACTGATCCTGGGCCAATCATCAGCAAGGTAGAAACCAAATGATGCAAAACGTGGTTAATTCCATTCCCACCCCTAATTTTGAATATGCCTTGTTATCACCAATCCTGATTATGTTTTTTGCAGCTTGTGCAGGAGTCTTAATTGAAGCTTTTCTGCCAAATGAAAAAAGAAGATTTTCTCATCTACTAGTGGTATTTACATCTTTATTGTTAGCATTTTTTGCTGTTGTTTTGCAGTCTGGACCAAATGGACGAGCCTTAGTAGCAAGTGGCACAGTTGCACTTGATGGACCAGGTTGGATTTTGCAAGGCACTATTTTATTAGTCGCAGCGATGAGCGCGCTTTTGTTTGCTGAATCAAAAGTAGATCCACTAGGTGATGCATTTGCAGCCCGAGCTTCAACATTGCCGGGGGGCGAGGAAGAAAAGACGGTAACCAAACTCGGTTGGGCTCAAACAGAAGTTTGGCCTTTGTTGTCTTTTTCGGTAACTGGAATGTTGTTATTTGTTACTGCAAATGATCTTTTGGTGATGTTTGTGGCATTAGAAGTTATGAGCTTACCTCTTTATTTACTTGCCGGATTAGCAAGACGTAGAAGATTACTGAGTCAAGAGGCAGCACTAAAGTATTTCATTTTAGGTGCATTAGCAAGTGCAATATTATTATTTGGAAGTGCGCTAACTTACGCATACACAGGTTCACTTGAATTTGGTCAAATATCAAATGGGATCAGTTCAGCAAACAATTCCCCTGGATTATTAACTGCCGCAATTGCTTTAGTTGCTGTGGGAATGTTATTTAAAATTGGTGCGGTTCCATTTCATCAGTGGGTTCCAGATGTTTACACAGGAGCCCCAACCCCTGTTACTTCATTTATGGCAGGGGCTGTGAAAGTTGCCGCGTTTGGTGGATTGTTAAGAATTTTCTATGTTGCTTTTGGTTCTTTAGTTTGGGATTGGCGACCACTTATTTGGGTTGTGGCTGGACTAACGATGGTGGTGGGAAGTGTTATTGCACTTTCACAATCTGATTTCAAACGAATGCTTGCATATTCCTCAATATCAAACGGTGGATTTATTTTGGTTGGTTTTTCAGGAACAAATAGAGCTGCCATAGCTGCTGTTTTAATTTATTTAATTACCTATGCCTTTGCCACAGTTGGGGCATTTGCGCTTATCACTTTGATCAGAGAACAAGCAGGAGAAAGTGCCACGTTAATTCGCTGGAAAGGACTAGGGAAGAAATCACCTTTAGCGGCAGGATTAATGTCACTTTTCATGTTGTCGTTTGCAGGAGTTCCACTAACTAGTGGATTTACCGCAAAATTTGGAGTCTTTACCGCAGCAATTGCAGGTGGTGCAACACCATTAGTTTTAATAGGTGTACTAGCAAGTGTGATTGCTGCAGTATTTTACATTCGAGTAATCATTTTAATGTTTTTTAGTGACCCAATTCCAGAAGGTCCTTTTGTAGTGGTACCAAGTGTTTTCACCACAATTGCTATATCTGCCAGCACAGTAGTTACTATAATTCTTGGATTATTTCCTCAAATTGTTATTGATTTGGTTAGCTCAGCGTCTGTGTTTCTTCGATGAATAAAGTTAACATTCCTGAGATGTTAATAACTGACGAAAAATTAAAAGACTTTTTAGCTCAAGGAATCAAAAGAACTGAAGAATTTTTAGAAATAGAATCTGCGTCTCCCTATATTCCGTTGACTGAAATCACACAACATCTTCTATTAGCAGGGGGAAAAAGAATTCGCCCAATTTTGGTTTTTCTCTCAGCCCAATTTGGTAAGCCAGATATTGACCGTTTAGCAAAAGTTGCTGCAGCAATTGAATTTATCCATGTGGCAACTCTTTATCACGATGATGTGATGGACGAAGCATTAATGAGAAGAGGCGTTGAATCTGTAAATGCCAAATTCGGTAACACTAATGCGATTTTGGCTGGCGATTTCTTATTCTCAAGAGCATCTGCAATAGCAGCTGAATTAGGTCCCCATGTGGTCACAACTTTGGCTGATACTTTGTCTGTACTTTGTGAAGGACAAATTCGCGAAGCAATTGGGGCAGGAACAACTGATCCAATTAAGCATTACTTAGAAGTTTTAAAGCAAAAAACAGGTTCACTAATTGAATCATCTGCTGCACTTGGTGCTTATCTTTCAGGAGCAGACGATGTGGTTGCGGCAGCTTTAAGCAATTATGCCCAAAATATTGGTTTGGCATTTCAAATTTCTGATGACATTCTTGATCTCAAAGGAGACCCAGCAAAATCTGGAAAAACAATCGGTAAAGACTTATTAGAAGGAATTCATACACTTCCAGTTCTTTCAGCATTATCTCTTGATAAAGAAGGGGTTTTAAAACAGTTATTAATTGAGGTAAAGGGAAATCCTGAAAACATTGGTAAAACTATTGCAAAAGTCACCGAATTAGGTGGTTTTGATGTTGCTGGTTTGCACCTTGAAAGTTTAATTGACCAAGCAATGACGGCATTAGATTCAGTGCCCAAGGGCAGTGCTCGAGATGCATTAGTTCAATTTGCACAATGGCTAACAAAAAGAAATAACTAGTTTTTATTTTCCCGGTAAGTTTTTACAGCATCGTAGCTAAACACAGTAACGGCAAGCCACACAATTAGAAACCCAATCCATCTGGCTAGGCTCATCGGTTCGTTAAAGACAAAATAACCTAATAAAAATTGTAGAATTGGTCCAAGTGCTTGAACTAGTCCTAGAACTACCAATGGAATTCTCACTACAGCAGTGCCGAATAAAAGTAATGGAACAACAGTGACAACACCAGCAGTTGCAAGCCAAAATGAATGATTCAAATCGTAATTAACAAAACTTAATTGATTTTTACTATTTAAATAGAATAGAAAAGCTAAGAAAAATGGAGTGAGTAATAAAGTCTCTAGAGTTAAGCTTGAAATTGCATTCATATTTAATATTTTTTTAACTAGTCCATAAAATCCAAAAGAAAAAGCTAAACTTAGTGCAATATATGGTGGATGACCCAAGGTTAGAGTTAAAAAAGTGACAGCTATAAATGTTAGTGCGACAGATACTTTCTGAAGGCTTCTTAGTTTCTCCTTTAAAATAAAAACACCTAAGGCAACTGAAACCAGGGGATTAATGAAATATCCAAGCGATGTTTCAATAACATGCCCGTTATTTACTGCCCAAATAAAAACACCCCAATTAATTGAAATTAAAATAGATGCTGAAAAAAGTAACAAAATTTTTCGTTTATCGTTTAAAGCAGATCTAACTTCAACCATCAAATTTCTAAAGTAGACAATTATTAACAAAAGACCCACTGACCAAATAACTCTGTGAGCAAGAATCTCTGGAGCCGAGGCAGGCTTTAATAACTGCCAGTAAAGGGGGACGACACCCCAAATCAGATAAGTTCCAATTGCAGCAAGTAGGCCTGAGTTATATCTTGCTTTTGCGTCCGATTGGTTCAATTAGGCACATTTTTCTTTAGGAGTTAAGGATTCGACATGTCATAGTCTAGGCAAATTAAAAAAGCTTCAATCATGTGGTCAACTTAGGGGTGTGAAGTGGCGAAAACGGTAGTAATCCGATACAAATAAATAGGGACCACTGGCTGGTCAAGAAAGGGTTTTGTGCGTCGTACTACTAATAATTTAAAGACAATATTTTTGCTCGGATTCTTAGGTCTGTTTGTAATGATTTTGGCAAGTTGGTTTGGTGGCTCAACAGGTCTTTGGTTTGGATTAATTTTTGCTTTAGGCATGAATGGTTTTGCATATTTTTATTCAGATCGTTTAGCTCTTCGTGCAATGCGCGCCTATCAAGTAACACCACAAACTTCTCCAGTTTTATACAAAATTGTTAGTGATTTAGCAACACAAGCAAATCAACCTATGCCAAGGGTTTATTTATCTCCTACTGCTTCACCTAATGCATTTGCTACCGGTAGGAATCCACAAAACTCTGCAGTTTGTGCTACCGAAGGACTAATGAATTTATTAACAGAAAAAGAACTTAAAGGCGTAATAGGTCATGAACTATCTCATGTTTATAACCGAGATATTTTGACCGCATCAATAGCTGCAACTATGGCAAGTGTCTTAATGTCGATGGTTCAATTCTTTTGGCTTTTTGGTGGAAGAGATTCCCAAAGATCAAATCCCATTGGAGCAATTTTCTTAATGATTATTGGACCATTGGCTGCAACTATGTTGCAGTTAGCAATTGGTAGATCAAGAGAATTTGCTGCTGATGAAGATGGTGCAATCCTGACTCAAGATCCTTTAGCGCTAGCTAGTGCATTAAAGAAAATTGATGCTGGAGTAACCAGTGCTCCAATGAGACCAACTTCAGATTTAGAAACTGCATCAGCAATGATGATTTCTCATCCATTCAGAGGAAGTGGAATGGCAAAATTATTTTCAACACATCCACCAACACAAGAACGTGTTAAAAGATTAGAAATGATGGCACAACAGATGGGGCAGTCTATCTAGAACTTTAAGCACCGTATGATTACCAAAGTACTAAATCATGGTAGCTTGCCCGAGTGGCCAAAGGGAGCAGACTGTAAATCTGCCGGTTCACGCCTACAGTGGTTCAAATCCACTAGCTACCACGCTTTTTGGAGTGATTTAATTATTAAAACTATTTTAATCTGACAAAAACTGCTATACTTAAAAAAGTTATTTATGTATTTTCTGTGATCACAACAAATTCAATTATCTAT
>JNSL01000194.1_pt1 | contig 11162 bp, 13 predicted proteins | sample 210691 | NCBI WGS metagenome assembly JNSL01 (sample SAMN02808685, study PRJNA238866) | freshwater metagenome | biome: fresh water; feature: freshwater reservoir; material: water; isolation source: water column of the freshwater reservoir Embalse de Amadorio in Spain | place: Spain: Valencia ...
CGCAAACTTTGTAGGCGCCATCGCATGGGGCATAGGCCTAACTCTTGCTGGCTACTACGCAGCAACTATCCCGGCAGTTAAGACCGGCTCTTACGCAATCGCTACCTTCTTTATTGTTGGATCGATTGTTGCTGGTATTCGTAGCTGGATGCACAACCGAAAAGCTGCCTAGTCAAATAGATTTTCGGCCGCAAGAGCTTCTAAATAGTTGTGGATAACGTCCCAAGAATCTCTTAATCTTTCAGCCTGAAACCACAGCCCGTGTTTCGTTATCCACAGAATTCAATTTTGGATTTCCGCATTTTCCAAACCGACATACTCTTCAATGACTCGGCTTGGCCCGAGTAAAAGCAACGACTTGATTCATACCAAGTCCTAGCAAACGCGGGTTCGGACTGGGGGGATCAGCCCGCATGAAGAAGTAATCGAGTTACGTCACATGGTTGAAGACATTTTGTCTCAATCAACAAGTGCTGCATCTGATCATGAGTCCCCACAAGTACTTGTTGAACAGATCGCTAGCCACATCTCTGGATTTGGCCTACTTCAACCACTCCTAGATGATCCAAGTGTTGAAGAAATTTGGATAAACGAACCTGGCCGAATTTTTGTTGCCAGGAATGGCAAAAGTGAACTCACTAGCGTGATTCTTAGTGATGTTGAAGTTCGTGGCTTAGTAGAGCGGATGCTTGCTTCTTCGGGTCGCCGGGTAGATCTTTCCAACCCATTTGTGGATGCCACTTTGCCAGATGGCTCAAGACTTCATGTGGCGATACCTGATATCACTCGCAAGCATTGGTCAGTCAACATCCGTAAATTCATCATGGGCTCTAAATCTTTAGAAGCCTTAGTTTCGGTTGGAACGTTGACCGATCAGGCCGCTGCATTCTTACAAGCATGTGTAGTTTCGGGCTTGAATATTGTTGTTGCCGGAGCTACTCAAGCAGGCAAGACCACTTTGATGAATGCGCTCCTAAACAGCGCACCGTCAAGCGAGCGAGTCATCACTTGCGAAGAAGTTTTTGAATTGCAGTTAACCAGTCCAGATTGGGTGGCATTGCAGACGCGACAAGCAAGCCTAGAAGGAACCGGCGAGATTCCCTTGCGCCGGTTAATTAAAGAGGCATTGCGCATGCGACCATCTCGATTGGTTGTAGGTGAAGTGCGGCAAGAAGAAGCACTTGATCTTCTGGTTGCGATGAACGCAGGAATGCCAAGTATGTGTTCATTGCATGCAAATGGTTCGCGGGAAGCTATCTCCAAATTGTGCCTGCTGCCGATGCTTGCGGGCAGCAATGTCTCTGCAGAGTTTGTGGTTCCGACTGTAGCTTCGGTTGTCGACATTGTGGTCCACACCGCATTGAGATCTGATGGTACTCGCAGAGTTCAACAGATCACTTCTGTAACGGGGCGAGTTGAAGGCAACAGTATTGAAACCGGGGATATCTTTAGCTTTCAAAATGAACGGCTCGAGCCACAAGGAATATTTCCAGGAAGGCTTGATCGTTTCCAAGCCAACAATATCGATGTAACAAGTTTGGTTGGTGCATCACGATGGGTTTAATCGTCGGACTACTCAGCGCAATTGGAATCGTTCTGACTTGGGGTGCGATTCGGGAACCAATGCGACTTCGGAAATTCAAGTTGCACGGAAGACGCAAACTTCAAATGAAGAGTAAGAAAGTTCCAGCTGACCTCTGGCCTGACGTAGTAGATGATTTAGCATCAGCAATTCGGGCGGGGCTATCGCTCCCACAAGCCGTTATCGAGCTTTGTAATTCTGGTCCAGAGCAACTTCGGCCCGCTTTTCAAATGTGCCGAGATCAGTATCAAGCAACCGGGGATTTCAATGCTGGGCTAAATCTAATAGCGCAAAATCTAGAAGAACCACAGGCTGACAAGTTTGTTGCATCTCTTCAAATTGCTCATGAGGTTGGAGGTGCTGATCTTGGAGTATTGCTACGCACGCTATCGGAAGTTATGCGGGAGGAACTAGTACTGCGTGGTGAAATTGTTGCTCGACAAAGTTGGACCATTAACGGAGCCAAACTTGCAGTAGCGGCCCCCTGGGTTACGGCATTAGTTCTATCGACCCGGGACACCGCAGCGAATGTATACATGTCGGCTAGTGGGCTTCGGATGTTGTCGGCATGTGCAGTGATTTCTATTTTTGCCTACTTAGCAATGATGAAGCTTGCGGAACTTCCAAAAGAGAAAAGACTTCTGGCATGAGCGGATTTCTAATTGGTTTGCTTTTTGCAACCGGTGTGGTGTTGTGTGCAAATGTATTGCGACAACCAAGACTAAGTATGAGCGACCAGATATCGCCTTATGTCGGAATGGGCTCAACCAAGTCACAGAATTTAACACAACTGGCATTGGCAGCAATTAATGATTTGCTTACTTCGCGTAGCTGGTCACCTTGGAGCAAAAACGAGGACATCTCCAAGTGGCTTCGGCAATCGGAAAGTGAATTTACGTTAACTGGTTTCCGCCGCAAGCAGATCACGTTTGCTGGGTACTCGATGCTGCTTGCTATTGGGTGGGCTTTACTTCGACTTAGCTCTGGCAAAGGTTTATCTGCAGTGTTTGCCTTCGCATTAATCCTTGGTGCATTCATTACTGGCGGTTGGTATGCCAAGTGGAATCTAGCAAGCCAAGCTAATAAACGTCGCCTAAGCATTGAAGAGCAACTGCCGGCAGTACTTGACCTCCTGGCATTTGCCGTCTCGGCGGGAGAGCCAGTTCTGCTTGCGCTTCGAAGAATTTCGAAATCCTGTACCGGTCCGCTCGCCAAGGAATTAGGAAAGGTTGTTTATTCAGTGAACTCAGGTGATGGATTAGTTCCAGCCCTAAATCAAATGAGTAATCAAATCGAATCTCAGCCACTTACTAGAGCAACACATTCATTGGAATTAGCTCTTGAACGGGGTACACCTCTTGTGCAGGTACTACGTGCTCAAGCCGCTGATGCGCGAGCCCATCAAATGCGAATGCTGTTGGTATTAGCGGGACATAAAGAGACTTCAATGATGCTTCCTGTTGTGTTTCTAGTATTGCCAATGATTGTTGCGGTAGCGCTGTATCCCGGAATGATCGCACTTCAAGTTTTGTAACCCCAAGAGAAAATACTCAACTATTGAAAAGGAAATACAAATGAAGATAATGAATGAAATAGCTCCAAAAATTTCCGTTGCACTACAAGTGTCGGCTGCAAGATTTGTTGAAAAGTCTCGCGATGATCGTGGGGATGTTCCAGGGTGGGTTCTTGTCACGGTTATGACAGCCGGACTTGTAGTAGCAGTTTGGTCTGTAGCCGACGGGCAATTGAAGTCTGTTCTAACAAGTGCACTCCGAAGTGTCTCGCAACCGTAACGAGTTAGCGTCTGAAACTGGATCTGGCATCGTCGGATTCGTTTTAGTCGCCCCATTAGTTGTTGCAATCTTTATTGCAATCGGACAAATTGCAATGCTGGTCGCCGACAAGAGCGTCTTAAACTCAGCTGCAGTTATTGGCGCTCGAACAGCTAGTGCTGCGGATGCCTCAAATGCGGATGGCAGAAATGCCGTCCTCAAGGTTTTATCAAGCAGAGGCGCTGGGTTTAGTCCAGAAACAATTGTCATTACTCAAGTGAGAAATCAAGGCCTGACGTATATCTCGGTCGCTGTTACGCGAAAGGTATCGGTTCCACTCTTGGATCGAGAATTCTTAATGACCGGAAGAGCTCGCGCAATCGACGAGGCCTCGTTATGAAATTCTTCACTTCGAGCGAGGGAAATGTGATCGTGGAGTTTATTGGAATTACGGTAGCGCTCTTGGTTCCGCTCTCGATCATTGCTAATTCCAGCGTTATGGTAGCTAATGCTTATCTGTCCACAGATATCTCAGCCCGCACTGCAGCGCGTGCATTTGTTGTTTCAAGTAGCGATGCAAGTGGGAGTAGAGCAGCAAGCACAGCCGCTGGACTTGTCGCGCAAGACTTTGATTCGCGCAATGGGGCGATAACTACCAAGATCACCTGCAGTAAGAATCCGTGCCTGTCTCCAGGCGGATTTGTAACAGTAAGAGTGAGTAAACAAGTGAACCTGAATTTGCCCAGAGCATTAGGGTCGCGAAGCGTAGTTGTAACGTCCCAGCACACTGCAGTCGTAGATGAATTGCGATCGCCGTGAATCTTAGAAAACTAGTTGAGCGAGATGAAGGTTCAATTCTGTTGTTTGGAATTGGCTTATCAGTGGCAGGTTTAATGATCGCGACAGTATCTATAAATGTGGCATCACTCTGGGTTACTAGGAACGTTTTAGATGGCATTGCAGATGGCGCAGCTCTTTCTGCTGCGCAAGCCGTTAATACCGACGCTATTTATCGTGATGGGTTAGGCACAAATCTGCGCCTTAACGAAAATCTGGCTCGAGCTAAAGTGAAGCAATACGTTGAAGCAGCAAATGTTCGAGCACAGGTTGAGCAGTTTTCCGTGCGGTCGGTAGAAGTTTCAGGAACATCAGTTACGGTGACTGTTCAGGCAAGCCCCAGAACTGCATTCGGCTACCTAATACCAATTTCCACTCCCGTTGTAGTCAGCGCAGCCAAGGCAATTAATAAAGTTAGGTGACTTCAAGGTAACCTTATGAATTATGGCTACCGGAGACTTCGCTGTTGATATTGCAGCAATCAACTCCACGCTTTCTAGCATCGAAAAAGTGCTTCGGATTGATGAAATGCAGGCTCAAGTAGCCGAGCTTGAGATCCTTGCCTCAGCCCCAGATCTTTGGGATGACCAAGCCAATGCTCAACGAGTAACTGGAAAGCTTTCGGTGCTGCAGGCTGACATTGGCCGAATCAAGAATCTGCGTTCCCGCGTAGATGACGTTCAAGTTTTGTGGGAAATGGGTGACGCCGAAAGCGATCAAGGAATCCTTGATGAAGCTGGCGCGGAATTAATCGCACTTGAGAAATCTATTGGCGAACTTGAAGTTCGAACTTTGCTATCGGGTGAGTACGACCACCGGGAAGCGCTGATTTCAATTCGCTCGGGAGCTGGTGGCGTTGACGCAGCTGACTGGGCTGAAATGTTGCAGCGCATGTATTTGCGATACTGCGAACGCCATGGCTGGGCTACTGATGTTTACGAAACTTCTTATGCAGAAGAAGCCGGAATTAAATCCACAACTTTTGCGGTTAAAGCTCCGTTTGCGTATGGAACTTTGTCAGTCGAACAAGGCACGCATCGACTGGTTCGCATTTCACCGTTTGATAATCAAAGTCGTCGTCAGACTTCGTTTGCTGAAGTAGAAGTTATTCCAGTGGTTGAACAAACGGATTCAGTAGAGATTCCCGATGATGATTTAAGGATTGACGTTTATCGATCCTCTGGCCCAGGCGGTCAAGGTGTTAATACAACTGACTCTGCCGTTCGCTTAACTCACATCCCAACCGGCATTGTGGTGTCCTGCCAAAATGAGCGCTCCCAGTTACAAAATAAGGCAACTGCAATGGCTGTGTTGCAAGCAAGAATTTTGGAACGCACTCGCCAAGAAGAACAAGCCAAGATCAATGCACTCAAGGGCGACACCAGTGGCTCCTGGGGAAATCAAATGCGATCATACGTTTTGCATCCTTATCAAATGGTTAAGGACATTAGAACTGAAGTCGAAACCGGCAATACTTCGGCAGTTCTCGATGGCGATATCGACCAGTTTGTAGAAGCTGGCATTCGCTGGCGTCGTGAACAATCCAATTAGTGATCAGTCCCTCATAAGCCAAGAATCGGCGCGCCCTGCACCTGCATAGGCTGCGCACTATTTAGGCTGAATACATACGAGTTTTAGAAATTCTTTGCGCGCCCATTTAAGGAGACACTGTGATCAACTTTGATAACGTCTCCAAGCAATATAAGAATTCAAACACGCCAGCGCTTGATGGAATTAACCTAAGTATTGAACAAGGTGACTTCGTCTTCTTAGTAGGTCAATCTGGATCTGGTAAATCATCGCTACTTCGCTTGCTACTTAAAGAAGAAAAGCCAACTTCAGGTACGGTCACGGTGGATGGCATCAATGTGGCAAAGTTGCCTAATCGCAAAGTCCCAGCGTTTCGCCGGACTATGGGAATCGTATTTCAGGATTTTCGATTGTTGCCAGGAAAAACTGTGTTCGACAATGTTGCATTTGGCATGGAAGTAATTGGTAAATCAAAGAAAGAAATTCAACAACGAATTCCTGCAATTTTGGAATTAGTTGGCTTAGAAGAAAAAGCTCATCGTCTGCCATCCGAGTTATCTGGTGGCGAGCAACAGCGCGTTGCGCTCGCTAGAGCATTTGTGAATAAACCAAAACTTCTATTAGCAGATGAGCCAACTGGAAACTTAGATCCGTCAACCAGCGTTGGCATTATGAAACTTCTGGATCGAATCAACCGAACTGGCACCACGATTGTTATGGCGACGCACGATGTAGCCATTGTGGATCAGATGCGCAAACGAATTGTGCAAATGGAAAATGGCAAAATCATCCGTGATCAAGAGCGCGGTATGTATGGGCATACGGGGCAGTAGTCATGAGATTTTCATTTGTAAGTAAAGAGGTTGGCAACGGCCTACGCCGCAACTTCACAATGACAGTTGCCCTGATTGTTTCGGTTGCTGTCTCCCTTTCCTTGGTGGGCGCTGCATTGCTCATGAGCGCACAAGTAGATCGCATGAAGGGCTATTGGTACGACAAGATCGAAGTATCTATTTTCTTATGTGGAAATACTTCAGTTGCGTTCACCTGCACTGGCGCAGTAACTGCTGAACAACGCACGAATATTGAAACGGTTCTCGGATCATTGGAATCAGTTCAAGAAATCTTCTATGAATCATCAGCTGATGCTTACGCGCAATTCAAAGAGCAATTTGCCGGCTCAGCCATTTTGGCAAACATCAGTCCCGATGCATTGCCGGAATCCTTCCGAGTAAAACTTGATAACCCAGAAAACTTTGAGAAAGTTGCTGGTGCTTTACAGTCAGTTCAAGGTGTTGAATCAATTCAAGATCAGCGCCAATTACTTGATCGGTTCTTCCAAATTCTTAAGGGGCTGCAATCCTTTGCCCTGGTAATTGCTCTTGCGATGCTTTTCGTGACGATATTGCTGGTTATGAATACCGTGCGAGTCGCAGCATTTGCCAGACGTCGTGAAACTTCGATTATGCGTTCCGTTGGTGCCAGTAACATGTCGATCCGATTGCCATTTATTTTGGAAGCAGCAGTAGCTGCGATGATTGGCTCCACTTTGGCCACCGCCGGAATCTTGGCCTCAAAATACTGGCTAATTGATGCCAAGCTGGCGCCAAACCTGACGTTTATCCCGTTTGTGACCTGGTCTGAGGTTTTGGCGATAGTGCCGATGCTTTACCTAGTTGGAGTAGGAACCACAGTCTTAGCTGCCTCAATCACGCTGCGTCGCTATCTAAAGGGCTAAAAGTCCTGCAATTTGGACAAAATTTGGCCCGACACGGGTCGAGTCACATCAGTAACTTTAGGCACTTCCGTTACGCTTAAAGGACTTCCCCATTGAACGGAGCATTGTGCGCGCCTTCCTCACGCGTCTTAACTCCTCGAGGTTTACCCGAGGATTACTTGCCGTTCCCTTGCTTCTTTCGCTGTTAATGACACCAGCTATTGCAAATAACACTGATATTGATAAGCAAGTTGCGGAAGCATCCGAAGCATTAACCGAAGCATCCGAAGCGGTTGTAGCAGCAGCGGAATCCCTAAAGGATGCCCAAGCAAAGCTCCCAGCTGCGCGCGAAACTTTGGCAATAGCGACTGCAAAAGAAGCCGAAGCAACAGCGGCTTACAACAAAGCAGCAGCAGATCTGGCCGCGGCAAAAGCAGCATATGCAGCAGCACTTTCTAAAGTAACCAGTAAAGAAGCAGAGATTAGTCAGCTGCAGAAAAAGGTTGACCAGTTTGCCCGCTCGGTTTATCAGCAAGGCCCAACTTCGCAATGGGAAATCATTCTTGAATCAACTTCACCATCTGATTTAACTGTCAGATTGCAAAACATCAAAGCGGTTTCACTTTCAACCGCAAAGAGCCTAGATGACTTACTTGCGGCGAAGGAACAACTTGCAGCCGATGCTGCAGCAGCTGAAGCAGTGCGCCTGGATATGCAGCGAGTTGCAGACATTGCATCACAGGCTCTTATTGATGCTCAGAATGCTGCTGACAAAGCAGCAGCAGCAAAATCTGAAGTAGACAAACTTGTTAAGCAAGAAGCCGCGGCATTAAAGGTTGCTGAAGATGACAAGGCTGAAGTTCAAGCGCAGTACAACGAACTTCGAGCTGAGCAGATTCGAATTGCCGCACTTTCTAAGTCAGCTGGTAGCCAAGGTCCAGTTGACCCACAAGCTACTGGCCCGCTTTCTTGGCCATTGCCAGGTAGAGCAGCTGGCGGTGGCGTCGGTTGGCGCGTGCACCCGGTTTACAAATACAAGTCTTGCCATACCGGTGTTGATAGTGGGGCGCCAAAGGGAACTCCAATTCGCGCAGCAGCATCAGGTGTTGTGCTCTCAACAACAGTTAGCCGCGCATACGGAAACATGACTTTGATCGATCATGGTGGTGGCATGGTCACGATGTATGCCCACCAGTCTCAGTTTGGGGTTTCACCAGGCCAGGTTGTTGGAAACCAAGATGTGATTGGTTACATCGGATCCACTGGCTTCTCAACTGGACCACATTTGCACTTTGAAGTTCACCTCAACGGTGTGCCGTACAATCCAATGGGTTGGTTTGGTGCATCTCGTACCGTTGTGCCTTGTTGGGGATGAGTTGAGTTAAGTGGCTAAAGAGCGCGGTCGTAAGGTCATCGCCCAGAACCGTAAGGCTCGCCACGACTTCACAATCGAAGACGTCTATGAAGCGGGCATGGTTCTAGTCGGAACAGAAGTTAAATCACTTCGTGCTGGCCGAGCCAGCTTGGTTGACGGGTACGCCTTATTTGAAAATGGCGAGATCTGGCTGCGCGGTGTGAATATTCCGGAATACAACGAAGGCTCTTGGACTAACCACGCACCAACGCGGGCTCGAAAACTTTTGCTAAATCGTCAAGAGATTAGCAAGATTGAAAACAAGCTCAAGGAAAGTGGACTCACTTTGATCCCACTAAGTCTGTATTTCAATGATGGCAAAGCCAAGGTCGAAATCGCCATTGCTCGAGGTCGCAAGAACTACGACAAACGTCAGGCCATTGCTGAAAAGGATGCCAAGCGAGAGACTCAGCGAGCCACCGGCCGTCGCGATAAAGGCATGGAATAAGCCCGATAGCCGGGTTTTATTCCACCAGTAACGGGCATACTGAAAATCATGAGCGCCTTCAACGAATCTGGTTCCTCGGATTTGGCGATCTATTTTGGCGATTTCTTATCAACCATTGCGGCATTTACTATGCCAGCTATGGCCGACTCAGTTTTAGTTGCCAGGCAGCAAGTTACAGCCTTCCTAAGTAACGAAGGTTCAATAGATCTCGAGCATGCGATAGCTGTGACAAGCGAATTGGTGGCTAATTCAGTTGTCCACGCTGCAACCGAACTACAAGTTGTGCTTGAACGCTGGCAGTACATGGTCAAGGTCGTGGTTGAAGATTTTGATAACCAGCTACCAGTAATGCGATCTCTTGATGTAGCCGTTGACTCAGGCCGAGGAATGCATATCGTTGATGAGTTCGCAGATCTTTGGGGTTATGAATTAACCGAAAAAGGCAAGCGAATTTGGGCTGGATTTAACGTCGCCTAAATTGCTACGAATTGATTTAGTAGCGTTCAAATCCACGAATTAGTTCAAAGTCAGTAACTGCTTTATTGAACTGAGCCAAATCTGTGTCGACCATGTGTGTGTAATGCTTATGAACTCGCTCGCCGAAAGCTTCTTTAGCCCAAGTGCTGTTAACCCATAAGTCGCGCGCCATTTGCAAGGTATTAGGAACTCGATCGGTTTCAAGTGCGTATGCATTGCCATCAAAGCGTGGCTCCAATGTCATCTTCTTTTCGATGCCATCGATTCCAGCAGCGATCATGCCTGCAACTGCAAGGTAAGGATTTACATCGCCACCTGGAACACGGTTCTCAACACGCAAACTTTGACCATGTCCAACTAGGCGGTAAGAGCAGGTGCGATTGTCGCGACCCCACTTGATTGCAGTTGGGGCAAAACTACCTGGGGAGTACCGCTTGTAGCTATTAACGGTTGGTGCATACATGATGCTGAGTTCGCGCATGTGTGCGAGCTGACCTGCGATGTATTGCTTACCAATTTCGCTTAGGCCATCTGGATCGTTGTCATCTGCAAGAACCATCGATCCATCAGTGCCGCGGAACGACAAGTGGATGTGGCAAGAGTTTCCTTCGCGCTCATTGAACTTGGCCATGAAAGTTAAGGCGTAGCCATCTTGGGCGGCAATTTCTTTTGCGCCAGTTTTGTAGACCACGTGGTGATCACATGTGGCAAGCGCATCGGTGTACTTGAAAGCAATTTCGTGCTGTCCAAGGTTGCATTCACCCTTTACAGATTCAACTGTCATTCCGGCGTTAACCATGGAAAGACGAATGCGACGAAGAATTGGTTCTACGCGAGAAGTTCCGATGATGCTGTAATCAACGTTGTATTGATTTACTGGAATCAAATCGTGGTACCGCTTATTCCAGGCTTCCTCGTAAGTGTCTTCAAACATAATGAATTCAAGTTCGGTGCCAACCATGGCGACCATTCCCATATCTTCAAGGCGCTTAAGTTGCTTCTTAAGAATCTGGCGAGGGGATTCCGGAATGGGATTGTCGTGATGATCAACTAAGTCAGCGAGAACTAAAGCTGTGCCTTCGTGCCAATCGACGTAGCGCATTGTCTTTGGATCAATCTTCATAACCATGTCGCCATAGCCCGTGTCCCAAGACGAGATGTCGTAACCCTGAACTGTGTTCATGTCGATGTCAACGGCAACGAGGTAGTTGCAACCCTCGGTGCCATGATTCAGCACATCACTAAGGAAGTAGTCACCGTGCAGGCGCTTGCCTTGGAGGCGTCCTTGCATGTCCGTTATGGCCACAATGACGGTATCGATTCGGCCTTCTTTAATGTCCTTAGTCAGGGCATCAATTGAAAGTGGGAAACTTACCGCGGTCATG
>JNSL01000196.1_pt1 | contig 11119 bp, 13 predicted proteins | sample 210691 | NCBI WGS metagenome assembly JNSL01 (sample SAMN02808685, study PRJNA238866) | freshwater metagenome | biome: fresh water; feature: freshwater reservoir; material: water; isolation source: water column of the freshwater reservoir Embalse de Amadorio in Spain | place: Spain: Valencia ...
CTTGTTAGGTACGTTCCAATTAGTTCAACGGGGGTCCATTCAAACGAAGTCACGTCCACAAGTGGAAGGCTAGAGATTGAATCAAATGAGATCGCTGGTCTCTCATAGTTATCAACCATGCGCTGAATCTTTGATACGGCCTGATCGCGACGATCAAACTGCCAGCTAGCTAGACCTACGCATGCCGCAGCAAACAAGCTGGCAAACAGAAACCAAGATAGCCAACGAAGCCACGATTTTGACATCAAGTTCATTCGTATTGCCTAACTTCGAGAAGAAATGAACGATCTTCAAGATAGTTTCGCAGGTAATCCTGGTGCTGATCGCACGATAGCCAAGTCTTAGTGCGGCCATTTTGGTGAACTCTTGGATTAGCCCAAACTAAGGAGCGAGTCGCTGGAAGAGTGCATCCAGCTCGTGAGCATTTAGCCGCTAGTTGTTCAGTCAAGGACTAAGGCTTCTTGAACTGCGCACCGAGATCTACAGAAATTGGTTTAGCCACAACTGTCACTGGATTCATCGTGCTTGATTTTGGAGCCTGGGCGTTGGCAATTACAACAGCGAAGTAAGGCAAGAATATGGCCCCAGCGAAGCAAAGCCACATTAGCCAGCCTTCGACAAAGATGGCAGAAACAATGCAAACGACGCGGATTGTCATGGCGATGAGATATTTCACCATGCGTGAGTTCCGCTCGGAGTCAGGCGACTGGCCAACGGTCGTGATGCTCTGGGGCTTTTCCAACACAACCTTCTTGCTATAAATCAGGACATTTCAAGGCTAAGGCTAGACTTCATTTAGTTCAAACCACATGGCTGGGCAGCTATTCCCGAAAGGCTAAGGATATCTTGATCTCTAACTCAAGAGTAGTTCTAATCACTGGCGGAAACCGTGGTATCGGCTATGCCATAGCTGAGGAGTTCATCGCGGCAGGTCATAAAGTAGCGGTCACGGTTCGCTCTGGTTCAGGTCCGGAAGGTTCTCTTGCTGTTAAGGCTGATGTTCTGGATGCAGAGTCCTTAGACGCGGCTATTGAAGAAGTTGAAAGAAATCTCGGACCAATCGAAGTACTGGTAGCCAACGCCGGGATAACAAAAGACACATTGCTAATGCGGATGAGTGACGAGGACTTCGAGCAAGTCATCGATACGAACTTGAATGGTGTTTTCAGGGTCCTGAAACGTGCCACCAAATCCATGATCAAACAACGTTTCGGACGTGTTTTACTCATTGGTTCAGTAGTTGGCCTATTGGGCTCTCCAGGCCAGATTAACTATTCAGCCTCCAAGTCAGCTTTGGTCGGAATGGCCCGATCTCTTACCCGAGAACTAGGCGGACGGGGAATCACTGCCAACGTAGTGGCGCCAGGATTTATAGATACTGACATGACCGCCGAACTGTCTGAACAGCAGCAAAAAGACTATTTGGCAAGAATTCCGGCTGGCCGCTTCGCAACCCCAGCGGAGGTAGCAAAAGTCTGCCTTTGGCTAGCAAGCGATGACGCATCGTACATTTCAGGAGCGGTGGTTCCTGTTGATGGTGGCCTTGGAATGGGACACTAAGTACTTAGTTCACTGAGAAGACAGTTCGAACCACGAAAACAAGGAGCAGCAAATGGGAATTCTAGAAGGCAAGAAAATACTGGTCACAGGTGTTCTCACCGAAGCCTCAATTGCGTTTTCAGTAGCGAAGCTTGCTCAAGAACAAGGCGCACAAGTGATTCTTTCTTCCTTTGGGCGAATGCTTCCAATTACAACCAAGATCTCTGAACGCCTTCCAAAGCCGGCACCGGTGATTGAACTGGATGCAACCAGCGAGGAAGACCTGGCCGCGCTGTCAGGCAGAATCAAGGAACACTTTGATTCCATTGACGGAATTGTGCATGCAATCGCCTTTGCCCCACAGACAGCTCTTGGCGGAAACTTCTTAGAAACCCCATGGTCGGATGTTTCTACCGCAGTCGAAGTTTCTGCCTATTCACTCAAATCAATCACCATGGCTGCAAAACCGGTTTTGAAGAACCCTTCTTCAGTGGTGGGCCTCACTTTTGACGCAACAGTGTCATGGCCTGTCTATGACTGGATGGGAGTAGCAAAGGCTGCTTTTGAGTCGACCTCAAGGTATCTTGCTCGCTACCTTGGCAAGGATGGAATCCGAGTCAATCTAATTTCGGCTGGTCCATTGCGCACAACTGCGGCCAAGGGAATTCCTGGATTTGCCACCATGGAGGAGTTGTGGACAGACCGAGCACCTCTTGGATGGGACCTGACTAACACAGAGACAGCCGCTCGAGGAATTATCGCTTTGTTATCGGACTGGTTCCCTGCAACAACAGGCGAAATGATTCACGTCGACGGCGGACTTCACTCAACCGGCGCGTGAGTCCAGCTTCGCTATAAGTGAAAACAAAGAATTCTCTTCGATAACAAGATCGGCGTACTGCCTCAGAACCGGCTTTGGTCTAAAGGCGACTGCATACCCAGCACATTGCAACATCTGTATGTCGTTCGCACCGTCACCGATCGCAATTGTCTGTTCCAGTGCAATTCCACTTTCAACAGCCCACCTTTTTAGGGCCATTGCTTTAGCCTCGGCGTCAATAATTGGACCGACCATGGAACCCGTTAGTTTTCCAGTCAATACTTCGAGATTGTTTGCCATCCAGTAATCCAAGCCAATCTCATCAGCTAGTGGCTCAAGAACCTGGCTGAAGCCCCCGCTCACTGCGCCAATCTTTCCACCTAACTTGTGGACTGCGGCAATGAGCTCCGGAACTCCAGGAGTCAATTCAATTTTAGGTTTCAACCATTGAAAAATCTCATCGGATAGACCCTCAAGAAGACTGACTCTTTTTTCTAGTGCTTGCTTGAAGTCCAACTTTCCCGACATAGCTTGCTCGGTTATCTTCTTGACTTCAGGCATTACGCCGGCGTAGTCAGCCAAGAGTTCAATGACTTCTTGCTGGATGAGGGTGGAGTCAACATCCATCACTACCAAAACACTCAAGCCGTGACCATCCCAAAGATTCGAGTAGCTTTCATAATCACGATGTTAGAGCAGATTCAGGAATCGGTGATGCCTGACGACATGCCCTTAGCTCTTAGATTTGAAAAGGTCCTGATCAAGGAACCAAGGGAAGGCAGTAATTTCCGAGAAACATCAACGCTCTACCAAAGCTGATTGGCCTGAATCCTCTAGGCTCGAACCATGAGCCTCGTTCTTGATTTCAACAACGTCACTGTCCTAAGGGACCAAAGGCCCATTCTTAACAATGTTGACTGGCAGGTCCATTCCAACCAGCGATGGGTCATCGTTGGGCCAAATGGCGCAGGAAAAACCACTTTGCTTAGGGTCGCAGCGTCTCAAATTCACCCCTCCACAGGCACCGCAAAACTCCTCGGCTCGACCCTGGGTGAAGTCAACGTATTCGAACTTCGCACCCGTATCGGATTCGCCTCAAATGCAATGAGCGTCCACATTCCAAATTCAGAAACCGTTCTAGACGCCGTCATGACAGCTAGCTACGGGATTACCGGACGCTGGAACGAAATGTATGACGATGTCGATGAGCGCAGGGCCCGACGAGTTTTGGCTGAATGGCAACTCGACGAGCTTGCCGATCGGCCTTTCGGTACTTTGAGTGACGGTGAACGCAAGAGGGCTCAAATAGCCCGATCTGTGATGCCAGATCCTGAACTTTTACTGCTCGACGAACCCGTTGCTAGCCTAGACATGGCCGCCCGAGAACACACCATCTCGGTTCTTGGAAACTATGCCTCCGCTCCAAGTGCACCGGCGATCATCATGGTCACCCATCACATTGAAGAGATTCCCAAGGGCTTCACCCATGCCCTAATACTCTCCAGGGGACAGGTCTACGCCGCTGGTGAGATAGACAGTACCCTGACTACCGAGAAGATCTCGGGCGCCTTTGGCTTTGGCCTTGAAGTATCCAAGGATGGCGAGAGATTCAGGGTCAGGGCAAAGAATTAAGTCCTAGTTTTCAAGGTTTCGGCTCTGGTATAGTGGGTAAGTTGCCGAAACGGGCAACAAAAACCCATTTCTAGAAAGTAAACGAACATGAAGTCAGAAATACACCCAACTTACCAGGCAGTTGTTTTCCGCGACCTAGCCTCTGGTGAAAGTTTTCTAACTCGTTCGACTCTTTCCAGCACTAAGACCATCAAGTGGGAAGACGGACAGGAATACCCAGTATTCGATGTTGAAATCTCTTCCGCTTCGCACCCGTTCTACACAGGTAAGCAGAGAATTATGGATGCTGCCGGTCGTGTAGAGCGCTTTAACGCTCGATACAAGAACTTCGGCGCTTAAAGCTTTAGCGGCCAGCCTCGCTGGATCGTGAAATCGGGCGTAGTGCCTCTTCTGAACTTCTCGTAAGAAGCATCCTGATTAGCACTCCAGTCAATTTGTGAATTGTGCAACGAATCTAAATCCTCAGGCAATTTTCCCGCATATTTTTTGGCTATTGCTTGAGCTACTCGCCCTGCCGCAACCGCATCAGCCGTTGCATTGTGAGCATCGTCGAGTGCGACGCCATAGATCTTTGATGCAACCTCAAGAGTTCTCTTGCCGGAACGATAGGTGTCAACGAATTTATCCATCACCATTGGATCGATGACAGGCTTGGGGTCATGGATTGGCTCTAGGGAGTGCCGCAGGGCCTCGTAATACAAAATAGTGAAATCGTATGGGGCATTGAAGGCAACTACGGGTAGTCCCTTCGCAAAAAAACCACGGAGAGTTTCCAGCAGTTCACCCACTACTTCTTTTGCTGGCCTGCCATTGGCTCTTGCAATCTCGGTTGTCACACCATGAACGTTCGAGGCAGCAACTGGAATCTCAATTCCGGGGTCGGCGAGCCATTCTTTGTTTGCACCAGCAATGTTGCCGTCCTGATCAATCTCGACTGCGCAGGCGGTCACAATTCGCGCTTCACGAAGGTCTAGACCAGTGGTTTCTAGATCAAACACCGCCATAGCCTTCGACCATTCAGGGCGGTCAACAAAATCGAACATCATTTGGTCGTTCACACTCAAAGACTAAGCCAGTTCACGGTATTCAAGGGGTGCGGTAGCTCAGTGTTGAAAACAACCAATCTAGACTTGCATTGTGCTTCCACAGGACCTTTATCAATCAGCCGATACTCAAGCAGTTCGTCACACTGCTGAGATTGATGGCAAGCTCTGCGTTTACTACGAGTATCCGTCAATAGGCCATTCAGACAAAACACTCGTGATGATTCATGGCTACCGAGGAAATCACCGTGGTTTGCAAGCTATCGCTGCTGGGCTGACTAAGTATCGAGTTATAATTCCTGATTTACCGGGATTCGGTGAATCGGAACCATTGAAAACCAAGCACTCGATTGAGGCCTACTCGGATTGGCTTCACAAGTTCCTTGGGGTCCTGCAACTTACGGATAAGGCTCATCTGATGGGCCACAGCTTTGGTTCATTGGTTGTGGGTTTCTATTCAACGCAGCACACACCCATCTCTGTCTCACTTGTGAATCCCGTGTCGTCACCGGCACTCGAAGGGCAACGAGCCGCACTCACGAACCTAACCAAGCTTTACTATTCGCTGGCATCAGCGCTACCGAACGCACTCGGTCAATGGCTTCTTCGAAGCAAACTAGCGGTGATGGTAATGAGCGTGGTTTTGGCCAAAACAAAACAAAGAACCCTTCGTCGTTGGATACACAGTCAGCACCTTGCAAACTTCAGTGACTTTGCCAATGTTGCAGTTGCAACAGAGGGTTATGAGGCTTCAATTTCCATGGACCTATCTAAGCTCGCTGCTTTGATCTCATCGCCAGTTCTCGTGGTAGCTGCAACTCTTGATGACATTACAGACATCAACTCTCAGCGACGAGTTAGCGAACTGTATCCAAATTCGACTTATCGAGAGATCCAAGGAGTTGGCCACCTCGTTCATTACGAAGCACCTGACCAAGCGGCAAGGTTTATCACCGAGTTCCTGGACAATCAGCCATGAAGTTGATTTTCGACTGTCGATTCATTCGAAACGATCATCACGATGGAATTTCAAGGTTCTCAACTGAGCTTTTCTCCGCTTTGGCCAAGCAGATAGACCTCGTTGCACTTATTAGCGATAAACGCGTACTCAAGTGGCTTCCCGCAGATACCGAATTCATTCTTGGCAATGCTCCCACAAATGCATTAGCCGAATTGGGTCTTGCACGAAAACTAAACAGTCAAGGCGCCACGCACGTTTTTTCGCCCATGCAAACTATGGGATCTCTTGGCAAAAAGTACAAACTCGTGCTCACGCTCCATGACTTGATTTACTACTTCCACCCCAAGGCCCCAAGTTCTCTTCCACTTCTGGTTCGGTTTGCTTGGCGGTTGTACCACTTGAGCTTCACCCCTGTTCGGATACTTCTAAACCGAGCAGATGCAGTTGTGACTGTGTCAGAGACCAGCAAGGATCTTATTGAGAAGAACAGGCTCACAACCAAATCAGTGCACGTGATTTATAACGCCCCTGAGTCGCGTTCGGTAATAGACGAAATTGCTCGACCTTCCTCTGTGGCTGTTAGAAACAAGTTGGTTTACATGGGCAGCTTCATGGGATACAAAAACGTCGAAGTTTTGGTTGAAGCAATGCGGCTGTTACCGCATTACGAACTGGTTCTGCTGAGCAAGATTTCAAGTAAACGAAAATCCAGGCTTCGTGAATTGGCCGGAAGTGCCGAAAGTAGAGTCACATTCAAAAACGGGGTGACTGAGTTGGAATATGCCACTGAATTGGCTGGGGCTTTCGCCCTGGTCTCAGCTTCCAAGGATGAAGGTTTTGGAATACCGCTAGTTGAAGCGATGGGGTACGGAATCCCTTTGATTTTAGCAGACATCCCAATTTTTAGAGAAGTCGCTCAGGAAGCGGCACGATACTTTGATGCAACCAGTGCTGAGCTATTTGCAAAACAGGTGCTGGAGCTTGAGAAACCTGGAATGTGGGACGAACTTAGTGCAAATTCGAGAGTCCGAGGAGATTTCTTTGATTGGGATAAATCTGCTTCGCAGCTTCTAGATGTTCTGAAAAAACTTTAAGGGGTCAAGGGATCAAGGCAGTAGTTGACAACTTGCCAGGAGTTTTCTGCGTGCTTCACAACATTCAGCGACGCATTACCGAGTCTTTCTCCATCCCTTGGCAGCTCGTTGTTGCTTGCAATAGAGATTAGAGCTCGAATCAGTGCCCCGTGGGAAATAGCCAGCACTCGTTTTCCGGCAAGTTCTTGGGAGATTGTTTCCAGAAGAAGTTTTGATCTCTGTGCTAATTGAGTTCTACTTTCCCCTCCAGGTATCTCATCTAGGTTTGAATACTTCGCCCTCCATTGCTCGTGGGAAAGACCTTCAGCCTCTCCGAAAGAGCGCTCTATCAATAGCTCCTGCTCAATGATTTCTGAAAAGCCACTCTGACTGGCAATGATCTCGGCGGTCTTTCGCGCTCGAGTAAGGGGAGAAGTAAGAATCACATCCCAGTCTTCGACCTTAATCGCCCTAGCTGCAAGTTTTACTTGTTCAATCCCTGTTTCATTCATTGGTATGTCTGTCACACCTTGTAGAAGAAAATTGATGTTCCAATCAGTTTGACCGTGACGAAACAACCCCAGATGAGTGTTAGTCAATCAAAAGCTCCTCAAGGGCAATCGATGTTGGGGCTTCAATTTTCGCAACGGCAATGTCGTCGGCTTTGGTCGGGCCAACGTTCACAATCACAATTGGCTTTCCGGCCTTACTGGCCGCTCGAGCAAACCTCATGCCACTATTGACAGTCAGAGAACTTCCGGCAACCAACAACGCGTCAACGCGAGCCAGCTCTTCCATGGTTGAAACTACCCGTTCGGTTGGGACACTCTCGCCGAAGAACACAACATCTGGTTTCAAAATTCCAGAGCAGGATGGGCATGCAGGGGTGGTGAAGTTCGCGGATGCTTCGAGCTCAGCATCTCCGTCCGGCGTGAACTCAACGGACACCTCTTTTTGGATGCCTGGGTTTAGTTGTTCGATTAGAAGATCCATTTTCGAGCGATCCAGCAAAACGCGGCAGGACATACAAATGACTTTGTCTAGTCGACCGTGTAGCTCAGTTACTTTTCTCGAGCCAGCTTGCTGATGCAGAGAATCTACATTTTGGGTGATGATGTGGGAGATGCGCCCGAGACTTTCGGCCTGGGCCAGGGCATAGTGGCTTCCATTAGGTTTAGCCTTTGCAATCACCGACCATCCAACATAGCTTCGCGCCCAATACCGAGCTCGTGCTTGCTCGCTACCCATGAACACATCAAAAGTCATGGGATGACGCTCAGTTTTTCCTTCACCTCGGTAATCAGGGATTCCCGATTCTGTAGAGACTCCAGCGCCAGTTAGAACGAGAATAGATTTACCCGCTAGCTGTTCGCGAGCGTAGTCAATTCCGAATCGAGCCGCCTCAGATAGGGTCAATGGGTTGGAGTCAATGTTAGGCATTATCTCAAGTCTAAGTTAGGTGAGCTGGAGTGATTAAGTACCTCGGTTCAAAGCGGGCGTTGATGCCCGTTCTTGAAACCTTGTTTACTGCGAGCAAGGCCAAAACAGCGTTAGATCTGTTCACTGGAACTACGAGGGTAGCTGCCGCCATGAAAGCGCTTGGAATGCAGGTGACCGCCGTTGACACGGCAAGCTACTCCGAAGTTTTATCAAAGACGTTCATAGAGCTAGACGCAACGGGCACAAATCTTCGGGAGCTAGCTGATGCAGTGAAATCACTAAATGCGCTCTCGGGATCTTCCGGCTACTTCACGGAAGTCTTCTGCGAGAAAGCGCTGTACTTCCAGCCCAAAAATGGGCAGCGGATCGATGCGATTCGCTCGGCCATTGAGTCCGATTACAAGCAAAGCTGGATGTATTTTCCCTTGCTGTCGAGTTTGCTGATTGCGGCAGACAAGGTAGATTCCACCACTGGCGTTCAAATGGCTTATCTCAAGACTTGGTCCAGACGAAGTTTTCTGGAACTCGAGTTGCAAGTTCCAGAGTTGCTTACCGGTAGCGGCAAAGCAATCAGGGGCGATGCAATAGAGCAAGTTCCAAACATGGGTCCATTTGATTTGGCCTATTTGGATCCGCCGTACAACCAGCATCGATATTTTGGCAACTACCACATTTGGGAAACCCTTGTTCGTTGGGATAAGCCGGATTACTACGGTATTGCAAACAAACGAATCGACACCCGATCAAAAGATAACAAGAGCGCCTTCAATTCAAAGCTCACTCTGCCCTCTGCCCTTGAGACACTAATCGGTGGGCTCGATGCCACAACACTCGTGCTTAGCTATAACAACGAGTCCTGGTTATCGCGGAGGGAACTAATAGACATGTGTTCTAAGTTCGAGACCGTGGAGATTCTGGATTTTGACTCAAAAAGATACGTTGGATCTCAAATTGGTGGATATAACCAATCGGGCCGATTGGTTGGAAAGCCAGGAGCTCATAGGAACCTAGAGCACTTAGTAATTGCGGGGCAGCGGCAAATCGTTTCGACCATGATCAAGGCCTTATCCCAATAGCCTGCCCTAATGACTTACTCTTGGAGCGAGAAGATGGCAGTTATCAAATAGGAGACTTCGATGGCAAACGAAGACAAGCTCGAAGCTGACACGCTTATGGACCTTATCGAAGAAGCCCTGGGTTCCGAGAATCTTTCTGGAATTGCTTCTCTAGCTAGAAAACTAAAAGCTGGAGAGCTTGTCACTCTCATCGAGCGACTAAACGAAACCGAACGTGCGATTGTTTATCGAGTCTTGCCTAAAACTCTCGCGTTGGAGGTTTTTGAATCTCTCGCGCCTGCACTTCAAGGAGAACTTCTCGAAGAACTCAACTCAGAAGAAGTTTCAGCGATCTTTGCCAAGCTTGATCCGGACGACAGAGTAGGTTTGCTAGACGAACTTCCTGCAAGTGTTGCCAATCGACTTCTAACAGGACTGTCTGCCAAGGAGAGAGGCCTTACAAGTGAGGTTCTCGGATACGCACAGGGTTCAATTGGACGTCGAATGAGCCCGGAGTACATATCTGTCAAGAGCACTGACAGTGTGGCGCAAGCGCTTGCAAAGGTGAAAAGCAAGTTGCAGTCGGCAGAAACGATTTACACATTGCCAGTTGTTGATGCTTCGCGCGAACTAGTTGGTGTGGTTAGTCTTCGAGACCTTATGCGAACTCCGTCACGGACAAAGGTTTCCAAAGTGATGGCGGAGCCTTTGATGGTAAATGCAGGGGACGATGAGGAGTTTGCAGCTAGAACCTGTTCGGATTTAAAGGTTTTGGCGTTACCGGTCGTGGACAACGAGAAACGATTAGTTGGAATCCTGACTGTGGATGACGCGCTTCGCATTCTGGAAGAAGAAGAATCCGAAGACGCGGCCCGCTCTGGAGGTGCGGAACCACTTCGCAGGCCGTATCTTTCAACACCGGTTTTTGCCATCGTTAGATCTCGAGTTATCTGGCTTCTAGTTCTTGCACTCGGTGCAACCTTTACGGTCTCCGTGCTCGGTGCTTTTGAAGCTGAGATTGAACAACTTGTCGTGCTCACGCTGTTTGTTCCGCTGCTTATTGGTCTCGGTGGAAATACTGGAAATCAAGCAGCCACGACTGTCACGCGTGCTTTGGCTTTGCAAGATGTGCGAACTAAGGATCTTTGGCTTGTGCTTTTCCGGGAGCTTCGAGTAGGCGCACTTTTAGGTCTGCTACTTGGCTCAATAGGCTTTGGGCTCGCTTCTGCTTTTTTTGGGATTGAAATTGGAGCAGTCATTGGATTGACCTTGTTTGCCATTTGTACCGTCGCGGCAACGGTCGGGGGAGTTATGCCGCTTGTTGGCCTTGCACTGAGAGCCGACCCGGCAGTCTTTTCCAATCCATTCATCACAACATTTGTGGATGCCACTGGATTGGTGATCTATTTCTTGATTGCAAAGGCAGTTCTAGGAATCTGACCTTTTAGTTCCATCAATTGTGTCCGAGAGGGGACTTGAACCCCTACCCCCTTGCGAGGACTAACACCTCAAGCTAGCGCGTCTACCATTCCGCCACCCGGACGTGACTTGTATTA
>JNSL01000197.1_pt1 | contig 11091 bp, 11 predicted proteins | sample 210691 | NCBI WGS metagenome assembly JNSL01 (sample SAMN02808685, study PRJNA238866) | freshwater metagenome | biome: fresh water; feature: freshwater reservoir; material: water; isolation source: water column of the freshwater reservoir Embalse de Amadorio in Spain | place: Spain: Valencia ...
CGGTAAGAGCGCACCAGCATGTGGGGTGACTCATATGGCTTGGCAAACCCCATTCGGAGCAAGGTCAAGCAGAGGAGACGGGCGGTCCGTCCATCCGGGTCACCGGAAACTCCTCGGGTAGACCGCATAGATGGATGGTTACCGGATCGAGGAAACTCGATTTACAGAATCCCGCTTACAGACTGACTCACTGTCACCAACAAGCTTCATTGATCGTCCCGCGTGAGCGCTGCCGCCCGTACGCGTTCGAGTTCTTCAAGTTGCATCGGGTCTTTCAGCGAGAGCAACCGAGCGTAAAACTTCAACCCTCGCGCAGTGCCAGTGACTCGAACTGGTATCCGGTCCCCCAGGTCGGTGCCAAAACCCCGCGGAATATCGACGTTGTATACGCCAGCCTCGTGCAGGTCAGACTCATCGGCAGCAAGAGCAGCACTTTCGTATCCGCCAAGGCCGAACTGCTCAGCATCTACGAAAAAGGTGAATTCAGTAACTGTTTGCTCACTCATATTTTCAGATTGCCACATGTACAAACGACTGTCGCATTGGGCTGGACAAGTCTGAGCACCCTTGCGCCAACTACGGTAAGAGACCATGAGTACGTTCAATTTCGATTCAATACCCCATGTCGCGCTTTCGGAGATCGACCTTTCTTCACCAGAGTTTTGGCTCAAGGATCGGGCGTTCCGTGAAGGTGCATTTAAGGCTCTGCGTGACGAATCGCCCTTTCAGTATTTTGAAGAGGCAGTGATTGAAGGCTCACCTTTCCCCCAGGGCCCTGGCTATCGAGCCATCACCCGCCACGACGACATTTGGCATGTCAGCCGCAACCCGCAATTGTTCTGCAGTGGTAAAGGTTCAAACATTGGTGACCTTCCCACCGAGATGAATGAGTTCTTCGGCTCGATGATCAACATGGATGACCCCAAGCACTTCCGTTTGCGCAACATCGTGTCGCGCGGTTTTGCCCCGAAAGAGGTCGCGCGTATTGAAGACCAAGTTCGGTCACGAGCCGAGAAGCTCGTGACCGATTTGCTCGAACGCTTTCCACAAGGCGAATGCGATTTCGTTGAAGAAGTCGCAGCCGCACTCCCCCTTGAGATCATTTGCGACATGATGGGAATCCCCGAATCAGATCACAAGCAGATCTTCCACTGGACCAACGTCATCCTTGGTGTTGGCGACCCTGAATTTGGTTCATCACTCGACGACTTGATGAAAGTTGCCATCGAGATGTTTTCTTATGCCCAAGCACTTGGTGAAGATCGCGTCAAGAATCCACGAGAAGACGTGACCTCAGCAATGATGAACGCGGTCGTTGATGGCGAGCGCCTCACTGCTCAAGAATTCGGCTCCTTCTTCATCTTGCTCGTTGTTGCTGGAAACGAAACGACACGCAATGCCATTAGCCATGGCATGAAGTTGTTAACCGATCACCCCGATCAAAAGGCTTTGTGGTTCAACAACTTTGATGCACACACAAAAACTGCTGTCGAAGAAATCGTTCGTTATGCGACACCAGTGATTCACTTCCGTCGTACCGTCACCGAAGACACCGAACTTTCGGGGCAGAAATTACTCGCCGGCGAGAAAGTCGTGATGTGGTACTGCTCCGGCAACCGTGATGAGCGAGTGTTTACCGATCCTTTCAAATTTGATATCACCCGCACATCTGCCACTCCACAAGTTGGCTTCGGTGCTGGCGGACCTCACTTCTGCCTCGGTGCCAACTTGGCTCGTCGCGAAGTTTCGGTGATGTTTGATGAAATCCGTCGACGTATGCCCAACATGCGCACCACCGGTGAACCCGCGATGCTGCAAAGTGCATTCATCAACGGCATCAAGCGCATGCCCTGCGCCTGGAACTGATCAGTCGACAGTCGAGGCTTCGCCCATGTCGCCACGCACATAGTGGCGACGGCACAGCAACTCATAACGAACAACGTCACCAAACATTGGTGTCGCAACGTCACTCGTGTCACCAACCACAACAGTTTCGCCTTCGTACACAACTATGCCGTTGACGACGCGCGCATTGTGGGTTGCTCGCGAACCACACCAGCATCGGGCTTCAACCTGCATTTCCACTCGTTCGTCAGCCACTTCAAGCATGCGCTTGGTTCCTTCAAAGAGCAATCCCTTGAAGTCAGTGATGAGACCAAAGGCGTACACATCAACATTGAGGTCATCAGCAATACGAGCCAGCTGATCACATTGGGCAATTGAATAAAACTGCACCTCATCGCACACCACAAAATCAAGTGGCATGCGGGATTGCGCAAGTTCAAACAAATCAATCTCTGGTGACACTTCAACTGCAGGGGCCGAAACGCCTAATCGGCTTGTTACCTGAGTTCCGTCTCGGTCAAGTTTGGTGAGCAAAAGCCCTTGGCGATCGCGAACTGCCAAGTTGTGGTGAATCTGCAGTGCCAATGTGCTCTTACCCGAGCCCATAGTGCCGAAACTAAACCGCAGAGTTGCCATACCGCGGACAAACTTAGTCGGTGGCAGGCCTATTCGTTAGTGTCAACTGATCGCTCGGTCAGCACATCAGCAACGACTGCGAAGTGATCGCTAGCCTGCACCCCACCCACCGGCTCAACACCAGCGAGCCAAACTCGAATCGGGTTCCCGACCGGTTTTGGCCGCGGCCATGTCACGAAGAGATAATCAAGACGGCGATTCGGCCAGTTGGCATTGGCGAGATACTCATTGCGATCACTCCAAGTATGCCCGAGCCCTTCACCTTTAAGATCCCACATATCGGCGAAGACAACATTGCGATTCTTGACCGCTGTTCGACCAGTCAACCGACGTATTTCATCGCTCTCAGGAACCGCGTTGAAGTCTCCCCCGATGATCACTGGAAGGTCTTGTGTCGGGTCGTTGCGCAAAGTTTTCACGAGGTCAGAAAGCGCGTCCACTTGTAACTGCCGAACATACGACTCATCAAAGCGATGATCAAGATGGGTTCCCACAACTGACCAATGTCCCCACGGGGTTTCAAGCACTGCACAGAGCGCCCGACGATGGGCTGGTTCGCCATCGGCATTCGGTAAGGCGATTTGTTGTGATGTCACAATGGGCCATCGGGACAAAATTGCGTTTCCCATGCTCCAGGGGCTTGTCGTCACGACACATTGATAACCAAATTTCGCAGCCAAGTTTTCTGCTTGCTTTTCAGTGGTATGAACTTCTTGCAAAAAAAGCACGTCTGGATTTTCATCTTTAATGACCTGTTCAATCGCTACTTGACGTTCTTGCCATGGCCCAAAGTGATGCCAGACATTCCAAGTCATCACACGCATACGTGAATCGTGCTTATTCTCGCTCATTTCAGATATGAACCAGGAACGAGGTACTGATCGCCGAGAATTCTTCGGGTGCGCCGTAAAGAGGCCAACTCTGCCGACCAGCGCGAACTTGCCATTCCCGCTTCAACTGCCGACGCTGGGGCAAGATCAACACTCAGATTGCGAATGGTGTAATCGGCATTTTTGTCAACCCACGTTGGATAAACAAGCGGTTGACTCACCGACACTCGATTATCGCTGGTTCGAGTCATCGTGATAGTCACGATGACTCCATCTTGACCTTCATCAGGGCGTGACGCCTTTGTTGGCATATTCGTCAAGAAGTTCCCGAGACCAAACATGACCCAAACTCCGTTGATTTGTTCGATGGGTTGCAACACATGCGAATGCGCACCAACGATGAGATCAATCTGTCCAGAAGCTGTGAGTTCTTCCGCCCATTGACGTTGCTGCTCGGTCGGTACGGCAGAGTCCTCGTTACCCCAATGCATACTCAGTACCACTGCGTGGGCACCAAGAGTTCGGGCTTCGCGCGCATCTGCCAAGATTCGTGGGATATCAATTAATGCTGAACGCCACTCTTCGCCAATGGCAGGCGAAGAGTCATAACGCAATGTGTACGACAAATGAGCAACAACAACATCGCCCACTTGAGTTGGCAATGGTTTGATTTCATCAGGTGTTCGCGCCATTCCCGATTGCATGATTCCCAAAGACTCAAACGCAGTCACTGTTGCATTGATTGCTTCACTGCCACCATCAAAGACATGTTCGCTCGCTGTTGAGCAGGCGTCATAACCCGCGTCGGCGATCGCCGGAATGATTTGCGAGGGCACTTGATATTTGGGATACGAAACGAGTTCGGCCCCTGGCGGCGCAATCGGCGATTCAAGATGACAAATTGCCAAGTCAGCGCTAGTCAATAGTTCGGCAACATCGCCAAACATTGGCGTGAAATAAAAGGGTTCGCTTGAGCCTGACTCTTGAGCGATTCTGGCCGCGGTTGGCCAAAGACCCTTTTGCACCAAAATGTCGCCAGTCAAGGCCAAAGTGATCAGTGCCGGCGGCGGAGTCGTTGTCGTCGTTGTCGAAGTTGTCGTGGGGGCACTCGATGTCGAAGTGGTTTCTGCCTCGGGCACCGAAGTCGGACTCGCGATGGTCGTCACATTCGGGTTATTCGCTGGTGATGAAATAGTCCCTTGATCAAGATTCGATGGTGGCCGTAAAGCCACCGGCGGCAACGTTGCTGGCCTCGAAACGACTGACGACTCTCCTTGCGAGCAGGCGACTAAGGCGAGGCAAATGAAGAGTGCCGTGAGCCGTCCGCGCATTGGTTAATTCTCTCACAAGAAGTGTGATGAAACGGGTTACACCACCTCATCGCGGTTGCTATGACCGCCAAATTTTTCAGTTGGCCATGCCGCGTGAGTCAAATCGGCGCACCGAACTTACCGGAATGAAGCGCATGTCGCCAGAAGGAGAAAAAGTGCCCTGGACATCAACAAGCACTCTGGTCGCTGACGATGTGTAAATGCAGAAGGTTCCATCGGCATCAACGGGAACAACCGCCAAGTTCGCGACCGATCGACCGACTGTCACATTCGCATTTGATTGAGCCTGTGGACCGGGCACCAATGCTGAGCACTTGTCAGCCGTGGCGTATCCAGCGGCCTTGGCATCGGTCAAGGTGAGATTAATCAGCACCGCCGAAGCACCTGCTGGAGCTGACATTTTGATGACTGCACCAGCCTTGAATACATCAGCACAATTATCAGTGCACTTACGCGTATCAATCAACCGAGTTGGTGAAGCTGGCGAGTATCCCCACTGGCCGACTGGGCTGGGCGCAAATACTCCTTGTACATCGATGATCTGGTTCAAACTGGCGTTGGCCAAGGTACAAAACCCTGGCTTGTCGCCAACGACCCCCATCGGTACTACTGCCAAGTTTGCAACAGTGTCATCGTTGCCGTAGTTGATGTTCGAACGAGTCTGTTCACCAGCTTGCAGGTTTTCACAAGAATCAGCAGTGAGGTATCCAGCTCCCGTTGTGCCAGTCACCGTAATGTTTGACAACATCGCCACCGAACCGGCGGGAGCGTGCGCGACGACAACTCCATTTTCATTGAGCGCAACAACTTTGCCACCAGCACTTCGCGTGTCAAGAACACGCGTCGGCGACAACGGCGTAAACATTGTGGCTTTGCTATCAGCAAGACGTGAGGGCATAAAGAAGCCTTGTGCGTCAACAATGATGTGCATCGGACTCGAGTTATACAAGCAGAATCGACCCAAAGCGTCAAGGGGTACCACCGCAAGGTTGGCCACCGTTGCGCCGACTGCGACGTTGCCGTTCGACCAAGCGCGGTCACCTGCCACATTTCCATCACAACTTTCAGCGGTCACGTATCCGGCTTCGCTCGCACCAGTCAACGTGATGTTGACGAGTGCTGATGTTGCACCAGCTGGTCCCTGTAACGGCACCGACGTACGCCATCCAGCCTGGGGACGATCCTGCCATGTGCACTTACGAACCGTTGCACCCGCTTCAACAACGTTGCTGCAATAACGCTTCACCGACACACCATTGACCGAGGCGATCTTCACGGCCTCTTCAACAGTTCCGCGAAATTCAAAGTGCATCGGGTCACGAATAACGCTGCTCTTCACTGTCTCCGGGGTGACACAACCACCACTCCAGCCATAACCGCCCCATAGCAATCCCCACTTCTCAGCGGTTTGCACTACCCATTGCGGAAGGTTGGTAGCCATCGGCACCGAACAGGCAGTTGTCGGTGAATCTGAAGTTGGGACGTAACGCACTTCTGGGTTTGCACCGACATTGATGTCGACGGCCAATCCCCACGCGTGATTCGACAATGATGCACTCGTCAGACCGACACAATCTTTACGAGTGTTTGACGTGCAGCGATAGTTGTAACCAATCGCATCGGTGATCCGATATCCGTTGGCCTGAATCTCACCCAAAAATCCTTCGAATAAAGCCAAAGCGGCCGGAGGCGCTTGCAGCGCTCCGGCCTTAATCGTTCCAACCTTGTCGGCGTTTTTCCATAACGCCGCTTCCCAATCCTTTAACGCAGGTGAACCCGAATATGCCCAACCGTTACTTTTCCAACCAGAGTTCAATGTCCCATCCGCGGCAATGGGAAACGGTGGAGTTCCCCAACCGGTTTTGGTGGCGTCGGTGTATTTAGAAATCACACAGGACGCAACATCGCCGGCTGCAATTTGAACATCGGTACATTTCGCAGGCATTGACGGCAAGGTCCACGGAGTTGAGTTAGAGGTATCGATTGCCACCTTTGCGGCTGGAGCCGAGCCTTTGGCCTGCGCTGTGTCGGGGGCAGTCAACATCGCGATCACGATGACGGCATATGAGACGAGAGCGATCAAAACAACAAAAGGTGCAAAGCGAAACTTGCGAGGCACGTGATCTTGCATCTCATGGGGATTCTGAAAAAACTGCTGACTCATCACGAAAAGAGGTATCGGCTCATATGCAGGACAAACGCACATTTTTGAGGCGCACCGTCGTTCATGTGTTGTGAACAATTCTGTTCAAGAGAGTCATTGACCCCACTCTCGATTCAACGAAAGCAGATCCCCATGAAACCGACCATCGCCCTTGACCAGTCACTCATCCTCACGCAACACGACGAAGTCGTCAACTTATTGCTCGAACTCACCGCACCGCCAGCGCCCACCGTTGAACGCGCCCCTCTTGATATCGCCTTGGTCATCGACCGTTCCGGATCAATGCAGGGCGAACCGATGGCCGCAGTGCGTAAAGCAGTACTTGAATTGATTCGTGTTGCTGGACCACAAGACCGCATTGCCGTTGTCGCATTCGATTCGCACATTGAAACGGTGCTCCCACTGGCACATCACAAAATTGATGTTGTTCGGCGTCACATTGAAAATGTTCATAGTCGTGGCTCGACCAATTTGTCAGGTGGTTGGTTAGAGGGTTGTGCCATCCTCTCAAACGCTCCGGTAGTTGCTGGACGTGCTCCCGCAATCAAGCGCATTGTTGTGCTGACCGATGGCCATGCGAACTCTGGCATTCAGAATCACGATGAGTTGTGCTCCATGACCCGTGGCGGAATCCCCTACGGCATCAGCACTTCAATGATTGGCTTTGCCAATGGGCACGACGAAACATTGCTTGCTGGCATGGCTGACGCAGGTGGCGGCAACGACTACTGGTGCGCTGGACCAGATCAAGCACTTGATGTGTTCAATCAAGAATTCGCTGGTCTAGCCAGCGTTGTCGCACAAAATATTTCAGTGGCAATTCAACCAACCGAATCAACGGCCACTTTTGAAGTACTCAATGAGTACGACATCATCAATATGCCGACAGTTCTCGGATTGCAACAGGTCGTGATCGGCGATGCATGTGGCGATGAAGTGCGTCGACTTGTGGTTCGCTTCACTCTTCGTCCACGTTTGCTGCCTGGTGCATTCACCATCGCGAATCTCACAGTGCGATGGGCATCAACAGTTGGTTCAATCGCTCTTCATGAAACACACATTCCAGTTGTTGTCACCGCCACCGATAACAACGCCGAAATTCGTGAAGTCGACCCTCGGGTCACCCACCACGTTCTCCTCTTGAAAGTTGCCAAACTTCGTCGCGATGCGATTGCCCTAGCTCGTCATCACAAGATCGAGGAAGCGCGCGACCTTTTTCATCAAGCCATTGCAACATTGGTCGCCATCGGTGCCGATCCGAGCGAAATCAATGAATTGGTGGAACTGGCCAGTCGACTTGAGGAGTTCACAGAGCGCGATTTGAAGGCGCAATATTCAACAATGCGTTCAACCAACAAAGGTCGCAAAGGCCGATTTGATCCGAACGACCCCTTCAACCGCTGAACGTCTCGGTTATTGTTTTCCTCAATCACACATTGGGGGAAACAATGACCGAGCGTTTTGAAAATGGGTTTGCTGGACGAGTTGCCGTCGTGACGGGAGGCGGCACCGGCATGGGTCGAGAACTGGTTCGCCAGCTCACCGCCGAGGGCTGCGATGTGGCGACCTGCGATGTCATGGAAGACACTCTCGCCGAAACGGTGGCTATCTGTGCGGCCGATGGCAATAGCGGGAAAATCTTGACCGGTATCGCCGATGTATCAATCGAGTCTCAAGTGTTGGCATTTCGTGATGCCGTTGCCGCATGGCGCCCGCATGTGAATCTGTTGTTCAACAACGCCGGCATCGGTGGTGGCGGAAGCATCGTTGATGATGATCGAGAGTCATGGGAAAAGACTTTTGGTGTGTGTTGGTACGGCGTGTACTACAACACTCGCGCGTTCTTGCAGTTGTTGCTCGATGCACCAATCGGCCATGTCATCAACACCAGTTCGGTCAATGGCTTTTGGGCTTCACTTGGCCCCAACGTTCCCCATACGGCATACAGTGCGGCGAAGTTTGCAGTGAAGGGCTTTACCGAAGCACTCATCACCGATTTCCGCATGAATGCCCCAACGTTGCGGGCATCAGTTGTCATGCCTGGCCACATCGGTACTTCAATTGCGATCAACTCGCGCAAACTGCTTGGGGCTGACCCGAAAGAAATGACTGAAGATCAGATCGCCCAGATGCGTCTTCGTTTAGCTAAGGCCGGGCTCGATGTCAGTGCCGCAAGCGACGAAGACTTGCGTCTTGGGATTCAGGCTCAAGGTGAACAGTTCCGCGACAACGCTCCCATGTCTGCAGCCGAAGCGACGGCAGTCATTTTAAATGGCGTGAAGCGCGGCGACTGGCGCATCTTGGTGGGCGCAGATGCAGTGATTCTCGACGAAATGGTTCGCGAATTCCCGACCGATGCATATTTGCCTGATTTCATGGAACGGGTCCAAGCTCGTGGCGTCTTTGGTGGGTTCACCAACTAACTGGTTACTGATATCGCGGGCAGAGGTTTTGGCCATCGTCAGAATGTTGACTTTGTCGATAGCCACACGATTGACACACGGGATCAGTACGGCGGCGAATTCGTTCATCGCGCGCGCTTTCCATCGCTGCTCTTCGTTCCGCCTTTTTCTTGCCATGTCGATACGACAAATAAGCACCAAATAATCCCATGGCTAGAAGAATCCTTTCGCAATAATTGTTGGCTTCACCCGTCGCGTCCACAAAACGGGCAGACTCCGACGCTTCTTTGGCCAAAAATCTTCGTCCATCACGTTCTCATCTTCCCAACCTGGGGGCATTTCGCTCGGTGGCAATTGAATGAACTGGCGAATGCGAAAGCCAATCTCGGCTGGGCATCCTGCTTCTTCCCAGAGTTCGACGTTGAACCTGGAGTCGGCGAAGATCAACTGCATGCGGCGTTCCATTTCAGCCCGTCCAGTGAGCCGGCGATAACGTTTGACAATAAAGGCTTCCATGTTGTCAGTGGGGCAACCCGCCTTTTCCCACGCCGCTCTATCAAAATTCGGGTGGTCCCAAATGTCCCATTCCCAATCGTCCATTAAATAACTTGGTGGATGACGCACGTTGATCCTTTCGTTAGGAACTTTCCTGACACCACTTCAACGATCAGATTCCATCAAAATGTGCGCAGGCTTTGCTCATTGACCTTCTTGGCTGAGATACTTATGTCATGAGCACCGCCACATCAGTCGATACTGCCAAAGCCACCGTTGAAGCCGCGCTTGACGCACTTCTCGCAACCAACGATCCGAAAAAGATGGACAACGCCGCTTTTCGCGGAGCGCGTTACGACCACGGCTTGGCATGGGTCCACTTCCCCGTCGGTTGTGGCGGTCTTGGCGTTCGACCCGACCTCAATCGTCTAGTCGAAGAACGTCTCCGTAAAGCTGGTGCCGCACCGCAAGACCCCGCGACATTCTTTATCGCTCTTGCCGGGCCAACCATCGCAACTCATGGTTCTGATGAGGTGAAGAAGCGTTTCTTGCGCCCGATGTTTACCGGCGAAGAGAAGTGGTGTCAATTGTTCAGTGAGCCCGGTGCTGGCTCAGACTTTGCTGGTCTCGGAACACGCGCCGTACGCGACGGTGACGAGTGGGTTATTAACGGACAAAAAGTTTGGAACACCTTGGCGCACCTCGCCGACTGGGGCATGCTCGTCACACGTACCGATCCCGATCAGCCCAAGCACAAAGGCATGACCTACTTCGCGATTGACATGCACTCGCCAGGCGTTGAAGTTCGTCCTCTTCGTCAGATCACCGGCGAAGCAGAATTCAACGAGGTCTACATGACCGATGCTCGAGTTCCTGATTCGCAACGAGTCGGTGAAATCGGCGAAGGCTGGCGCGTTGCTTTAACAACTCTGATGAACGAGCGCACTGCAATTGGTGGTGGCGGTGGAGGTAATGCCAAGCGTCGTGGACCGATCGATGAAACGATTCGCATTTGGAAAGAATTAGCACCAGAACTGCAAACAGGCGCTCATAAAGATCAGATGATGCAGCTCTATTGCAAGAGCGAAGCACTCCGCTTAACCAATGCGCGCGGCGCTGCAGCAGCAAAGGCCGGCAACCCTGGCCCCGAAGGTTCAATCGCGAAATTGATGTTGGCCGAATTCAACAAGAAGGTCACCGAGTTCAGCGTTGAATTGCTTGGCGCAAATGGAATGGTTGATTACGACTTCACTTTCCGTCGTCCCGATGGTTTGTCAGTTGACGGCGCTGAAGGCGGAGTACGCCACTCGTTCTTGCGCTCACGTGCGAACTCAATTGAAGGCGGCACGAGCGAAATCATGCGCAACATTTTGGGTGAGCAAGTTCTT
>JNSL01000198.1_pt1 | contig 10963 bp, 10 predicted proteins | sample 210691 | NCBI WGS metagenome assembly JNSL01 (sample SAMN02808685, study PRJNA238866) | freshwater metagenome | biome: fresh water; feature: freshwater reservoir; material: water; isolation source: water column of the freshwater reservoir Embalse de Amadorio in Spain | place: Spain: Valencia ...
GCAACTTGAAGAGTTCCCACTCACCGGTGAACCGACCTCCAAAATCGATGGCCTCGCGATCGTCGCCCCACCACTCCCAGTTCTCCCCGTGCGTGAACCTGGGGCGGGGGAGAGCGCGCCACTCACGTTGAGCTTCACGGCGATTGAGGCATTCATTGCCTGCCCGCTGCGCTTTCACTACCAACAGCGCCTCCGCATTCCACTGCCGCCGCATCACTCGGCGACGTACGGTGCCGCGATGCACGCCGCCGTCGCCGAATTCCATCGCGGGCAGATGGCGGGTGCGCCACCACAACTCGACGAGCTCTACGCCGCCCTTGAGCGCAGTTGGCAGAGTGCCGGCTTCCTCTCTCGTAGCCATGAGCAGGCTCGCCATGCGGCGGCAGAGGAGGCGATCGCCCGTTTCCGCAGTGAGGAGATTGCAACAGGTCACACACCGGCCTACGTTGAGAAGGACTTCTCGTTTGAACTTGGTGGACACAAGATTCGCGGTCGTTGGGATCGCGTCGATGTGCAGGCACTCCCGCCCGAGGGTCGCAGTGTGCCGATTCCGACCATTGATGTACCAGGCGACGTAGTGCGCCCAACCCTGCCGCTCGGGGACGATGAGTGGGTGGTGGTCAGCGATTACAAGACGGGCGGACGCGATGATGACGACGCGAGCCGCAAGCGGGCGAAAGAGTCGCTGCAGTTGCAGCTCTACGCACTGGCCTGGCGCGCTGCAACGGGGCGCCTCCCCGATGAGGTGAGCCTGCGCTTCCTTGACACCGGTCGCGTTGCCACCGTGCCAGTGGAGCCGAAGCGCATCGTGAAGGCACGCGAACTGATCGTGGTTGCGGCGGAGGGAATTCTCGGCGGCGTCATGGACCCAAAGCCAGAGTTGATGACCTGCACCTACTGCTCGTACCGTGAGCTCTGCCCAGCGTCGAAGGCTCCAGCGGGGCGCCCCGCATGACGCTTCGGGATGGAGAGCGACGCAACACTGCAGAGCAGCTTGAGCTGCCACTCGATCAACAGCCCAGCGCGCCGTTTGTAGGAAAGGTGCTGCGCACCGTCGCCACGCCGCCGACACCACCACGCATTCCCGCTGGAGATCAGCGCCTGATTCGTCTCCTCGGTATCGGCGCGCTTGTTGCAGCACTCGTCACCATCGGTGGGGCACTGACGGTTGACCCTGTTGTCGAGCAAACCCGCGCCCTTGCCGTTGCAGGTGCGCTGGCTCTTACGATGGCCCTCGGGCTCACGGGGCTTCTCCTGCTGCGCTCATTCCACGGCCGTCCAGGTGTCTGGCGTGTGCGTCGCCGCCGGAGCGTGCGGCGTGGGCTATTCGCAGGGGCGTTGATCGGCGGCTACCTCGCCCTGCGCATCATTGGCCTCGGTGGGCCAACGGGCCTGCTGATCGCCACCCTCCTCGTGGTCGTGGCCGAGGCGGCAATCTCGCGGAGTGAGATCGACTCGGTCTAGACCGTGAATCTGCCCCTAGAGGGGTGTAGGATTGCCACGCGCCCTGCTGGACGTCGGCTCGCACCGGCGGCGCATCTGAGCAAGATGGTGATCAATATGAGCCCGAACACCCCACCCTTCGCCGCCTCCCTCGCCGCGCTCGGCTGGAACGGCGCCCCCGAGCAGCGCGACCCTCTCGATCGCCCCTCCTATGTTGGGCCAGTCAGTTTCGCTCAACTCCCATGGGTTGAGGATGTGGCGGAGATCCGTCGTCGCAAGGCCGACATCGCCATCATCGGTGCACCGTTTGATGATGCCGTCACCCATCGTCCTGGCACACGCTTTGGCCCCCGCGCCATTCGTGAGGCGCAGTACCAAACCGGCACGCTGCACTCGCTGCAGGTAGGTGTTGAGCCGTTCACCGCACTCACCGCCATTGATGCAGGGGACGCCGTCGTGTACCCAGGCCGACTTGAACACGGACACGGCGCCATCTACCGCAAGGTTCGCGAGGTTGCTGAGACGGGTGCGATCCCGATCGTTCTCGGTGGCGATCACTCCATCACGTGGCCGAATGCGACGGCGATTGCCGAGATGCGTTGGCCGCAGCGCATCGGCATCCTGCACTTTGATGCCCATGCCGACGCCTCAATTGATGGCTACGGCTCACTCCACAGCCACGGCTCGCCAATGCGCCGCCTGATCGAGTCTGGCGCTGTACTCGGCAAGAATTTTGTGCAGGTCGGCCTGCGTGGCTACTTCCCCGATACCGAGACGCTCGGCTGGATGCGAGAGCACGGCATGCGCAGTCACTTCATGACCGAGATCGAAGAGCGCGGTTCTGAGGCGGTGATCGCCACGGCGATCGCTGAGGCGCTCGACGGCCCAGACGCGATCTGGATCAGTCTCGACATCGATGTCGTCGATCCGGGCCTTGCACCAGGAACGGGCACACCAGAGCCAGGCGGGATGCTCTCGCGCGAGCTGCTCCGTGGGCTTCGGCAGATCGCGGCACAGGTCCCGATCGCGGGAATGGACATCGTTGAAGTCTCGCCACCATATGACTGGGCTGAGTCGACGGCGATGATCGCCAACCGTGCCGCCCTTGAGGTGATCAGCGCGCTGGCAAAGCGCAAGGAGTCCGGCGAGACGATTCGTTGGGAACCCTCCCGCTGAACGAAACCGCTTCCGAGGTACGAAGCCGCCTCCTCGCCGACGAACGAGACCTAACCGCCGCCGCTGACGGCGACCTCGCGTATTGGCGGGGAGTGGCGGCAGAATCGTCTGGTCCGATCTTGGAGATCGGCTGTGGGGGAGGCCGTATCTTGACGGCGCTTGGCGCGCAAGAGCGGCAGTTGATCGGCATTGATCTTGATGTGGTCGCGCTCGCCCTTGCCACTGAACGGGCTCCGGCGGCTGAATGGATGTGCGCCGATGGGCGAACCTGGCGTCGCGAAGCAACGGCGGCGAGCCTCGTGATTATTGGCGGTGATCTCCTCTCACTCATCACCATGCCCGACGACCTTGAGGCGTTGTTGCGCACGGCAGCGCTGCACTGTGCGCCTGGTGGACAGGTGGGGCTCGACGCCACGCTGATGGATCCACAGCTGTTCGCGGATGAGGTTGAGGGCGAGTGGAGCACTGATCTGGAGCGCGTAGACGCAGATTTCACAACGGTGCGCCGCGAGAGCCGCATTGCCCCAGACCCTCAGGCGCGCACCAATACGGTCCATTTGGAGATTCGGCATCGGGCGGTGGGGACCGACGGGCACATCACGCCGATCTATCCAGACCGCGCCCCCTTCGCAATTCGTGCTTGGCAGCCGGATGAGGTGCGAGCCCTTGCTGCCGCCGCTGGTCTAGGCGTAACGAGGGTTGGTGACGACGATCGTTTGCGCTGGCTGCTACGGTCAGCGCATGAGTGACCAACGCCCTATTGGGCTCTTCGATTCAGGGATCGGCGGACTCACCGTTCTGCGCGAAGTGCAGGCGCGTCTCCCAGGTGAATCGACCATTTACATCGGCGATAGCGCCCGTCATCCATACGGCACCCGGAGCGATGCCGAGGTGCGCACCTTTGCCGAGGAGCTCAGCGATGAGCTCGTCGCACGCGGCGTCAAGGTGATCATCATCGCTTGCAATACCGCGACGGCCGTCGCGCTCGAGCATCTTCGTGAGCGGCATCCCACAACGCCGATCATCGGTGTGATCCGACCAGGGGCGGCGGCGGCCGCGCTCGCGACGCGCACCGGTCGGGTCGGCGTGTTGGCTACCGTTGCAACCGTTCGATCGCGTGCCTACTTCGCCGCCATCAAAGATGAGAACCCTGCGACGCGGGTGATTGAGCGCGCTGCCTCCGAACTCGTTCCACTCATTGAATCAGGGCTCACGAACACGCAAGCGATGAGCGACGCCATCCATGTGGCGATCGACCCATTTCTGGCTGGTGAGCCGAGCGAGCGCATTGACACCCTGCTACTTGGTTGTACGCACTTCCCGCTGATTCGCGGCGCAATTGATACGGCGCTCGGTGCCCCAATCGCTGTGGTTGATTCCGCTGCAGCAACGGCGAGCTTCATCCAGCAGATCATCTCGGTGAACGGGCTTGAGGCTCCAGGATCGAGCCGCGGAACGGCGGCCGACCCCGGCCATCTTGGACACTCCGCGCCAGCATTAGCGCCCGTACTCCCAACGCATCAAATCTTCACCACCGGTGATCCATCAGTAGTTGATGACCTCGCACAGAGACTTTTTGGCGATGTCGCGCCGCGCGCGCAGCAGATGACGCTGGGAGCGAAGCGCGGCTAGCGGCGCTCCAGCGCTGGCAGGATGGCGCGCACAATCTCGGCGGCATTCTTCGAGGCCAGCGCGAGATACTCCCAGAAGCTGAGGTCGGCCTCGCCATCACCTGAATCGCTCACGCTACGAATGACCAGCCAAGGGATGCCGTGCGTGCGTGCCGCATAGGCAATAGCAGCCCCCTCCATCTCAACGAGGTCGGCTGAACTGCGCGCGGCGATTGCATCGCGAACCTTCTGATCTGCGACAAACCAGTCACCGGTGGCTACACGACCACGGCGGAGGTTGATCCCTAGGCGTGCCGTGGTGGGAGCCGCAGCATTGAACGCTGCGGTGACGAGCTCAGCGTCGGCGACCAGAAGTGGATCGCCTTTCGATGGGATGTCGGCGCCGTATCCGAAGAGTCGAAAGCCATCGGCCTCTGCAGCGGCAAAGTCATGCTGCAAGACGCCATCGGCGAGTAGAACGTCGCCAACGCGATACCCCGCATGTAGGGCGCCGGCGGAGCCGACCGAGATCACGCAGCGAGGCTGAACCGCGAGGGCGGCGGTGACAGCAACCACTGAGGCGACCTTGCCAACGCCGCAGCGCAGCAGGGCGACCGGGTGCCCATCAATGTGGCCGATGAGTAGTGCGCCCTCAGCAAGTCCGGGTAGTGCGTGCGGAACCAAATCGGTGGCGAGCGCCTCAAGAGCGGCGCGCTCCTCGCTGAGCGCGGCAGCAATGAGCGTTGGGCCTGAAGGGCGGACGTGATGCTGCATAGGGGTAGGATAGCGGTGTGGATCTGCCCGCTGTGACCCAGGCTCCCTTGCCGCGACGTCGCAGCCTCTTCACGCTCGCTCTCGCGCTGCTGCTTGCCGCCGCGTGTGGCACCTCCGCCGCGCCGTCGGGGGCGAGCGGAGATCCTATGGGTAGCCCGAACATCTCACCAGCCAGCGATACACGAAGCCCGCTGATCCCCGTTGCTGGATACCGCAGCACCCTCACCGCGCTCACGAGCGTTGGCATCGCGCGCCTCACTGAGGTCGGAGGGAAGCTGCCGATCACAAAGCTCGTCCTGATCGCACCGGAGTCCGCCGCCATCCTTGCCGCACTCGGCCTCTCATCTACCGCAATCACCTCTCGTCTAACGCTCGTCGCGGACCGCACCGCCCTCAAGGCGGCACTCGCCGCTGATGAGAAGGCGGCAGGGTTCGTGCGGCTCACCGCCCTTGAGCCCGCGCTCCGCACCCTCACGTGGGAGGGGGATGCGATCGTTGGTGTCTATCGCGTCGCATCGCTCGCCGATTGGCCGCTACGCGCTGAGCTCCCCGTCGACGCATCCATTCCTGCCGAGTGGCTCTCTGGGCCACTCGCATACGATCCCGCAACGGCGTGGACCCTTGCAGCGGGTGGTGACATCTTGCTTGATCGCGGCGTCTCTGCCGACGCGAAGCGCACAAAGCGCGGCGCAGATTGGCTCTTTGATGGTGGCTTTGCCGACATCACCGGCACGACCTGCTGTAGTCAATTCGGCGTGCCTCGTGTCGCTGCGCGCTACGTGCGTGGCGGGGGGGTCAATGGCCTGATGCGCTCGCTCTTCCAAGATGCAGACCTCTCGATCGCCAACCTGGAGTCACCAACGCCGAAGAAGTGGCGGCAACACAACTCCGGGACGACCTTCACGGGGAACCCCGCACTACTTCGCGTGCTGAAAGAGGCGGGTATCGATTTCCTCTCACTGGCGAACAACCACATCGGGGACGGGGGCGTCTCTCGCATCCCTGAAACGATCGCCGCCGTTACGGCGGCCGGCATGGGCAGCGGTGGCGCGGGGGCAAACCTTGCTGAGGCGCAGCGCCCGTGGCTGACGAAGCACCCACGCCCGGGTCAATCGAGCGGGGAGTGCGCCGATCGGAACTCCTGAGTTGCGCACCTCTATTGCGGCAGCTCGCAGCGCTGGTGCAGACGTCGTGATTGTCTTTCCGCATTGGGGCTTGGAGTTCCAAGCACAGCCGACCGCCTCGCAGCGGCGGTTCGCCAAAGTAGCGGTTATCGCGGGTGCCGACATGGTGCTCGGTGGGCACTCTCACTGGGCGAGCGCCATGGAAGTCATCAATGGCAAGCCAGTCTTCTACAGCATGGGGAACTTTATCTTTGATCAGAACTGGTCGGTAGAGACCTCACAGGGGCTCGTCATTGAATCGACCTTTATCGGCTCGCGGTTGGTGAGCACCCGCATGTTGCCGACGGTGATCTTGAAGCAGTCGCAGCCAAACTTCGTCGATATCGCCACAGACGGTGTGCCGATCGCGTCGCTAGGAGTCGAGCGACTCGTTCTTCTCCAGATCCACCACGGCGGTTCGCAGGCCAATCGGTTCTCGCCCGGAGAGCAGCGCCTCAGCGATGGCAAGGTCGGGATCCTCCTCTTCGCCTTCGTCCGCAGCGTGTGCTGTTGGTCCCTCGTGGGCCAGGAGGCGCGTCTCGCCCTCCTCGGAGGAGATGCCGACTGCGGCCACCAGGCGGGAATCCAGTGAAGCGGCAAAGTCGTGCTCGCGTTCCAGCTCAGCAGCGATCGCTTCAATGAGGGTCTCCTCGGTGAAGGTCTCGATCACCCGACTCCGGGCCGTCTCCACCATCGCCAAGAACTCGCTCGGGGCAAAGGCCTCGTCGTGGGCGAGGGTCATGCCGATAGCGAGTTCGTCGTCTGCCTCGTGAAGCTCATAGAAGTACACGCCGCGCAGGCTATCACCTCGCAACGCGCCCCTGCTTGACGCGATTGGGTGGGGCGCGGAAACTGGAGTCATGAGGGTCATGATTCGCCGACGCACCAGCACCACGCGCGGCGCCCTGATCTTCCTCGGGCAGGCGCTCCTCGTGGCGCTCTTCGTCCTGGAGTTTGGGCGAAATCTGATCGGCGTGATTCAGGTGAATACGCGCTTGGCGCAACTTCGCGATGAGACGGCGGCACTCCAGGCGCGGGCCGATGCCCTCACCGCAGAGCGCGTGCTCCTTGACGACGCTGCATTTCTTGAGCTGGTGGCGCGCGGCTACAGCCTTGGCTCCGCTGTGGAGCGCCCGTTCGTGTTGGCGGCAGATGCGGCGCCACTTCCAGAGGATGCTCCGGGCTCAGGCGCCCGCCGATTCAGCCCCGATGCGTCAACGCGCTCGCCGCTCGACGCGTGGCTTGATCTGCTCCTCGGTAGCTAAGCGAAACTACTTCTTCGGGTCTCCGAAGATCGTCCAGTGCCACGCCTTTTCGGCCTCGCCCGTCAGCTCAACTGCAACGTGCTTGATTTGCGTGTACTCCTCAAAGGAGTAGCGGCTGAGGTCTTTGCCGAATCCCGACTGCTTGAAGCCGCCATGCGGCATCTCGCTCAGGAAGGGGAGATGGTCATTGATCAGCACTGAACCGAAGTTGAGAGCCGCCGCCATGCGATGCGCGCGTGCCACATCGCCCGTCCAGCAGCTTGAAGCGAGACCATACGGCGTGTCATTCGCGAGGCTGATTGCCTCCGCCTCGTCCGTGAAGGGGAGTGCGACGAGCACTGGCCCGAAGACCTCCTGCTGCACGATTTCGCTCGACTGCTGCGCACCGACGATGAGTGTTGGCGCAAAGTAGGCACCCTCGGCGGGAACGCCACTCGGCTGGGCGCTGCCACCAGCCACGATCTTCGCCCCTGCGGCAACGGCGCGGTCAACGTAGCCTGCGACGCGGTCGCGGTGCGTGCGCGAGATGAGTGAGCCAAGATCTGTATCTGGTGCAAATGGATCACCAACACGTACCTGTGCGGTGAGTTCAGCAATGCGGGAAACGAGCCGATCAAAAATGTCACGCTGCGCGTAGAGGCGCGTGGCCGCAGTGCAGTCTTGGCCACCGTTCACGAAGGCGCCTGCCACTGCACCGCGTGCAGCGGCCTCAAGGTCGGCATCAGCAAAGACAACGAACGGCGCCTTTCCGCCGAGCTCTAGGTGCAGTCGCTTCAGCGTTGGCGCGCCTGCGGCCATCAGCTCTCGGCCAGTTGCGCTGTCGCCCGTGAGGGCAATGATGTCGATACGCGGATCAGCGGCGAACTGCGCACCAATCTCGGCACCTGGTCCGGTTATGACATTGACGACGCCGGAAGGGAAGCCAACTTCGCGGGCCAACTCGGCGAGCCGAAGTGCTGCGAGCGGTGTTGCGCTGGCGGGCTTCATCACGACGGTGTTGCCAGCGGCCAGCGCAGGTGCCGCCTGCCAGACCGCCATAGCGAGCGGATAGTTCCACGGCGCAATGAGTGCCGCAACGCCGATCGGCTCGCGCCGAATCATGGAGGTGTGGTTGCCGGTGTACTCACCAGCGGCAATCCCCTCGGGAGCGCGCAAGATTCCGGCGAAGTAGCGCAGGTGATCGACAACGGCGGGAATGTCTCCATCGCGGCGAAGCTTGCGTGCGGTGCCGGTCTGCCAGACCTCCAGATCGGCGAAGTGATCGGCTTCGCGCTCTACGGCATCGGCGAGCGCAAGAAGAAGTCGCGCGCGCTCGGCGGGGAGCGTCGTGCGCCAGCCGCCGGTATCGAACGCACGGCGAGCGGCAGTAATGGCCGCGTCCACATCGGCAGCCGATGCGTGCGGAATCTCGCCAATCGCGGCACCACTCGCTGGATGGCGCAGGGTGAAGGTGCGACCGCCGGTTGCCCCACGCGAGGTGCCGTCGATCAGCATCGTTGGGGCGAACGGTGGAGCGGCCTGCGGTGCACGGGTTGTCATGGGCGAAGGGTAGGCGATACGCCGCGTCGCTGGAAGTGGCGGGCGCGCTAGGATGCACCCATGCCAAGCGATCAGTCACCGAAGCTCCGGCCCCCGCCGCGACCGTGGTACCAGCAAGTTCTGGTTTGGCTGGCAGCAGCCCGTGGGCCTACGCCCCAGCCCCCGAATCCCGCGAGATCGTCACGATTCGCCAGCGCTACGGTCTTTTCATTGATGGCAAGGAGCGCGCCCCCTCAGGCGGCGAGGTCACCATCACCTACAACCCGGCCACCGAGGAACCACTCGCCGAGATCGCGAAGGGGACCCCCGCCGACGCCGACCGCGCCATTGAGGCCGCCGACCGCGCCTATCGCAAGGTCTGGTCGAAGCTGCACCCACGTGAACGGGCCAAGTACCTCTACCGCATCAGTCGCATCCTGCAGGAGCGCAGCCGCGAGTTCGCCGTCACCGAAACGATGGACTCAGGGAAGCCGATCCGCGAGTCACGCGATGTGGATGTGCCTCTCGCCGCGGCGCACTTCTGGTACTACGCCGGCTGGGCCGACAAGCTTGAGTACGCCGTTCCAGGTCGCCGACCAGAGGCGCACGGCGTCGTCGGACAGGTGATCCCGTGGAACTTCCCCCTCCTCATGTTGGCGTGGAAGATTGCCCCGGCCCTTGCCGCGGGCAACACCGTTGTTCTGAAGCCCGCCTCAACAACGCCGCTCACCGCGCTCCTCTTCGCCGATGTCTGTCGCCAGGCGGAACTCCCCGATGGCGTCGTCAACATCGTCACCGGGCCGGGGAGCACCGGCATGTCAATCGTCACTGACCCGCGCGTCGCGAAGGTCGCCTTCACCGGCAGCACCTCCGTCGGCGTCACGATCGCCAAGGGGATCGCCGGGCAGGGGAAGGGCCTCACGCTGGAGCTCGGTGGCAAGGCGGCCAACATCGTCTTTGAAGACGCCGCGCTCGACCAGGCGGTTGAAGGCGTCGTCAACGGCATCTTCTTCAACCAGGGCGAGGTCTGCTGCGCCGGCAGCCGCCTTCTTGTTCAGGAGTCCATCGCCGAAGAGTTCCTCGCGCGGCTGCGCGATCGCATGTCGATGCTGCGCATTGGCGACCCAATGGATAAGAACACCGACATCGGCGCGATTAACTCCAAGGCACAGATGGAGAGCATCGGTGAGCTCGTTGCGAGCGGCGTCGCCGAGGGTGCCCAGATCTGGCAGCCCGCCTGCGACCTGCCAACGCGCGGCTGGTTCTTCCGACCAACCCTCTTCACCAACGTGGCGCAGAGCCACCGCATCGCCCGCGAAGAGATCTTCGGGCCAGTGCTGGCAACGATCACCTTCCGCACCGTTGCCGAGGCAATTGAGAAGGCGAACAACACGGCCTACGGACTCTCCGCCGGCATCTGGACGGAGAAGGGGAGCCGCATTCTGCAGGTTGCCAGCGCCCTCAAGGCGGGCGTCGTCTGGGCCAATACGTTCAACCGCTTCGATCCAACCGCACCATTCGGTGGTTACAAAGAGTCCGGCTACGGACGTGAGGGTGGCATGCAGGGCTTGCATGCTTACCTGAGGAGCTCCTAGTCATGGGGAAGAAGTCGAAGCGCACCGAGAAGCTCAACTTGCCGCTGACGATTGAGTCATCAGAGGGTTCCGAGCGTCTTGAGGTGCGCCGCACCGCCAAGCTCTACATCGGTGGCGCATTCCCGCGCAGTGAATCGGGTCGCAGCCGAGAGGTGCAGCTCGCAAAGGGTGGCGTCGCCAACATTGCCGGCGGATCTCGCAAGGATTTGCGCGAAGCGGTTCGTGTCGCGCGCATCGCCGCAGAGCCGTGGGCAGCGCGCACCGCAATGGTGCGCGGGCAGATTCTCTATCGTGTTGCTGAGCTGATGGAGGGTCGCGCAGCGCAGTTCCGTGATGACCTGATCAACCACGGCGCATCAAAGTCCGACGCCGCGGCAGAGGTCTCGGCCGCCATCGACCGCATGGTCTGGTACGCAGGC
>JNSL01000200.1_pt1 | contig 10802 bp, 15 predicted proteins | sample 210691 | NCBI WGS metagenome assembly JNSL01 (sample SAMN02808685, study PRJNA238866) | freshwater metagenome | biome: fresh water; feature: freshwater reservoir; material: water; isolation source: water column of the freshwater reservoir Embalse de Amadorio in Spain | place: Spain: Valencia ...
CTGCAGGTAGGTTGCAACAGGTTGTTGGTAACAACAATCGCAGATGGATGATCATCGCGCGCAAGCGTACAGAATCCGGCTTACAGACCGACTCGTCTATTCATTAGAGATTTACAAAACCTGAGATAACAACTTTGGCTTCTCCACCAACCCAGAGCTTTCCTGCATCTTGCGAGATGTAGATTCGTCCATTTCTGCCCATGGCCGATCCTTGTGAGGCAACGTATGGAGCGCTCGCGCGACCACTTGAAATGAGCCACTGCGCTGCAGATGCGTTAAGACTTCCCGTCATAGGATCTTCGCGAAGCGGCTCGTGACCTTCGGTAAAGAATGCGCGTAATTCAAAAGCCGTGTCAGCGCCTGAGTCACTTGGAGCAATTACACCGATATCCCAGCGCCCAGGGTGCTGAGACGCATCCGGCTTCAGATTCAAAACAGAAGTTGCGTTATCGAGAAGTAAACCAACCCAGCCTGGTCCGTTGTCTAGCCATTCCGCATCGATGACCTGCTCACTCTTAACGCCGAGAATGTCTATCAAATCATTTAGTAAAGAATCATCAACCGGACCAGATCGCAGAAGTTCTGGCGCCGAAAAAGCCAGACGTTGCCCTTCTATTTGAATGTCAACCAATCCAATTCCACACTCTTGGACTATTCGATTTGAATCCTTTGGAACGCCACCGGCTTCAAGCCAGGCACGCGCAGTTCCCAAGGTTGGATGTCCAGCAAACGGTAACTCGGTATTTAGGCTAAAGATTCGCACTCGATAGTCTGCGGCTGGATCGCTTGGTGGATACACGAATGTGCATTCGGAAAGATTTGTCCAAACTGAAAAACGCTTTAGGTCGTCATCGTCGAGATTTTGTGAATCAAGCACAACAGCCACAGGATTTCCTGTGCAGTTGGCAGCGGCAAACACATCAACCTGGCTGAATCTACGCCTCATCCAATGATTCTATTTCAGGTGGTTTGCATGGGAAGAATGTCGCATGATTAACCCGTCAGGATAGCTAATCTTCTTTCAAATACCATGATGAAGTGATTCCTGAATTTGTTAATGGGCTCCGGCCATTAGAGCTAGGGGAACCTGGTGAGCTTAGGTCGAGGCTAATCGACTTGATTGTTAATGGGAATAAGCGAGCCACGGCTGGGGCGTTGCAGTGGGACTACGAATCTGGCGAGCCCATTGAAGCAGTAGGCGAGAAGTTTGCTGTCGTTGGTAACAACAACGAACATGTTGCAACCATAGAAATAACTCGGGTGGAGGTTTCTAGGTTTGCCGACGTGCCAGATGAGTTTGCACTTGCCGAGGCAGAAGGTGATCTCACAGGCGACGACTTTCGAGAGAGTCACTTAAAGTTTTGGAATGAATGCGGGTACGACATTAATGATGATTCGAAAATCGTCCTGGCCTATTTCGAGCTAATTGAGGTGCATCAATAATGTGTGGCGAATGCATTGAAATTCGACCTACAGACTGACGCGTCTAAATCAAATCATTTTGGTCATGCACATGTTGTGTTCGCTCAGAACATACTCGCCAAAAGCTTCGCACGGTTCATAACCAAGAGATTTATAGAGATTACGTGCTGGCTTGAATGCTTCGTTCATACCCGTTTCCAAGCTGATGCGAGTTATTCCCTGGGCTTTAGCGACTGCTTCGATATGAGCAACAAGTGCTTTTCCAATTCCGGTACCCCTATATCTAGTTACCGTATGCATAGATTTGAGTTCGGCATGTTGAGCATCAAGTTTTCTAAGTGCTCCAACGCCGACCAGCTCTCCATCTAAATGCGCACTAAAGACAGTTAAATCTGGGGAAAATAATTTTGAAGCATCAAGTGCATAGACATGTTCAATAGGAGTGTTTGAGATGCAAAAGATCCAATGCGACTGAAGCACTCGTTCTAAATCATCGGTTAGTGACTCTTCGGTACTGATTTCGATCTCCATGAGTTGGAGTTTATTGCTCATTAGGTGATTACAGTGCGACGAAAAAGACTCTAAAATGTAGCATTATTACTATGTAGTATGTATACTACATTTTATGAGTAGAAATCCTGAAGATCCGGTTTACAACCGCATTGAGGCAGCGCGTTTGGCAATGGGCCTAACGCGCCAAGAACTAGCTGACAAAGCTGGCGTTCATTACCAAACCATTGGTTATTTAGAGCGCGAGGAATACAGCCCTTCTTTAGTTCTGGCATTGCGGATTTCAAAGGTCCTAGATCAAGAAGTCTCTGACCTGTTCTCGCTATCTCCGATTCGGAAGGAAAAATAAGCATGCCAAAAAACAACAAGATTTACTGGTTTGAAGGTGTCACAGAGAAGGGAACTAAGGCTCTTCTTAATGATGTGAACCCTAAGTTTAATTGGCTTCGCCCCCAACGGAATCGAAGAATTTTAGTAGTAGTTGTTTGGATAGGAATAGTCCTAGTTGCAATGGGTAGTTATTGGCCCACACTAAAGACAAATCTTTCTTTGTCTAATGGAGTCGATGTAATCGTCTTTTCCGTTACTGCAATCTTTGTCATCCTGGCATTAGTTGGCGGCTATACTTTGCTTCGAGTAAGCGTTAGGTCTATCGCAGATGCTCCAGATGAACTTCTTGACGAGCGCCAGATTCAGGTTCGCGATACTTCGTTTAGGTATGCCTATTACTTGATGGGTTACATAGTGATCGCACTTTTCCTTCTAATGATGTTTGGTCCTGACGTTCAAATGTTCCAACCAGAAGGCAACGACGGAAGTTATTTGATTATTGCGACGCTGTTTGCATTCGCCTCCATGCCATCAATGGTTCTAGCATGGAGAGAAAAGGACATCTAATGCAGATTAAGCGAGATTTAGCTCCGGACGTTTTAAGAGGATTCGCCCTACTTGGAATCTTGGTTGTGAATATCCAATTCATGGCCCTCAATAGTGGTGAAGGGGCCCGCGGTGAGTGGGCACAAGGTTTAGCAAATGGATCCGCGACGTTCATTATTGCCACGATTTTTACTGGCAAGTTCTATTTGATCTTTTCGTTCTTGTTTGGCTACAGCTCCAATTACATAATCAAGGGCGATCGAGCCAATCGAGCGCGATGGGTTAAGCGCTGCTTAGCTCTGATGGCACTGGGAGTTCTGCACTTTTCGTTCTTATGGCATGGAGACATCATCTTCATGTATGGAATCTTTGGACTATTACTAATCCCATTCTTTTTCCGAGCTGACAGAACCCTTAAGATCTGGACTCGCGTTGTTTTCTTAGTAACGTCTGCAATTCTTCTAATTGTTGCTGCCTTATTGTTCGTTGCCGAGCAGGTTTTGACTGAAAAGGCTTTGCAGACATCCATGGAATTAAGGCTCGATGAAGTTCTGCTGAACGGCAGTTTCATTGAGGCAATTCCTGCGCGCCTTGAACTTTGGGTTTATGGAATTTCAACCGGAATCCTCCTCCAGGGCGGCTTTGCTTTCGCTGCGTTCTTGCTAGGACTTCGAATGGCAAGAACTCAGTTCTTATCTTCTCCAATTGATGTAAATCAGAACTCTAAGTTAATCAAGCGAGGCTTATTCCTTGGAGCTCCGATTCAGATTGTTGCGGCCCTTGCGCTAGTACAAAACGAACAATCCGCAGATCCATCTGAAGCTGTTTATCTCTTTGCACTGACTGTGTCATTCATTGCCGCACCACTTTTGTCCATGTTTTTTGTCGGTGTTATTCGAAAGCTAGTGGATGAGAAGCCGAATACTGTTTCTTGGATGAAGCCAGCCGGACAAATGTCCTTAACGGTTTACATCTCGCAATCAGTAATTACCTCGTTGATTTTTGGTCCATGGGGATTAGGACTGTTCCAAGATCTACAAACTTGGCAGGTACTAATCCTGGCGTTTGGAATTTGGGGACTGCTTGTTTACTTATCAACTATCTGGTTAAAGAAATACAAGCAAGGACCTTTAGAAAAACTCGTGCACTCCGTGACAAAAGATCGATAGGGAAAAGGACATCTAACAATGCAATACATCGAGCAGTGGGGAGCGCTGGGCGTTTTCATAGCCTCAGTTATTCCATTTATTGACGCCATCGCAATGGTGCCAGTTGGAATCGCATTGGGAGTAAACCCAACTCTGGCTGTGATTGCTGCAGTGATTGGTGATGCCATTGCAATTGTGGTTTTTGCTTACCTGAGTTCGACTATGCGTAATCGAATCATCAAGCGACGTGCAGCAAAGGGTAAAACTGGTGAATCGCCTAAGTTTGAAAAAGCCGTCCGAATGTTCGATAAGTATGGAATCTATGGCATGGCAATTGCTGCTCCAGCTTTAATTGGAACTCAGATTGCCGCGATGGCATCTGTGGCGGCAGGAGTTAAGCCGTTTCGAGCATCGGTGCTCATAATTGCTAGCACGCTGATTTGGTCTGCTGGAATCGCAATTGCAATGGTTGCCTTTGACGTAAGGCTAGATCTTTCCTAGTTGTTTCTAATGTCCATCGAACTCAGGACAGAAGAAAGAACTTCTTTTTCGAAGCAAGAGTTTCTTTTGGATTGCGAGTGGTACTTTGAGCAGCTAGGCCAGCAAATCCATGAACTAGAATCTGCTAAACCATGTCATCTACCTAGCTATCAAAATATTTGCATAAATACGCTATGATTTATAAATACTTTTCTAAATAACGTTAGGAACAAGTAAAATGAACAATGCAACAGCCCGGCTATTAGCCGAATTTCTCGGAGTATTCTTTCTCTGCCTGTTTGGTATTGGCGCGATCATGAACGGTGCTGATCTAACAGGAGTGGCACTTGCACACGGACTCGCTATTTTTGTTGCTATTTGCGCCTTCGCTCACATTTCTGGCGCCCACTTTAACCCTGCGGTCACTTTGGCACTGGCAGCAACAAAGAGAATTGCTCCTACTGATGCATTGGCTTACGTAATTGCTCAACTTGTAGGTGCAGTTGCAGCTGCAGCAATTCTAAATGCCGCATTCGGTACCTTGGGAGGCGTTCCAAGTCTTGGTGATGGCGTTTCTGTTAGTACCGGCATTTTGGTTGAAGCCGTAGCAACTTTCATTTTGATGGTCGTCATTATGGGCGTTGCTGTCGATTCACGTGGGACCTTCTCGATAGTTGCGGGCCTGCCTATTGGAATGGCAATCGTTGGAGACATTTTCTTTGCTGGACCTGCCACTGGAGCGGCAATGAATCCAGCTCGTTGGTTTGGACCTGCGGTTGTAGCTGGTGACTTAGCCTCCGCACTTGTTTACATAGTTGGACCAATTGTTGGAGCGATGGTTGCAGTATTTGTGTATGACATGGTTATGAAGCCATCAAAGGCCTAGTAATTTCACTTGCAAAAAAAGCGCCTAGACAACGGGTGGTGTCGAAAGATTCAGCGTTTTCAGGCGATACTTAGTTCATGACCAAATACACCGCAGGCCGTGGGCTTGGAATTATGTTGTTAGTTGCAGGCTTTGCACACTTTGCTGCCCCAGCTGGATTCGACAAAATCATTCCGCCAGCACTTCCATTTGAACCTCGGTTCTGGACCTACTTAAGTGGCGCAGCCGAGTTAACAATTGGCGTAATGATGTTTGCACCGATGTCCAAGACTTTGTTTGGAAAGCCAATTAGGCAACTAGGTGTTTGGGCTGCCTTCGCGTTGTTCGTTTTGGTTTTCCCAGCAAACATTTACATGGCAGTCGACTGGATGGATCATGAAATGCCAGATCCACTAATTGCCTTAGCGCGTCTGCCGCTGCAATTCGGATTGTTCTATTGGTGCTGGGCCTTGAATAAGGACATGAACCGGGAACTTGCTAAAGCTATTTAGCTTTCAAGGATTACAAAGATCTTTCGAGTACCTGGATCTTGAGTCCAATTCACTGGGGTGCCACGTTTAATTCCAAAGACGTCGCCAGTTGTGAATACTTCAGGTGATTTACCAGGCTCAGTTAACGTGATTTTGCCGGCGAGCACAACGCAAACTTCATCCATTGGATATTCATCAAAGTCTTGGGAATGAGGATCGGCAGACCAAATACCAGCGAAGAACTTTTCGTTCTCGCCGAAGAACGGCGTAACGCAGTATTCACCTGGGGCATCTGGATCCGCGGGTAACTCTGCTTTGGTATCGATGCGAACGATGTTGCTCATAATTAGCCTTCCCAGGTTTCTAACAATGTTATCGACAAGGTGAAATTCAATAGGCTAGGGCTGTGCCAAATCTGAATCAATTCATTGCTCTCGGGGATTCCTTAACCGAAGGCCTTTCAGACAAGTATCCAGATGGCAGTTACCGCGGTTGGGCTGATCGGGTTGCTGATGAGATGTCAAAGCATGACCAATACTTTCGTTATGCAAACCTGGCGGTGCGCGGCAAGCTGATCGAGCAGGTAGTAGAGGATCAATTACAAGTTGCCTTGCCTTGGATGCGCGGACCGCAAACGCTTGTCACATTTCACGCCGGCGCAAATAATGTTTTGCGTCCAAAGTTTGAGCCAAATCAAGTCTTCGAAACCTATGCAAATGCAGTTGCCCAAATTGCAGCTACCGGATCAAAGATATTGCTGTTTACGGTCAGGGAAGTGAGTAACCCACAAACCAAAACTCAGCACTATTGGAATCAAAGGTTTGGACCGTTTAACGAGAATGTAAAACGTGTTGCCGCAGAATTCGGCGCAACTGTCATGGATGCAAATTCTCGCGAAGTCTTTGGTGATCCGCGCATGCTGGCATCGGATCGTTTGCACCTATCTACTGAAGGACATCGTCGTGTGGCAGCAGCTGTGCTTTCAGCAATTGAAATGCCGCACGATGCGGACTGGCAAGATCCAATGTCACCATACAAACCGGCGCCGGCGCCGATTCGAGTAGTTGGTTCCGTGGCTTGGGGAGTTGCATTCTTAGTGCCATGGGCGATTCGAAGGATTACTCGGAAGTCATCAGGGGATGGACGAGTGGCTAAGCACAGCGAACTCGTATCATGGTCACCGAGAATCTAGGATTATTCGATGGCAAAACTTGGACTAGTGGATAGCAAGTTAAACACCTTGCCTGAACCACAGCGCACATTGATGCTCAAGATGGCAGCTACTATTCGGGAACTAATTCCTGGTGCAACTGAATGCATTAGCTACAACCTTCCAGCATTCGAAGTTGAAGGTGGAGTTATTTGTGGCATCGAAGGTTACAAGAAACACAACTCTTACTTCCCGTTCAGTGGCAGCGTATTGACGCAACTACCAACTGAATTAGCCAACTACGAGAAGACTCAAGGCTCATTGCATTTTCCGTTAGACAAGCCGCTACCTAAAGGTTTGCTCAAGAAGTTGATTCGAGTTCGTTTAGATCAGATTGAAGAAAAGTCCCGAAAGGGAACTGGCCCAGTTCTTAGTTACTACGACAATGCCGTTTTGCAATCAAAGGGCAAGATCCGAAAAGGCGAACTTCATGGACCTTGGCAATGGTGGCGTAAAGACGGCACCTTGATGCGAAGTGGTGAGTTCAAATCTGGTGTTCAGACTGGAACTTGGTGGACTTACGATGCAAAAGGCAGGCCTTATAAGAAAACTGAGTTTTAGAACGCGTAAGTCGAGAGAAGCAGATTAGTTTCCGATGAGCTGATTTCTTTCATCTCACGAATCTCATTGATTGCTTTATCAAACTCTTCTAACGAGTCGGCTTGAATGTCTGCAATCAGATCCCATTTGCCATTTGTTGAGTGCACGGCAGTCACGTTGGGTGAACTGCTAAGACGAGTGACAACTGACTTCGCCGTATTGCCTTCAGTGGCAATCGACATGATGGCGCGCACCACGTTCGGGGAAGAGCCTGGATTGACTTTCACTGTGTAGCCAACGATGGTTCCGTCATTTTCGAGGCGAGTGATTCGATGTTGCACAGTTGCTCGAGCAACCTTGAGGTCACTAGCTATGGAACTTATGGAAGTGCGAGCATCTTTGCGGAGCTGGGCCAAAATGGCGCGATCTAGATCATCCATGGTTATCCTTACAATTTGATAGATCTAGAATAGCAAATTGCTAAACAAGAGTGCTAATTAGTGCAATTTGTTGGCACAATGTGACAGTGAAAACCAGTAGTTTCTAAGTCTTACAAGTAGTTTCCCCACCCGAACAGGATTCCCAATGACTCGTTTTGTTGATGTGCCAGCAATGGCAAAGCTAATTCAGGCTATTGAGGTCGATGAATTCATCGCCGAGTTAACAGACGTCATCGAAGCTAACTTCGTGCGCTGGGAAGAGTTCGATAAGGCTGCTCGCTTTGGCGCTCATAATGATGAAGGCGTTATCGAATTGATGCCGACAGCAAATGCCGAGCGTTATGGCTTTAAGTATGTAAACGGTCATCCAGAAAATATCAAGCACGACCTATTCAGTGTCATGGGCTTTGGCGTTCTGTCTGACATGAATACCGGTTACCCAATGTTGCTAAGTGAGTTAACTCTTGCAACTGCAATGCGAACTGCGGCCACTTCAGTCATGGCAGCTCGTGCATTAGCTCGCAAAGAATCTCGCGTTATGGCAGTTATTGGAAACGGTGCGCAAGCCGAATTCCAAGCAATTGGTTTCCACAAGGTCATTGGCATCACTGAAATTCGGGCATTTGATATTGATCCAGAAGCAACTGAGAAGTTAGCGCGAAACTTGGCTGAATTTGAAGGCTTAAAGGTTGTGCACTGTAACTCGGTAGCTGAAGCCGTTAAGGGTGCAGACATCGTTACAACGATTACCGCTGATAAGGCAATGGCCACAATCATTACTGTGGAAATGGTTGAACCAGGCATGCACTTCAACGGTGTTGGTGGCGACTGCCCTGGAAAGACTGAACTTGCCGCTGGTGTCCTAACTCAAGGCAAAGTGTTCGTCGAATTTGAACCACAGACGCGTATCGAAGGCGACATCCAGCAGATGCCAGCTGACTTCCCGGTCAATCACTTGTGGAAAGTTCTTGCTGGCAAAGAAGTAGGCCGCGATAACGACGAACAAGTCACGATCTTTGACTCAGTGGGATTTGCGATTGAAGACTTCTCAACTCTTGAGTACATCTACAAGCAGAGCATTCAGCGCGGAATTGGCGTAGACATCGAATTGGTGCCAACTCCAATTGGCCCTAAGGACCTTTTCACCCACACCCGCCGTGGCCAGCTTCGCTCGGTAAAACGTCGCGCGGTTTAAGGCTTCCAGAGCCAGATTCCACGATGTGGGGGTCTGGTTAAGGCGCGCGGAAATCCCAAATGGCTAGCGCCTTTCTTGGGCGATAAAGTACAAGGACAAACCGCGACTTTTTGGGGTAATCCATGGCTTTAGCAACACGCTTAGACAACTTAGGTACGGAAACCGCATTTGCTGTTTCTTTGGCTGCGGCCGAATGGGGCCAAAAAGGTAATCGAATCTTCCCATTCCACTTAGGTGACATCAACCTGCCAACATCACAGAACATTGTTGATGCAATGAACCGTGCGATTGCAGATGGCAAAACTGGCTACTGCCCAGGTGCTGGAATCCCGCAGTTGCGCGAAGCTCTAGCTGCAAACGTCGGTGGCGACCGCGGCCTAAGTATCGATGCCTCGAACGTTGTCGTTCAGCCGGGTGGCAAGCCAGTTATTACAAAGTTCATTCAGACCATCATGAATCCAGGCGACGAAGTTCTTTACCCAAATCCGGGTTACCCAATTTACGAAAGCCAAATCGAATACTTCGGTGGCATCGCAAAGCCTTACCGTTACATTGCAAATGGAAACGGTTTCAGTATTGATATTGATCAAATTAAATCGTTGATAACACCTCGCACTAAAGCAATCGTTTACAACGACCTACAAAATCCAAATGGCGCTGAATCAACTGATGCCGAGCGTGAAGCGATTGCGGAAATTGCGATTGCAAACAATCTCTACGTTCTATCCGACGAAGCATATTTTGAAATGCGCTACGAAGGAAAATCAAAGTCGATTGCATCCCTTCCAGGTATGGCAGAGCGCACCGTAATTCTTTACACCTTCTCAAAGAAGTTTGCGATGACCGGCTGGCGCCTGGGTGCTGCAATCGCACCTAAGGAAATTGCAGACGTAATTGCAAAGCTAAACACCAACGATGAATCCTGCACCACACACTTCGTTCAGTACGGTGGAGTTGAAGCAGTTACTGGCGATCAGTCAGGTGTTCCGATCATGCTTAACACTTTGAAGCAGCGTCGCGATACTGCACTTGAATTACTTCGTCAGATGCCAGGAGTAAAAGTTCACACACCTGAAGCTGGTTTCTACTTGTTCCCAGATGTGACTGAAGCCATGGCTAACAAGGGCATTACTGACCTAGGTGACTTCGCTCAGCAGGCGCTTCATGCAACTGGCGTATCGTTTTGTACTCGTCGCCACTTCGGTCGCCCGCAGCCAGGAGAACAAGAACAGTACATCCGCCTTGCATTCTCTGGCATTGACAACAGTGACATCTCTGATGGTCTTAAGTTCATGGGTGAATGGATCGCTGAATAGATGGCTCGCGTTGTTGTAACTGGCAAGATTCCATCCGGTGGCCTTGAGCGACTAAAGGCTGAGCACGAAGTAACTGCTTGGGAAAAAGACGATGCGATTTCTCGTAGCGAACTTTTGATAATGGTTGCTGGCGCAGATGCGATTGTTTCGCTTTTAACGGAAAAGATCGATGACGAACTTCTGGATGCTGCCGGACCGCAGTTAAAGTCTGTTTCAAATGTTGCAGTTGGTTACAACAACATTGATGTGCCAGCGTGCGAAAAGCGTGGCGTTCTTGTAACAAATACTCCAGGTGTTTTGACCGAAGCG
>JNSL01000203.1_pt1 | contig 10792 bp, 13 predicted proteins | sample 210691 | NCBI WGS metagenome assembly JNSL01 (sample SAMN02808685, study PRJNA238866) | freshwater metagenome | biome: fresh water; feature: freshwater reservoir; material: water; isolation source: water column of the freshwater reservoir Embalse de Amadorio in Spain | place: Spain: Valencia ...
AATTGAACACACTCCGGCTTACGGAAACTTCCCCGGAGAACATGGGCAAGTGCGATACGGCGAAGGAGTGTTCATTGGCTATCGCTGGTATGAGGCACGGCACTTACCCGTTCGTTTCCCCTTTGGGCACGGACTCTCGTACACAACATTTGAGATTGGTCAACCCGATTGCGATGACACCGAAATTTCTTCGGATCAGAAAGTAAAGATTCGCATTCCAGTCAGCAACACTGGTAGTCGAACTGGCACCGAGGTTGTGCAGGTCTATGTTGCTCCTAGGAACTCATCAGTCCACCGACCGAACAAAGAGCTGAAAAGTTTCGGCAAGGTTGGTTTAAAACCTGGTGAAAGTACGGTCATCACGATTGAGCTGAACCCTCGCGATTTCGCATTTTGGAATCCCGGAGATGCCTATCGCTCAGTCCTGCGTCCGCAAGTCACTGGTGAATCCGCCAACATTGCTCTTGATCAAAAAGGCGCATGGCAAATTGACCAAGGACTGTACGACATCCATATCGGAACCTCGTCAGTAAATATCGCCCATCAGTTCGTTATCAATATTTCTGACCACAGCGAAATGGGTTGATCACGATGATGTTGCTTCGCAGACTTGATGACTATCAGAGTTGGCAAATCTCTTTTGCCGGCACCTCCATCCTGGTTGACCCGTGGTTGACTCCCGAGCCAATTCGTGGAGCATTTGATCGTCAACATCCAGCTGGGTTTACATCGCTCCGTGACTTACAACTTGAGAGTGGGTCAATCGGCGCGATTGTTTTGTGCACCTCGGTCAATGATCATTTACGCGCCGAGACTCTCAAATTGATGAGTGATATCCCGGTTCACGGCAATCTCAAGGCAGCCAAGGCGGCGCGTGCGGCTGGATGCACCTTGACTCACGCCCATGAAGTTGGCGAAACCTTCGCGGTGGCCTGCACTGAAGGTGGAGAAATACGCATCACCGTCACCAAGACTGGCCTACCACTCGGGCTGATCGCCGTGGGCTATCTCTTTGAAGCATTTGACGACGAGCAAAATTCGGCGGGACGCGTATGGATTGAGCCCCACCAACCCACGAAAGCAACCGCGGAAGGTTTGGGCACAGTTGATGTTGCAGTGTTACCAACGCAATCAGTTGTCGCCGTGGTTCTGCCCGTGACCGCTGGACCAAAGAAATCTGCACAAGCTGCGAAGCTCGCAAACGCTCGCGCTTTAGTGGCAACAGCAACACATCCACAACGCGATATGAGGATTTGGCAAAAGGCCTTGTATTACGTAAATGGCAGTAATGCCCACGCACACAATCAACTCGTTGGAACCAACACCCAGTTCATTGAACTACGAACTGGCGACTGGCTCGATGTGAAATCAGGTCGCTAGTTAGTTACTGAATGCGCAACGTGTAGACAGGTGTGTCGTCCGGACGATTAGGCAAAGTCACGGAGTTACCTTCGCGCTTCAGCGGCGCATTGTGTCCGAGCAATTTCACATCACCCTTAGGTAACCCATCAATCGTGATCTTTGCAGATGACGGACGGCCGATCACCATGGCGTAAGTCGCACCATCGGCGCCCTTGGTGAGACGCACCACGAGTCCTTCATCGGTCGACAACGTTGAAACCTCGTGGGGTCGACTGCCATAAATGGCGTCACCGTTGACCGACAACCACTGACCCATCGCCAGCAATCGCAATTGCTGAGCCCACGGAATTTCTCCGCCTGGCATCGCGCCATAATTCAACAACAGGTTTCCGCCGTCAGCCACAATGTTGACAAACATCGTGATGAGTGCAGGAATCGACAAATATGTTGAGTCATCTTCATCTTGCGTGTAACCAAAACTTGTTCCGATGCCGCGCGTGACTTCGTACATCTTTTTTGGTCCAGCGGCTTCAGTTGTGTATTCGGGAGTTCCAAAGTCGGCATGACTCGTTCCTTGCATCACACCAATGAAGTCAAAACGATCGTTAACGACTCCCTCGGGATTGCCGTTGTAAAAGTCAGCCATTAATTGCGCAGCACCTTCGCCGAATCGGGGATAACCAATGTCGTTCCACAAAACATCAGGGTTGTACTTACGAATCAATTCGTGCCAGTGTGCTTCGGCATACGCGTGATATGTATCGTCTTGCGGAATCGCTCCGTACAAAGTCGCCCAACTCTTGATGCCGAGTCCTTGAAAGGTCCAGTCAATTCCACCGGAGTAATACACACCGAAACGAAGTCCAGCGTTGCGAGCAGCGTCAGCACACTCTTGAACAAGATCGCGTTGTGACGACCACTTCTCACCATGAGTTGGATTAGGTGTTTCTGACGGCCACATCAAAACGCCATCGTGGTGCTTGGTGACCATCACGCAATACTTTGCGCCTGACGCTGCGAGTAGCTGTTCCCAACGCTTCGAGTCCCAGCCCTTTGCTGCTTCAAGAAAGATGTTGACGAAAGTTGAGTAGTCACAATTGCCCCACACTTTTTCGTGATAGAGCGCCGCTGGCGAACCGGGAATGTTGATGGAGTTCTGATACCACTCGGCATACGGAGTGTGGCTGAATGCCATCTCTTCGCCTTCTTCTCGAGCAAGGGTGAATGGATCTTTGCCTAAAGGCGCAAAAGCCGGAACTGATCCCACCGTCCAGTGCGAAAAGATGCCGAACTTGGCATCTTGAAACCACTCGGGAACTTCGTGTTGCGACAGCGACGCGAACGTTGGTTCATACTTCGTCATATTGCCCCCAATATCTATTGTCCATTATTTGGACAAAAAGAACACTACTCCGAAAAGCCCTGCCTGTTAAGAGTCCTGCGCGGAAAGTCTTTCTTCGGTGCGCCGCACCAAAGTCTCCCGCTCGCCTGCCGTTAAAGGCCGGGACGTCCGAATATTGAGTTCAATCTGATCAACGCCGGCGATCGGTGTTGCAGTTGTGATGTCATCGACCAGAAGGACCTCGGTGAGGTGTTCAGAACCTGCAAGTTCGCGAATGGTCTCGGCAGCCTTCAGCGCTGCTTCGCCACGTTCAGCATCAATCGGCAACTGAATAGCAATCTTCGTGGCCACTGGTTCTTGACTGATATTGCGAACCGAAATTAAGGCAATGTGCGGAAGGTGAACCGTGCTGTAGCCATCTCGAACTCGAGTTGAGACAAGCCCAATATGTTCAACGATTCCTCGTACGCCATTCGGGAAAGCTCCGCTGATTTCAACTTCATCACCAACCCCATATCGATCCTCTAAGAGAACTGACAGTCCAGTGAGATAGTCATTAACTTTCTGCGACGCGCCGTATGCAATGCCTGCACCCAAGAAACCGGCGCTCGAAAGAACGAGAGGGCCGTTGAGTTCCAAAATATGAAAGATCGCTATTAATACTCCTACCCAAATCACGACCGCCAAGAGATGATGCAACATCCGTGATACCGCATCCACACGTTGTCGTCGGCGATTTTCGCCCACCTCACCTTGTTCTAGTTCTTCGTAACGGGCACGTGTACGCCACCACTGTGAGGGACGAGCGATACTTCGCTGAGCGATGTAACGCACAACTCGGCGAATAATCACATGCGATAAGCGCGTCACAATAAAAGCACCAATAACAACAAGTACAACGAGCAATGGTTGAGAAATCGCTTCCCGAGCCGTCGTTGGTTGATCGGGAGTTGGGTTAAGAGTTGAGATGAATTGAAACAACATGACCTCCTCAGTGTGCCGTACTTTCTGCACTTTCCCTGTTCACGACATTAATCCGTGTATCCATGCAGGAAGTTCGTTGAAATTTTTCAATTCGCCAAAGCGTTCGCTGACTGGTGGGTGTTCAGCTTTTTCAAGTTCCCACAAGAACTGATAGGGAATGTGGACCGCATGCCCACCCAATTCAAGGATCGGCAAAATGTCACTCTTCACCGAATTGCCGACCATGCACACTCTTTCGGGTTGCACAGATATATCCCGAAAAACTTTGGCGTAGGTTGCAACATCCTTTTCAAGCACGATCTCAACATGATCAAACAGATGATCAAGTCCACTTGTCGTGACCTTCCGCGTTTGGTGCACGAGATCACCCTTTGTAATCAAAATGAGACGATGATGTTGAGCGAGTTCTTCTAAAACTTCGGGAACACCGTCAAGTAAACGGACTGGTGCCAGCAATAAATCTCGTACTACTTGAAGTAATTCGCTCAGTACCTCGGTCGGAACTTGACCTTGGCTGATCGTGATCGCCGCCTCCATCATCGACAAGCCAAAGGCCTTGACGCCATACCCATAGGTATGCAGATTGGCTCGTTCAGTTGCTGTCAAAGCAGCTTTGATATCAATCCCCGTTGGCGCAAACGGTGCAAGCAGTTCATAGAACGCCATTTCTGTGGCATGAAACCCATCTTCGCTGTGCCACAGGGTGTCATCGGCATCAAAAGCCAAACAGTCAAAAGGAGCCATAGACAATTATTCTTCTAGAGTACTTGACGTGAAACACACCATTTTCGGTCGAAAAATACAAAAAGTTGGCCGGTCCTCTGTGTCACCGCTCATGATCACTGGAATCAGCATGCTCATGATGGCGTGTTCAAGTGCTTCTAACGCTGCCGAAGAAACGATCACATCGACTATTCCACCGTCAAGCACAATCGCTCCGACCACGACGACCACGACGACCACGACATCTACAACAACGTCGACAACGACGACGACAACAACGACCCTTCCACCCGGATTCCCAACATATTCAATTGCTCCCATTGTTCCCATTGATGGAATGGCCGCAAAGATCACGAAAGTTGACACCACCGATCGCGTGGTCTTTCTAACTATTGACGACGGCATCGTCAAAGATCCAGCCGCTATGCAGTTTTTAGTCGACAACAAAATGCCAGCAACATTGTTCTTAGTCTCTGGGGAATTTCGAAAAGACCCCGCTTACTTTGCGCAAATTTTGACTGTTGGTGGAACGATTAGTTCCCACACGATGAGTCACCCTGCGCTCAAGGGCTTAAGCCTCGAACGACAGACTTCGGAAATCTGCAATATGAAGAATGCAATCGCCGAGGAATTGGGTTTTGCGGGTCACTTAATGCGACCACCATATGGTTCTTCTGATGAAAATACTCGTCGTGCATCAGCGAGTTGTGGAATCAATGCAGTCGTCAACTGGAACTCAGAGTTGTGGGAAGGCAATGTCGATATTTTGCAGAGACCTGGACTGCAGCCCGGAGATATCTTCTTGACTCATTTCCGTACCGACTTACTTGACAACCTCGTCGCTTTTAAAGCTGCGCTTGATCAACAGGGATTTACAGTCGGTCGCCTAGAGGACTATTTACCGAATTCGTAACTCAACGATGAATTGCGTTGAGGTAGTTATACACCGTAATTCGCGAAACACCCATTGCATCAGCGACATCTTCAACAGCACGGCGCAAGGTAAACGCTCCTCGTTCATCGAGTAGTCGAATCGCTAGTTGTTTTTGTTCACGATTCATGTCGGGTAGTTGCTGACCCATTTCGCGCTCCACTGAATCAATTAAACGCGCCAGCGCCCCATGAAGATCAGGAAGACGAACGGCCGCGATTAATTCACCTTCATACACGAGTGGAATGTCGGCAGCCTCAATCTGAGTTGCGTCAATCACCGAGCATCCGAGCGCATCAACAAGTGGCTGCAATGTTGCAAGTACTGGATGATTGACATCAAGTGGAGTTTGGCTGATCTCGGAAGAAGTCATGGTTGGACCTTTTCCATATGCAATGTCACATGGGTCGCGCCATGCGCGTAAGCGTCACGAACTAAATCGCTGACCGCGATTGCCGCTATCTGTTCATCAGCATTGAACTCGGTTGCGAACGGGCCGAACTCAACATTGATTCCGTGCGCTTCAACCGCCGCCACCGCGGCGAGTACGTGAGGTCCAGGCTGACCCTCAACAAACGGCTCAATGGTGAACTCAACGTGCAACACGCCAATATCGTAATCGGTCGGGCACCGTAACGCCTCAGGGCATGCCCATCACCCGACGAAGTTCGTTAGCCCGCATTAAACAATCTCGCCCCGCTAGGTCAAAGGCTTCTCCCAAGCGAGAGAGGGCGGTTCGAAACGAGGCTTGCCAATCTTGTTCAAATGCTTGACGGGCCGGTCCACTCCAATTCGTTGAAGCCAGAGCCGAATTGACGACTGCAACCAAACCCTCAATGTCGGCTCGCTGACGACTCAAGGTGTGCCCAAGTGAAATGAGTTGATCGGGGTCGGCTCCGATCATCCCTGCTGTGGTGAACTGCGACATTTGTATTCCCTTCTCATGTGCCCGTGACTTCCACGGTCACACATGGTGGGCACAACCTCGACGGTGGTGGTGGTCAAAAATCAATCAAAGGGAGAAGTAAAGCCAAACTGTCAGGAAGAAACTTTTCGCGCCGTAGCAAGTCATCGAGACCGTCACGATGCACCCACCATGCTTCAACCACTTCACCGTCATCAAATGTGAATGGTCCTTGAGTCGTCACCACATAGCAACGTGCCATCAGACTGACCTGATCATCTTCATATGGCCGAGACGTCACTGGATCAAGTTCAGTCAATTCAACCTGACTGATGCCGACTTCCTCAGCAAGCTCGCGCCGAGCCGCTTCAAGGTAGGACTCACCAGCGCCAACTACTCCGCCCACCGCGATATCACACCAACTCGGCCAAACATCTTTGTGGGGCGAGCGACGGTGAACGAGCAAACGGCCAGCTCCATCAAGGATCGCAATGAATACGGCTCGATGACGCAGATGGTCGCCGCGCATGACTCGCCGGGGCACAGTTTGAATGATCTGATCTGACTCGTCCACCACATCTACGAGTTCGTCACCAGCATTCAGACCCACCCGTATTACCTACCACATGAATCAGCGGTGACCCACAGGTCTACGATACGCATATGGCTGATCCCACAGATATCTCCACCTTGACCGAAGAGTCACTTGACCTTCTTGATGACACCATCGCCCTGCGCCGACGATTACATGAGTGGCCCGAACTCGGCAATCACCTACCGAAAACTCGTGAGGAAGTTTTAGCGGCGCTTGAAGGTTTGCCACTCGGAATCAAACTCCATGAAACAACTTCGGGAATTGTCGCTTCGCTTGAAGGTACTCGCCCCGGTCCAACTGTGCTGTTGCGCGGTGACATGGACGCATTGCCGATGCCTGAAGACACCGGCGTAGATTTCAGTTCACGAGTTGAAAATGTGATGCATGCATGTGGCCACGACACGCACACCGCAATGTTGGTTGGCGCTGCTCGTTTGCTTTCATCACATCGCGATCAATTGCAAGGCCGTGTTGTGTTTATGTTTCAACCCGGCGAAGAAGGTCATGCTGGTGCGCGCTTCATGCTTGAGGAAGGTCTCCTCGATGTTGGTCCGCTTTCGGACGGATCGGTATCGGAGGTCACTGGTGCGTTTGCGATTCATACCACATCTTCTCTGCCCACCGGATTTGTCAGTACACGAGGCGGACCCATTATGGCCTCAAGTGACACATTGGCAATTCGTGTGATTGGCCGCGGTGGTCATGGAAGTGAACCATTCCGCACGCTTGATCCAATTCCTGCTGCCTGCGAAATTGTTGGTGCATTGCAGTCATTAATAACGCGCCGGATCAATGTTTTTAACCCAGGTGTCTTGACGGTGACACAAGTACATGCTGGAACAGCGAGCAACGTTATTCCAGAGTTTGCAGAGATTAACGGAACCATTCGGGCGATCAGTGAAACGACGCGACGAATGATTCATGATGGAGTACGCCGCGTGGCTGAAGGCATTGCGGCAGCTCACGGTCTTGAAGTATCTGTTGAACTACGAGATGGCTATGACGTCACTGTTAACAGTCAGACTTACGCCCAAACGGCTGGAAACATCGCCAAAGAAATTATTGGCAACGATCGCTTTATTGAATTGCCCAACCCAGTCATGGGTGCGGAAGATTTTGGTTACGTGCTGAATCACGTTCCGGGTGCAATGGTTTTCTTAGGTGCAACTCCACACGACCGGAATCTTGCAACTGCCGCACCTAACCACTCAAACCGCGTGTTCTACGACGAAGAGTGCATGAGCACTGGTATTTCGATTTATAGCGCTGTGGCGCTTCGACATTTATCAGGAGTTTGAACTGGGTCCCGCTGGATAGCGGGCATCACCTAGAACCATTTCCATTGCGGGTTCAATGTTTGGTCCACGACGTAAGTGGTGTCCACCGTCAGCACTAATGCATGTGCCAGTAATCCACGAACTCTCATCGCCCAACAAGAAACGCACGAGCTTGCCAATGTCTTCGGTGCTACCGACGCGACCTAGAGGCATTTGTTCCAAGTAGTCATTCAAGATCACATCGAGTGTCATGATGCCTTCCGTTGCATCGGTCGGTACGAGTCCTGGTCGAACTGCGTTCGCGCGAATGTTTCGACAACCGAGTTCATCAGCTGTTTGGCGAATCAACATTTCGAGTCCAGCTTTCGATACGTCATACGGAGTCATAAAGCGATGCGTCACTGGACCGGCGATCGACGAGATTGCAACTATTGAGCCACCACCTTGAGCAGCAAGATGACTCACCGAATGTTTGATCGTCAGAAAAGCACCGGTGAGATTTGTGCCAAGAATTCCGTTCCAGTCATCAAGCGATGTCAAGTGGATTGGGCCGCCACCACCAAAGCCGGCATTCGCGACAACCATGGTGAATTTGCCGGCGTTATTCGCCGCCGCGCAGGCATTTACAACGCTCTCTTCACTGGTGACATCGCATGCGATCGTCAATACTTGTGCTCCACCTTCGGCGATGGAACGAAGTTCTGCGGCCGAGGCTTCGAGGCGTTCAACATTGCGTGCGGCCAACATGACGGTCGCGCCATCTTGAACCAATTCACGTGCACAGCCGAGTCCGATGCCCGAGCCTCCCCCAGTAATGAGTGCGACTTGGCCTGACAATGGGTGGGGATTGCGCGTAGAAGACATGCAGAGATCGTGTCACATTCGCCCCGATAATGCTGAACTCAAAACTCAATAAATGATTCTCAGTACTTCTACTTTTGAGTTATATACGCCACGGTATTTCACTCGCCATGGCGACTGCGGTCCAAATAGTTCTTACGTATTCCGTCCTGACTGAATTACACGGGGACGAGTTCTCGACCGTCTGGTGTGTGGACGTGGGTGACGCCGGTGGTGTGGTTGATGGTTGAGGTGTAGCCCGCAGTTGCTTTATATCTATTGTGTTTTCGACATAACGGGTCGCCGTTGTCAGGTGATGTTGTTCCACCTTCAGCCCATGGCGTGCGATGGTCAGCCTCGCACGTCAAAGCGCTGCATCCTGGCCAAATACATTTTCTTCGCCGTAGGAAGATCGCTTCGCGTGATGAACCAGTGAATAAGCGTGATTTTCTTCCGAGATCGATCACGGTGCTGGGTGAACTCATGACAACGCGTCGGACCTGGCCGATCATGGATGCGACGATCGCATCAAACGGATCGATCGCTACGCCGGCTGTGGTTTCGCATCGTCGTGAACCAAACGTGTCGGGTGAACCCAGCAATGACGGTGGTGGCGTGTCGTTCAACAAAGCTGTGAGTGCGGTTTCGTATGTTGCCGCGTCAATGACAATGTTGACAACAGGTTCTGATGGTGCGAACCGACCGTTAGCGGCACTAGCGAAGATCGCATAGAGGGCGTCAGCACGTCGTTGTTTGGCGGTGCGAGCCAAATCTGAATACAAATCCAACCCTTTCGCATCACGATCAGCGAGGTCTTGGGCGAGTTCGGCTTGAACGTACTTTTCGAACACTTCCAGCATGAACGCACCTTGAGCGGTGCCAACTTTGGCGTCCACATACACGACATCACCAACGGGATGGACGGTGGCGTCTCGGTCTTCGTGAACACGTTCGCTGTTGCGGTGCGCTCCATCGGCGTCTGCGTAATGTTCCCAACGGATCATGACGGTGTTGAAATCTTCGTACGGCATGTCTTCAGCACGATCGGCCAACATGTCCACAAACGCAGGAAGTTCATTTGTGACTCGTTTGTTGGCGTGAGCAGCAGCCAACCGACGGACTTGGGCGACACCAATCGTTCCGGCCTGTAGACGCTCGGAGATCTGTGGAAACTCGACGACCATGCGGGCGACTTTCACCAGATGTTTCGCATCACCCGCACTATAAGAAATACCGGCCCGTAACCAGCCCGCCATCGTGGTGTGGCCGTGATCACGAAACGCTCCGGTGCGATCAACCTCAGCCAACACTTCAGCACGAGCAGCTTCAATAAACCGCGACGCTTTCTCCAACTCAACAAGACGAGACATCGCATCGTCACCATCGACGATCAAAGACTGTGATGACCATGCTGCACGTAGACCTGCAACAAGAAAACCGCTGTTACTTTCTGCGGTTTTTGTTGTCAGATCATGTGAGAACATATGTTCTTAGTATGCCACCAAGGTGTGGCAAAAAGCAAATGAAATCAAGGTTTTTTGAAAAAGTTTCTAGTGATAAGCCACCGAAACTCGTGGCGAGAACCTGGTGATTAGTTACCGGACTAGCCAACAAGGCATCATAGATAGATGAATCAGTTGCCGTCGCCGCTCTCAGGAATTCGAGTGCTCGACCTGACACGGGTTCTTGCTGGTCCACACTGCGGCCGCATGTTGTGCGACTACGGCGCCGAAGTGATCAAGGTCGAACCACCTGACGGCGATCTCACTCGATTCTCGAGTCCACGAGTGGGTTCGCTTGCGACATATTTCATTCAACAAAATGCGGGCAAGAA
>JNSL01000204.1_pt1 | contig 10787 bp, 7 predicted proteins | sample 210691 | NCBI WGS metagenome assembly JNSL01 (sample SAMN02808685, study PRJNA238866) | freshwater metagenome | biome: fresh water; feature: freshwater reservoir; material: water; isolation source: water column of the freshwater reservoir Embalse de Amadorio in Spain | place: Spain: Valencia ...
GAAGGTGACAGTAACGATTATCTCGGAAAAGGTTTGTCTGGTGGTCGCATCATTTTGCACCCACATCGCGAATCCACATTTGTTGCGGAAGAAAATGTGATTGCTGGCAACGTCATTGGTTACGGCGCCACTAGTGGTGAAATCTTTATTCGTGGAACCGTTGGTGAGCGTTTCTGCGTACGTAACTCAGGCGCCACTGCAGTAGTGGAAGGCGTTGGTGACCATGGTTGTGAATACATGACCGGTGGTCGCGTGGTGGTGCTTGGCGCTACTGGGCGCAACTTTGCAGCTGGTATGTCTGGCGGTATTGCATATGTGTATGACCCTGATGGTCAGTTACCAAGCAATGTGAACTACGAGATGGTGGAACTTGAACATGTGGGTGGTGAAGATGAGGAATGGCTCCGTGCGGCAATCGCTCGACATGGTTCCTTTACTGATTCAGCCATTGCTGAGCGCATCTTGGCAGCATGGACTGTGGAAGTGTCACGCTTCCGCAAAGTAATGCCACGCGATTACAAGCGAGTTCTTGCAGTGCAAGTAGAAGCGGCAGCCGAAGGGTTGACCCAGGATCAAATCGACGACCGAGTGATGGAGGCAGCACGTGGGTGAGACAACCGGATTTTTGAAGTGGGGCCGTAGCGGTCCGACGCGTCGTCCAGTGGAACTGCGATTGAAAGACTGGAAAGAGGTGTACGAACCATTTGATGGTTCCATCTTGAAGAGCCAGGCAGGTCGTTGCATGGACTGTGGTATCCCGTTCTGTAATAACGGTTGTCCACTTGGCAACCTCATTCCTGACTGGAACGATTTGGTGTACCGCGAACATTGGCAAGATGCCATAGAGCGACTACACGCCACCAATAACTTTCCAGAGTTCACAGGGCGTCTATGCCCTGCGCCATGTGAATCTGCATGTGTCTTGGGAATCAACCAAGATCCCGTCTCAATCAAGCAGGTTGAAGTCACCATCATCGATCACGCTTGGAATGAAGGATGGGTAACGCCACAAATTCCAACATTGCAAACAGGAAAGCGCGTTGCAATCATCGGCAGTGGTCCTGCTGGTCTTGCAGTGGCCCAACAACTCACGCGTGCTGGTCACGAAGTGGTTGTGTTGGAGCGTGCAGACCGAATCGGCGGGTTGCTTCGTTATGGCATTCCTGAATTCAAGATGGAAAAGAGCCATCTCGATCGTCGTTTAGATCAGATGCGTGCAGAAGGAACAGAGTTCCGTACCAACGCAGATGTGGGTGGGGCAGTAGACGTAGAGATCCTTCTCGCTTCTCACGACGCAATTGTGATGGCTTGTGGTGCAACAGCATGGCGTGACCTAGATGTGCCTGGCAGGGAGCTCGCAGGTATTCATCAAGCGATGGAGTACTTGCCAATTGCAAACAAAGTGCAAGAAGGTGATTTTTCGGATGCATCGATTGATGCAAAGGGAAAGAACGTTGTCATCATCGGTGGCGGAGACACTGGAGCTGATTGTTTGGGCACATCGCTTCGTCAAGGGGCAAAGCAAGTTATTCAATTGGAAATCATGCCGCGACCACCTGAAGAGCGTGCTGCGGGTAACCCATGGCCACAGTGGAGCATGATCTATCGCACTTCGTCTGCACATGAAGAAGGTGGCGAGCGAATGTTCAGTGTGAATACTGAAAAATTCCTCGATGATGGAAACGGAAACGTGCGCGCACTGTTGCTGAATGAAGTTGAGATGGTGAACGGTCGTTTCGAAAAGAAGGAAGGCTCAGAGATTGAAATTCCTGCCGACCTTGTTTTCTTGGCGATGGGTTTTGTTGGTCCTGAAAAAGGTTCGTGGATAGATCAATTGGGCGTGGCACTCGACGAACGCGGCAATGTGGCTCGCGGTGCTGACTACCAGACCAATGTTCCTGGCATTTTTGTGGCCGGAGACATGGGGCGTGGTCAGAGTCTGATTGTGTGGGCAATTGCTGAAGGTCGATCATGCGCAGCAGGTGTGGACACATACCTGATGGGAGAAACATCGTTGCCATCTCCAGTTCTCCCCACAGCTCGTCCACTGCTGTAATTGCCCCTGACTTCGATGCGCCACCTTTTGGGGTGCTTCAGGCTCTACTGTTAGTTGTCGTGTTGTTGCAACGTATTGGTCATCTCAAAAGCAGAACTGCAGTTGCAGTTTCTTTGGTGACCATTTCGCTCTTAACTATGTCCGCCTGCGGTGGTGACACTTTGGGGGTCGCAACCACCGTTGTCAATGTCACGCCGACTAACTTCGCCACCATTCCGCCGGTTGCAAGCACATTGCCAGGCACTACAACCACGCTTCCTACTGGCGCTGTTGGACAAGAAACTATTTACACGGTCAAATCTGGTGACACTCCAATTGGGGTTGCGAACAGATACGGAATCTCTCTCAATACTTTGCTTGCCTACAACGCCATGGTGAGTCCAGATCAATTCCCGTATCCCGGTCAGACGCTGCGAATTCCAGCTGCTGCTGTTGTTAACCCAGATACGGGCACAACGCTCCCTGGTACTACTGGCGGTACTGGCCCTGTATCGGCAGGATGCGGAACACGGCCTGCTGGCACATATGAAATCCAAAGGGGCGATTCATTCTTTGCGATTCAGAAGAAGTTCTGCGTCACTCTCGGTGGGCTTCTCACGGCCAACAACTGGGCGGATAGTTCTCAGATGTTGTTGCCAGGTGAAGTCATCAACATTCCGGCAGCTGGCAGTTAACGAGACGTCGTTCGTTTACGACGAGCGTGTCGTTCGATAGCTAACTCAATGAGTTCATCAATCAACTGGGAATAGGGCAGGCCTGTTGCATTCCACAGTTTCGGGTACATAGAGATAGGTGTAAATCCGGGAATCGTATTGATTTCGTTACACAAAAAACCGCGACCATTTTCTTCGTAGAAGAAGTCAACGCGAGCCATTCCCTCGCAATGCAATGCGTTGTAGGCACGTAGGGCTAATTCTCGAACTGTGGTGCTCTCTTGTTCAGTCAATAAAGCAGGGATCATGAGAGTTGCAGAATCGGTGACGTATTTGTCTTCGTAGTCGTAGAACTCGTTACCGGGAATAATCTCGCCAGCGACAGAGGCGCGTGGTGATCGGTTGCCTATAACTGCAACTTCTATTTCACGGCCGCTAATGCATTCTTCGCAGACAACCCATTCGTCGTAGGTCGCTGCGTGCTGCGCGGCCGCCTGAAACTCTTCGATTGTGTGCGCTTTTGTAACGCCTACTGATGAACCCATATTGGCTGGCTTCACAAAGAGTGGAAGCCCTAATTGAGACGCAGCATCTTTCAAGACAGACGGAGTAATCATGTCTTCGCGCAAAGTGATGTGGCGTGCTTGGGGAATGTTGTGTTGAGCAAAGAGAGATTTTGAAACTCCCTTGTCCATCGCAACGGCACTTGCCAATACGGCACTACCTACATATGGAAGATTCAATAATTCCAACAAACCTTGGATGGTGCCGTCTTCGCCTAAGGGTCCGTGAAGTAATGGCATGACGACCGTGTTGGTGCCAAGAGCAGAAAGCGCAGCCGACGTTGTGGCTGGTCCAGTTGCAGTGAGGGTGTCGGGAAGTGCTTCAGGATTGGTTGTCCCATCGGCGTGAACAGGTAGTGCAGGAAGTGACCATTGTCCGTCTTTGCTAATCGCAATTGCAGTGGTCCTGTATTTCTTGGGGTCGACTGCTTTCAGCACATGTGCTGCAGTCACGCAACTGACGTCGTGTTCGGCGGACTGGCCCCCATAGATGACCACAAGATTGAGAAGGGGGGAGTTGCTGTCCATCGTCACGACGGTACTCGCCACTAGGGTCTGCACATGCGCATGACGGCTTCAGAAGTGGCGTTTGCTGCCCATGGAACCTTGACGGGGCCTGATGTTGAGGCGAACGGTATCTCATTTGACAGTCGGTCTTTGGTAAGAGGACAGGCCTTTGTAGCAGTGAGCGCAGAGCGCGACGGACACGAATTTTGTCAGGATGCCATTTCGCGTGGAGCCGCGTTCTTGCTCGTTAACCACGGGAAACGATTGGATGGGGTTACCTGTGTGGAAGTAGAGGACACTATTGATGCACTGGCGGCAATCGGGGCGTACTTGCGTCAGAAGATGTCTGCACAACTACAGCATCGTGTCGTCGGCATTACGGGTTCTGTAGGAAAGACCAGCACGAAAGATTTGGTTCTTGCAGTTCTCTCGGGTGGCTTTTCGCATGCACATGGTCCAGAAAAATCCTTGAACAATGACATAGGGGTGCCAATAACAATTGCAAACGCTCCTGAAGGGTGTGATGCGTTGGTACTTGAGATGGGCATGCGAGGATTTGGCGAAATTGCGCGTCTCTGTGTGATCGGTCAGCCAATGATCGGAGTGATTACCGAAGTCGGTGATGCTCATAGTTCGCGCGTGGGTGGAATAGATGGAGTTGTGCGAGCTAAGGCGGAACTTGTGCAGTCGCTTCCAGCCGATGGAATTGCAATCGTGAATGCTGATTCAGTTAATGCAATGCGCACCGTCATTGGTATTAACGCACGAGTCGTTACGTTTGGATCTCATGATGGGGCCGATGTCGTGTGGTCAATTCGTTCCGTTGATGAATCCGGTCGTCATCTTGCTGTCTTTCAAAATGGCGCCGAAGAGGCATCTGGATTAGTGCCTCTTCCTGGATCACACATGGTCTCAAACGCAGCAGCGGCAATTGCAGTGGGTATTCACTGCGGTATGTCGTTACAGGATGCTGTGCATGCCATGACATTGGCTGGTATTGCGTCGCAACGAATGCAGTGGGTTGCTACCAAAGCGGGTCTTCGCATCTTGGACGACTCATATAACGCCAATTCATTGTCGGTGGAGGCTGCGCTTCATACGCTTACTCAAATAGAGGCCTCATCGAGGATTGCGGTCCTCGGTCAAATGGCTGAAGTAGACGATGAAGTCAACGCGCACCTTTCCGTCGCTGCAACCTGTCGTGATTTAGGAATCGAAATTCTTCCTCTCGAAACAGATTCATACGGTACGGCGGCCATGTCTGTCGAAGAGATTGTCAAACGATTGTCAATCGAGGGTATTGACACTGTCGTTCTCGTGAAAGGTTCACGCGTGTCGGCTACCGAACGCGTTGTTCACGCACTAATCGCTTAGTCAGATTGCGGCTGTGACATTAATTTGCGGTCAAGTTTCTCAATGTCGCACCACCATGCCAAGAAGAGTGCCCATGCTGCGCCCAGGTACAAAACAGGACGAGCGCCGATGGCATCCATCACGGGACCAAAGATTGCGTTGCCGATGGGAATCGTGCCACCAAAGGCCATAAACCACAGAGCCATGACTCGAGCACGAATCTCGACTTCGAGTCTGCTTTGAAAGACCGTCATCATTGATGTAGTTGTTCCGAAGTATGCAACACCGAGGAAAAATCCAGTAATGAAAGCAAGTGGAGTTCCACGTACAGAGGCAAAAGCAATCATTGAGATTGCAAATGCAAGGAATCCTCGGCGTGTGAGTGTGCGTTTATCGAATGGTGCAAGAACTGTTCCAATGGCAAGCGCGCCAACAAGCGCTCCGGTTCCCCATGTTGCATACAGCCATTTATATGTGACGGTTTTGGGTTCAATACCAAATGCCAAGTCTGCGACTGCAGGAAATAGCCCAACGAACGGCAAGCACAGCAGCGAGAACGAACTCATGGACAGCAGCATTCTCCCGATGGTCTTTCTGTCCCGCGCGACTCTGAAACCGGCGGTGAATGATTGAAGGCCATGTTCTTTGCGAGGTGGCGTTGCGGGGATCGTGATGCGCAAGACGGCCCACGTAACGAACAAATATGTTGCAGCGTTGAAAATGAATACTTGTCCGGCAGTAACGCCCCAGCTCATCATGAGCGCCACCAAGATGGGCCCAGTCACTCTCGATCCATTGACTGACGCAGAATTCAGACTGATAGACCCACCTAGGTCTTCAGGACGCACGAGGCTCGGTAGCACGGCGGAGAATGCAGGTGCGTTACACGCATTGCCAATTCCGACAAAGAGTTGTGCGATAAAGAGGGCGTATCTGAATGGATTGTGCAAAGACCAACCACTTTCGTTTGTTGAATCGGTCGGCCATCACGCCAGCAGGGATGGAGAGAAGCAATAAAGGCCCCAGTTGGGCGAATACAAATATGCCTACTGCAGAGGCACGTTGGGTGCGTTGATAGATATAGGCGGGCAAGACAACGTTTTGCATCCACGTTCCGATGTTTGATGCAAAGTTTGAGTACCACATGATGCGAAAGTCGCGGTATCCAAATGCGGCACGTGCAGTTCCTGGCCGTGGAGGCGTGCGGCGTGAAGCCTTTTGGGGGGTATCTGTCATAGGGGTCATACCGACGCTAGTTCCTCCACCGTGATTGGGGGTTGTTGGTCCCCGACAGTGCGTTGATGAGTGGTAAGAATGTGCTTATGAGTGCGTACGAGCCACCAAGTGTTATTCCGGGTGCCCGCCCCAAGGATGAGTCATGTCGAACACGATTCGGAACTTTTCCTGAGTGTCCACACTGTGGTGGAGATCTACAGCCGGAGCATGCACATTTCAAGTGCTTCTCGTGTGGCTGGCGTGATAGTTGCTGCGACTAACAACTAGTTAGTGCAGCTGCATTGCTTTCACTTTGTGTTGAATGCAATTGGTAGTGAGGCAGGACCGAAAATGCCAACACCAGTTGATTTGTATTCCACTGGACCATCAAGACGAAGTTGAGGCATACGTTCCGAAAGAACAGTGAATGCCTCCTGAAGTTCCGCACGTGCAAGTGAAGCCCCGAGGCAATAGTGAATGCCAGCACCCAAAGATAAGTGCGGTTGCCCAACAGGGGGTCGCATGATGTTGAAAGTATTGGGCTCCGGAAAAACTGAAGCATCAAAGTTGCCTGTGGCCATCGAAGTGCTCATAAATGTTCCCTTGGGAAAGAGGACTCCGTTGTATTCGATGTCTTCAGACGCGTATCGAATGGTTCCACCAACTGCGCCGTTGTAGCGCATCACTTCTTCGACTGCACGGGGAGCAAGAGACGGGTCGTTTCGTAGAAGTTCCCATTGGTCTGGGTGCTCGGCGAACAATGCCAATGCAAGTCCCAATTGATTGCGCGTGGTGTCGGTGCCGCCAACGATGACAGCTTCCACCATCATCACCAGTTCTTCGTTACTCAATTTGTCGCCGGCTTCTTCAGCAGAGATCAAATCAGTCAGAAGGTCATCGAGTGGAACTGATCGGCGCTCTGCGATAAGACCGCGGGTGTATTCATCGAGTTCTTCTTGAGCCGCCATGATTGTTGGAAGTTCGGTTGCTAAATCTGAGCCGAAAATGCGAAGAACATCCGTAGCGAGGCGACTAAACAATTTCCAGTCTTCTTTTGGTGCGCCGAGAAGTTCACAGATGATGGGAATGGGGTAGGGCTCACAAATGTCGCGCACGACTTCTGCCCGCCCAGTTTGCGCAACATCGTCAATGAGGCCATTCACCACCTCACGCATGAATGGACGCAGACGGTCCGCACTACGCGGAGAAAAAGCTGGTGCCACAAGTCGACGCAGACGAACGTGTACTTCCCCTTCGGCGCTGAGAATTGACTCACGGCGTCTGCTCATGAAGGTTTCGTTGGTAATTCCTTGTAGTTGTGCAATGAACCCAACTGCGGATTGCCAACGCTTATCGCGCAAGATGCCCATGACGGATTCATATGTCAGGACGCTGTAGCCAATCTCGGTCTTGGCAAGCCAACTCTGACCGGCAACATCTCGGAGAAACTGATGCCGGTCCGTTCTGGATTGGTCCATGATGACTGGAATTTCAGGGAGGGACAGGTCGGAAGCCAAAGTTGCCATGGCTATAACTTATGGGTTCAACAGGGCCTGGGACTCAACGGAGGGCTAGCAACAGGCTGTCGAATGTGGAATCCTTGTCACATGAGCACTTTCAAGAACTTCATTAATGGGCAATTTGTAGATGCGGCCGATGGTCAGACAACTTCAGTCATTGATCCATCCACTGGCGAGGTCTATGCGCAGGCATCTCTTAGCGGTGCAGCAGACGTTGACATCGCAATGAAAGCAGCGGGAAAGGCATTCACGTCGTGGAGCCAAACCACTCCATCTGAGAGGTCACTCGCGTTGTATCGAATTGCGGATGCAATTGAAGCGCGTGCAGACGAGATCGTGGCAGCCGAAGTAAAAAACACTGGTAAGCCAATCGCATTGACTGCAAGTGAAGAGATTCCTCCAATGGTCGATCAGATTCGATTCTTCGCCGGCGCAGCACGCATGTTGGAAGGCAAAGCAACTGCCGAGTACATGGCAAACATGACTTCAATGATTAGGCGCGAACCAGTTGGTGTTTGTGCTCAGGTTGCGCCGTGGAATTACCCCATGATGATGGCGGTGTGGAAGTTTGCGCCAGCTATTGCTGCAGGTAATACGGTGGTGTTGAAGCCATCTGACACCACTCCAGCCTCCACAACGTTGCTCGCAGAGATTGCAGCTGAGTTCTTGCCGCCCGGTGTTCTCAATGTCATTTGTGGTGATCGCGACACTGGTCGAGCCATGGTTACTCATGACATTCCTGCCATGGTCTCTGTCACGGGTTCTGTTCGTGCAGGCATGGAGGTTGCCGAGGCTGCAGCAAAGAGCCTGAAGCGCGTGCATCTCGAATTGGGAGGCAAAGCGCCAGTCATCGTGTTTGATGATGCTGACATTGAAGCAGCTGCTGCCGGTATCGCTGCTGCGGGGTATTTCAACGCAGGTCAAGACTGCACAGCAGCAACACGTGTTGTGTGTGGGCCAAAGATTTACTCAGAGTTCGTCGCTGCACTTGCAGAGCAAGCGTCTGCAACGCGGACAGGAGCGCCTTCAGATTTGGAAGCAGCATTTGGTCCTTTGAACAACCAAAGTCAATTAGCCCGCGTTGCCGGTTTTGTTGATCGCACGCCAAGTCACGCGCGTGTTGTTACCGGCGGTGAGCGCCAAGGCGCAGACGGTTACTTTTTCACTCCAACAGTGATTGCAGATCTTCGTCAGGAAGACGAAATGATTCAGAATGAAATCTTTGGACCAGTTATCACCGTGCAGAGATTCTCAGATGAAGACGAAGCATTGCGTTGGGCCAATGGAGTTGACTACGGATTGGCATCATCCGTTTGGACACGTGATTTTGGACGTGCGATGCGTATGGCTAAACATTTGGATTTTGGTTGCGTATGGATCAACACCCACATTCCTGTGGTGGCTGAAATGCCACACGGTGGTTACAAGAAATCTGGTTACGGCAAAGACTTGTCCGCCTACGCCCTCGATGACTACACGCGCATTAAGCACGTGATGGCCAATCTCGATAGTTGATTATCGAGAGCAGTACTGCTTCCACGCTTCAGTAAAAACTGAAGTCAAAGTTGTACGAATGAATTCCAATTCTTGTTCGCCACAAATAAGGGTGGGCGAGAGCACAACTACTGGGTCGGCTCGGTCGTCTGCACGACAGATGAGACCTGCGTCGTAGAGCATGGGTGACACAACGGTTCGCAAGAGCCATTCACTTTCCTCATCGGTGAATGTTTGGCGTGAGTCTTTATTGCTCACAAGTTCTGCCACACGGAAGTAGCCACACCCGCGCACGTCTCCGACTATTGGGAGATGCGACAACGAAGCCATGACATCATCGAACAATTCCTCGTGACGAAGAACATTTCCACAGATGTCGTCATTCTCCATGACATCAAGATTTGCTAAAGCCACAGCGCAGCTCGCAGGGTGGCCACCAAATGTAAGTCCGTGCATGAATACACGGTTGCTCTCTTCAAGGAACGGTCCGGCAACACGATCGCTCACCATCACGCCGCCAAGTGGTGCATATCCACTGGTAACACCTTTGGCGAACGTGATCATGTCTGGCTGATATCCAAAACGGTCAGATGCAAACATGTGGCCCAGTCGACCGAATGCACAAATGACTTCATCTGACACAAGGAGAATGCCGTACTTGTCGCAGGTCTCGCGCACTTTTTTCCAGTAGCCATCGGGAGGGACCAACGTTCCACCTGTGTTTTGAACTGGCTCCATGATGACCATGGCGACTGTTTCGGGACCTTCTGCCAATATGCGGCGTTCTAAGTCATCGGCACAATCAAGAGTGCACGCCGGCAACTGAGAGCAGGTAGCGCATCGGTATTGGTTAGTGTTTCGAATCTTTACGGCGTTAGGTAGCAGTGGTTCAAATGGTTCACGCAACGCTGGTATGCCGGTGATGGACAAAGCACCAAGAGATGTTCCGTGGTACGCGTAGTCGCGGCTAATCACTTTTCGTCGTGAGGGTTGGCCGATAGCGGCAAAGTATTGAATCGCAAGTTTCCAGGCAGACTCCACGGCCTCGCCACCACCGGTGGTGAAGAACACCCTGTTGAGGTCTCCTGGAGCAAGCTCGGCGAGTCGACCCGCAAGACGTGCCGCAGGCTCAGTGGTGTAACTCCAAAGAGGGAAGTAGGCAAGTTTTTCGGTTTGAGCGCGGGCGGCTTCAGCGAGCTCGGTGCGGCCATGCCCAATGTTTACGGTGAACAAGCCGCTGAGGCCATCGAGGAACTTGCGTCCGGCGGCGTCGTATACATATGCGCCCTCGCCACGTTCAATGATGGGCAATCCATCGCGCTGGGCTCCAGCAAGTCGGGTGAAGTGGCCCCAAATATGTCTTCGTGATAACGCATCTACTTGGTCAAGGTCCTCAGGGGTCATATATGAACAATAGGTTGCGAGC
>JNSL01000205.1_pt1 | contig 10782 bp, 9 predicted proteins | sample 210691 | NCBI WGS metagenome assembly JNSL01 (sample SAMN02808685, study PRJNA238866) | freshwater metagenome | biome: fresh water; feature: freshwater reservoir; material: water; isolation source: water column of the freshwater reservoir Embalse de Amadorio in Spain | place: Spain: Valencia ...
GACGCAGGATGGGCTCTCGAGGCTCCTGGCGTCACTCTGAACCGTTTCTGTGGCTCAGGACAACAAGCCGTGAACTTCGCCGCCATGGGCGTGCTCTCTGGCATGCAAGAGATCGTTGTTGCTGGTGGCGTGGAATCCATGTCGCGTCCATCTCCAATGCATGTGGATGGCTTCACTGCGAACAACACTCACCTTCGTGATCAGTACAACATGGTCCCGCAGGGAATCTCTGCAGACCTCATTGCCACAGTTGAAGGGTTCACACGCGAGCAGTGCGACGCACTTGCAGTGGAGAGTCAGCGTCGTGCAGCAATTGCAATCAGCGAAGGTCGTTTTGAGAGGTCTCTCATTCCGATTTATCACAATGACGGAACACTCGCTCTTGCAGTAGATGAACACCCACGTGCAGGCACCACACTTGCCGACCTCGCAAAGCTCACACCAAGTTTTGAAGGCATGGGTGCATACAAGAAAGACGCCGACGGTCTCAGCATCGACGAGACCGCACGCATCGCATACCCACACGTGAGCCAAATCAACCACGTGCACCACGGCGGTAACTCGTCAGGCGTGGTTGATGGCGCAGCAGCAGTACTCGTCACTTCTCCTGAGTACGCAAAGGCACACGGACTCAAGCCACGTGCGCGCATCATCATGAGCGCAGTCGCAGGAACAGAGCCAGTCATCATGCTCACTGCTCCCGGACCAGCAGCAAAGCTCGTTCTCAAAAAAGCCGGAATGACATTTGACGACATCGATCTGTTGGAAGTCAACGAAGCATTCGCAGCAGTTGTTTTGAAGTTCTTCAAAGACACCGGTGTCGACCCATCGAAGGTCAACGTAAACGGTGGAGCCATGGCGCTTGGTCACCCCATTGGTGCAACAGGCGCAATGCTGATTGGCACCTTGGTCGATGAGCTTGAGCGTCAAGATAAGACAACTGGCCTCATCACCATGTGTACAGGTGGCGGCATGGGAACAGCCACCATCATCGAGCGCATCTAAACAGCCCTGCGCCTCTGGCGTACAGTAGAGACATGTCCAGTTCATTTCTGCATTCATTTGCTAAGCCATCGACCGATGCGTTCATCAACATTGTCCGTGGCGACATGGCACTGCTGTGGGATGACAAAGGCAACGAATACATCGATGGCATCGGAAGCCTGTGGTACTGCCAAATTGGTCATGGCCGCACAGAGATGGCAGATGCCGTTGCTGCACAGATTTCTACTCTTGAGACTTATTCCACGTTCGATCCTTTTACTAACCCGTTAGCCGAAGAAGTTGCAGAAGTAATCGCTTCGCTCTCGCCTATCGCCAACTCACGAGTGTTCTTGTGCGGTAGCGGTTCAGAATCCATCGACTCAGCAATGAAGATTGCACGCACCTCACAGATTCAGTCTGGTCATCCGGAACGAAGCGTGATTATCTCTCGCAATCGCGGGTACCACGGCACAAACTACGGCGGCACAAGCGCCCAGGGTTTACCGCTAAACAAAGTTGGCTACGGCACACTTCTCGAAGGCGTATTGCAAGTTGAGGCCGACGACATTGAAGCAATGTCTGTTGCGTTTCAACAGAACAAGGGCAACGTTGCTGCAGTAATTGCAGAACCAGTGCAAGGTGCTGGCGGAGTATGGCCTGCCACACGTGAATACCTTGAAGCATTGCGTCGCTTGTGCGATGACAACGGCGCGTACCTCATCTTCGACGAAGTGATCACTGGCTTTGGTCGATTGGGCGAATGGTTCGGTGCCACCTATTACGGCGTCACCCCAGACATGATTACGTTTGCCAAGGGTGTCACTAGCGGTTATCAACCACTTGGCGGAGTCATCACCGGACCTGCGATCAATGCGGCTCTCACAGCCGACCCCACATTTTTCCTACGCCACGGTTACACGTACTCGGGTCACGCAACGGTGTGTGCCGCGGCATTGAAGAACATTGAAATTATGAAGCGTGAACAACTCGTGCAACGTGCGCAACACGTTGGTCAACGTATTGAAGCCGGACTTGCCGCATTAAGTCTTGACGGAACCCTCACTGGCTATCGCGGCGCAGGCGCAATTTGGGCCGGAAAACTCCCCGACTCTCTTGATGCGACAGTCGTGCGTGACGCCATGATTACAAAGGGCGTTATTGCTCGCTCTATTCCAGGCGTTATTGCGTTCTGCCCGCCATTAGTCATCACTGATGCACAGGTAGACACAATGTTGGATGTGTTTGCATCAGTCGTTCAGTCGCACTAAATCCGCGCCACAAAGCGCAATCAACACTTAGCGCAAGCGGCGAATCAGGCTGCTGGTATCGGAACGCGCATTGCCGTTAGCAGCGAGTTCCTTGTAGTACCCGAGCACCAAGTCTGCAACGGGCAACTGTGAGCCATTGCGTTTTGCTTCGTCAATGCAGAAGCCGAGGTCTTTCACCATCCACTCAACGGCAAATCCGAAATCGAACTTGTCGTCAATCATGGTGTGGCCACGATTCTCCATCTGCCAACTCTGCGCAGCACCCTTAGAGATGACATCAACAACAGCATGAGCATCAAGGCCTGCATGCTGAGCAAATGCGAGAGCTTCAGATAGGCCCTGCACAATGCCTGCTATGCACAATTGGTTCACCATCTTTGCGAGTTGGCCACTACCTGCATTGCCAAGCAATACACATGCACGCGAATACGCGCTAGCAACCGCAGCAAACTCTGCAAAGGCCGCTTCAGAATCAGACCCGCACATAACAGTGAGTACACCGTTCTCTGCTCCAGCCTGGCCACCACTAACGGGCGCATCTACAAACCCAATGCCAGCAGCTATGCAGGCTGCAGAAATCTCGCGAGCTAATTCAGCGCTTGTTGTGGTGTGATCCACCACGGTCATTCCTTCATGGGCACCAGCAAGAACACCATCGGCGCCAAGCATTACGGAGCGAACATCGTCATCATTTCCCACACACAGCATCACAATGTCGCTTGCTGCTGCTACCTCACGAGGGGTTGCAAACGAAGCACCCGAGTATTCCTTGACCCATGCTTCTGCTTTTGAAGCGGTGCGATTAGAAACTGAGACAGAGTGACCAGCACGAGCGAGATGCCCAGCCATTGGAAACCCCATGACTCCTAATCCACAAAAACCCAACCGGGCCATGATCTACTCGTCGTCTTCGAGTTCTGCGTCGTCGTCGTCAGTTTTCTTGACTGCTTCGACTTTTTTCTTTACGACTTTGGCTGGCTTGAGAACACCCTTTTCCAAGGCCTTGTTCAAAAACTCTTCTGCTTCTTCTTTGCTGACCTTCAACGCAGGTGCAATTTCAGAAATGAGGTTCACGCGTGCACGCTCGTACATGGTGCGCTCTGCTGCAGACAATGATGCATCGCGGTTACGCGCTGCAAGGTTACGAACAACTTCTGCTACCTGATAGACGTCGCCGCTCTTCAGCTTTTCTTGGTGGTTCTTGAAACGACGTGACCAGTTGCTTGGAACGCGAGGGTCGGCCTTTGAAAGCACAGCCACAAGGTCTTCTAATTCGTCTGGGTTGACGGGGGGCCGAACGCCCACTTCGTCGAGCTTCGATAATGGGACCTGCAGGATCATCTCGTTGATGATGGTTTCAAGGATGAGGTACTCCTCTTTCTTCCCCGTGCCGAAGAAGTCGTGCTTCTTCTTGCCTTTTACTTTGCAGGCGCCATGTTGGGGGTAGATGACAATGTCATCTTTCTTAAATTCCACCCTGCAATTGTAAGGCTTGGGTGCTGCAAAGCCACATTTTGTGGCGCATCTCAACGATTTCTATGCAAACGATTGCTCTAATTGCTGAGGAATTGGCGCCCCCGGCAGGAATCGAACCTGCGACCTGCGGGTTAGAAGTTCCCACGATGCCGTCCATCCTGAATTGACAGATTCTGGAAACCCTTGATTTGTACAGTTCCAAGTCCATCTACTCTCAACAAATCCGGCCCGTCATATGCTGTCCGTGAAACAGAATGTGAAACGAGTTAGGCGTGAGTCCACCCCTATCGTTTCGGCGTCGACCAACTGGCGATGCTCAAGAACTCGTGAAGTAGTGTCATTTCCAACATGATTACGTTTGTATCGCTTTTCATTGGGTCAGTAGGCCTGCTTCTGATTCTCTTCGGTGGTTACCACTGCATTGCACCAAAGTCTCGTGTCACCGCTATAGCAAATCAGTTGTTCGCCACCGACAGCCACCGCGCATATATCTATCTACCTTCTGAATACTCTTGGAGGGATGGCCATGGCCTAGCAATGTGGAGACGTCGGGGATCAAAGCAATTTGCGATTGTGCGAAAAGGTGTGCAGGAAGGACAGCCTTCATTTTTTGAATTTGGGATGGGAAGACTGTCTCTAGTTCGAGAAGTTGATGCCGTCGACCAAGCATTACGACTGCTCTTGGAGATGCGCTTGGCTGAAGAATCAGTAGCCATAAAGAAATTTGAGGATGAAGAGCGTTTCAAAATGAAACAAGAAGAAATAAGACTAGAAGTAGCAAAAGCTAAGCAATTAGAAAACGAGAAGCGAATCACTGCCTGCCATATTGAGTGGACTGAGTACGAAGCCCGAATGGATCAGGTATTGCTGTCTTTGAGTGGATCTGACTGGCGTCCAGAGAGAACTCAACTACCCATTGGCGTGACCATCAAAGAGGCATGGGACGTCGTATCGACGATGATTGATGAGCTTGTAAGCGGATTACGTCATGGAAACTTTGGAACTGAGTTTTCGGACATCCGAACCTTGATAATTGGATTAGTGGGAGCTGATGAATGGGCTACGGATGAGCCTGAATCCAATGAAGCACTGATGTGGGCCTCTGTTTTTTCCTTACTAAGTGACATTGATAATGGACGTTCAACCTGTTCTGTGGTTCTCAATAGATTTGCAAAAGCCGAACACTGGGACCTGGTTCACGGTCTCTCAGTAGCGTGGGCTCGAATTGAAGCAGACCAATTAGACCGAAGCCGTTTTACCCCACTTATCGAATGCGCCACAGGAGCGATGGTGAAATGGTGGCGAATCACCAATCCGATGGATTACGACAGAGCCACAATGCCTGCCCAATTGGCTTCCCAACTCAAAACCAATTCTGAACCAACAGTGGCCCTACTTCCTCCGCTAGCAGGAGATAACAAAATTGTGCTACTTGACGAGTTCACTCGTTTCGTCTGTCGTTAAGGAATTGCCGACCAGTCAACTAGTACCCAAGGGGATTCAACAACTTCACCCGTTCTGAGGTTTGTTATTTTCAGTTTCAGATGGAGGTTTACCGGAGCAGCTACAGCTTTTCCGGTCATATCGACCCAGGTATCCATCTCGAATCCAGCCCTAGTCGCGCCCCGACCAGAGATACCACATCCAAAGCGTTTTGAAGGAACTTGGTATTGGTAATTGCTGCTAACTGTCGTCCCGCCGTCAATCGACTCGGATTGCTCATATTCAAGAAATGGTGGACTGCTTTCATCACAAGTTTTATCAATCCGAGTCGCGGTGGGAAAGTACCAATGAACATTAACAAAGTCACCGATGTACCCAGGCTTATCAGAGTCCCACAACCTTGAGACACTTACGTCTATTCCATATGCATTGTCTGCACTTTTCCATAGCACCGTACTCCCCCATGTTTTCCCACTCGGACCGGGTGGATTTGTAGTTGTGGGTGAAGGTTTTTTCCTTTTTGGTTTTTGTGAAGTTGAATTCTTCGAGTTTTTACTTTCGTTTGTCGCAATAGAGTTGGAAAACGTCGTCGAAGTGGGTTCCATTTCTGGTGCAGCCGAAGTAGTTGTGGACGATACCGTCGCCGTCTCTATGGACTCACGAGCGGAAACTACTGCGGGGGTTATTCCGGCAACGAGTAACAAGAAGACACCCGTGATGCTCGTTAAACGAGACTGATAACCGCTTTTTGATTTATGAATTACTGGTTCATCAATCGTGGAACTGCAATAAGGGCAAACCGAATCAACGACAATTAGACCGCAAGCGCGACAAAAACTTTGTTGTCTTGAATCCATATTGTTGTGCATTAAACGTTCCGCTCAACCGTTGCGCGATTAGTCAAAGATGTACCAGCGAATACAAATGCGACAATTCCTAGGAGGCTAAGAACAGATCCAAATCCAAGAGAGAAATAGGAATAACCATCATCCCCGCCCAAACCTCCCTGAGTGTCAGCAGCTCGTTGCAACGTCCACATCCCAGTTAATTGCCAAGTGAACAATAGTGACATCAGGACCGAAGTAGTTCGACCCATCAGGATTAAGAAAAAAAGAATCTTCATTCTTTCTTCGGCCGAATCTGATTGATCTCCATTCATCTTGCGTGTCGCGACAACAACTATCACAACGATCATTATCGCCAGAAGGACTGTCAACAAAAATCCACCAACCAGGAAAGATAAAGCGGGGCCGAAAATATAACCCTCATCACTTCGGCCTACTAGCAAAGAAGAAATTTCAAGAAGAATCCAATCACGACTTTCACCAGAGTCAAGGACGTAAGAAAATGGAAAAACGAAATAGCCCGCAATCATTGCTACCAACCCAACAACAAAGGTTGAGATGGAAAACAAAAATGGTGATTTCTTGCTAGATGTTAATGATTCGAGTGCGCCGTGACTTTGCTCCGTCGGCTGGAAATAAGACCTACCCGTCATGGGCGTCACGCCCTTTTTCCGAGCTTCTCGAACCCGTGCAGCTATGAGGCTCTCGAAAGAATTAGTTTCTGAGTCGTTTTGATGAAAGTTTTGGGGAACTGATTTAGGTTCCAATCTGTTCCCACACTCAGTGCAGAAACGCTCGGTTTCTCCTGATTTACGACCACAGTTTGAGCAATACACAGTTTTTAATCTACATCGCACAAGAAGTCTGACTATCAGTACTGAAGGTCAATCGGCTCGAGTGGCGCCCCCGGCAGGAATCGAACCTGCGACCTGCGGATTAGAAGTCCGTTGCTCTATCCGACTGAGCTACAGGGGCCTTGGCACTACTCTACCGAGGCTCGCTCAGCAGAAGCTTGCGTAGGAATGCAAGAGCCGTAATCACGCTGAACTGGCGCATTTGGTCGCGCTGGCCCGGCAGTTGCGAGCGCGTGGAGAATGTCTGTCCATTCGGAAATGAAACCCCAACGCACAACGTGCCCACGGGTTCGCCATCTTGTTCATCTGGGCCAGCAACGCCGGTAAGAGCCAGACCAACAGAAGCGCCCAATACGCGCTGCGCGCCACTTGCCATTTGCATTGCAGCACGCTCAGAAACAACCGGCCCCGCTTCTACACCGAGTACATCAAACTTCACATCGCTTGCGTAACTGATGACGCCGCCTTTAAACACACGTGACGCACCAGCAATCGAAGTGATGCGACCGCCAACAAGGCCACCGGTCACCGACTCTGCAAGCCCCAGTGTCCATCCGCGTTCTTCCAACAAGTTGAGCACCACAGATTCCATGGTGTCTGCGTTCGTTCCAAACACAAGATCTTCGGTGAGGGCACGAACCTTGTGTTCCCAGATTGACAACAATGCATCGGCATCTGTGTCCGACGATGCTTTAGCTGTGAGGCGAACTTTGATGCCTTCCCAACCACTTGCAAGAAACGCAAGTGTCGGATTTCCCAAAGATTCAAGTTCATGAATAATCGGATCGAGTCGTTCGTTGAGTGCAGATTCGCTCTCGCCCCACGTACGCAACACCAAACTCTTGATTACACTGGCTTCACCACTGCGACGCAACAAATCTGGCAACACTGCACGTGCCAGCATGTCGTGCATCTCGTGAGGTACACCAGGCATTGCGTACATCATCTTTTCCCCAACGGGGCACATTAAGCCCGGCGCAGTGCCACGAGTTTGTTCAATGATGGTGGCGCCCCGTGGTACTTGTGCTTGTTGCAAGTTATTCGGAGCCATGTATCGGTTGCGCTTGGCAAACAGATCTGCAATCAGCGCAGCAATCTGTTCGTTGTGCTCAAGAGGCACTCCCATGATCTCTGCAAGTGCCTCTCGCGTGAGATCGTCGTGGGTTGGTCCTAAACCGCCACAAATAATGACAGCATCAGCATCTTGTAATGCAAGACGAATCGCTGCAACTACGCGCGCAAGATTGTCGCCCACTTTCAATTGAAGATGCGACTCAATGCCAACAGCGGCCAGTTGCTCACCAATGTATGACGAGTTGGTGTCCACAATCTGGCCAAGCAATAACTCGGTTCCCACGGCCACGACATTGCACTTCATATTGCCTACATGGTCTCACTTTGTAATTGCCAACGACGAAATGAATAGAACGCTGAGACCAGAAGTGCCCCCGCCAATACGGTGGCCACTGCAGACAACATGTGATACCCCACTGCTCGGCGAATGAAACCAGACGAAAGCCCAGCGAGGCCACCACAAAAACTCATCATGAGATCTGCTGAACCCTGCACAGTGACCCGCTTGTCGTCTGGTACCGACTCCAGCAACATTGCAGAGCCACCAATGAGCCCAAAGTTCCACCCGATACCCAGAAGCCACAGTGCCGGAAAGAGAACTATCGCGGCCTCTCCACTCAGAGCAGACAGAATCGTGGACGCAACAAGAATGCCCGAACCCAACAAAACAGCTCGCACGGTTCCCCGCTTGTCTGAGTACCGCCCCACAAAGGGACTGAACGCATACATGCCTGCAATGTGCAACGAGATAACGAATTGGCTCAACGTCTCATGACCATGCAATTTCATGTGCACTGGAGTCATTGTCATCACTGCGACCATGACTGACTGTGAGATCACCATTGATGCAAGAGCAAGTCTCCCTTTTGGTGTGGCAACCACAACTGTAAGCGCCTCTTTTATGCTCGGTAGTTTCACACTGCCTTTTTCACTAATGCCGCCAGCCACAACCAACGGATCTGGCCGCAATCGAACTGCTGTATTCACGAACGCAAGCAACAACACGCACGCAGAGAACACCCACGGCCCGGTGTACTTGTGCCACCCAAACCACTCTTGGCCTGCTGCTTCAGCGGGAGAAATAAGAAGAGGGCCAAACACCGCACCAAACGTTGAAGCAAACACAATTCGGCTCATCGCTTGACCACGCTGCTCGGGTACCGCTAAGTCTGTTGCTGCATATCGCGCCAACAAGTTCGAGGCTTGTCCATTTCCAAAGAGAAACAAACCAACGAGGAACAATGGCAGCACTGACATCTGCGCACCGAATGCCGCAATAACAGCGCCGATGGTTGCCAACAGATATCCCAACTGCAAGCCAGGACGTCGTCCACGTCGCATCATGATTCGTGAGAGCACCTGAGCCATGACTGCAGTACCGATAGTGACAGTGGCTGTTGCTATTCCACCCCATGGTGTTGTGTCGCCCAGGATCTCTTGCACCACATACGCACCGACCGTGACAGCTGATGCCAATGCGGCTGCGCCAATGATTTGACCGCTCGTGAGGATACGAAGCGTTTTGCGTTGGAGCGCAGCGCGCTCGACGTCTGTAATGGCCGGCGTGTTCACGAACCGGTACGAATGGCTTTCACTGCATATTGCGCCGCACTCAACAAAGTGAGAGCAACCGCTATCCACATACAAATGGTGAATGTCCATGTGTAATCAAGAACTGTGAGTGGCGCCAACGCAAAACCCACGGCCATCTGCTGACTAAAGGTCTTTACTTTTGCTGTCTTACTTGCCGGCATTGACACACCACGTGAGCCGACAAACACTCGATACAAACTGACGATGATTTCACGCGCCGCAATAATGATGACGGGCAACACCCAGAACACGTCACGACTCACCAATGTGAACATGGCGCCAAGCACCAAAATCTTGTCGGCAAGTGGGTCTAGAAACGCACCACTACGCGTGATGCCATGTTTGCGCGCAAGATAACCATCGAAACCATCACTGCTACAGAGAACGACCCACACGACAAAGGCAACCCATGAACCGCGTCCATCATCGGGAATGAGTGCGAACAAGAACGGTGAAGCCAACACGCGACCCACGGTGACCATGTTGGCCCAGGTGACAATGGCGGTTTCATCAACGGGCATTTGCAACACTTCCCTCGACTGCAATGAGATCTGGTCCAAAAACTTGCTCAACTGTCACTGTGTGGAACCGTCCGACCTCAAGAGAATCAGGCACTTGTACGACACCGTCAATTTCTGGTGCTTCACGGAAGGAACGGGCTATACCGGGCTCATCTACTAACACCTCAATAGTTTCCCCGAGCAACAAGTCGCGACGATCAGATGAAATGGCATCTTGAATCTCACGAAGTTCTGCAAGCCGCTCATTCATGAGTGAAACGTCAACATGATCGGGAAGAGTCAACGCGTGAGTTCCTTCTTCAGGGCTGAAAGCAAAGAACCCGCACCAGTCAAGTTGCGCTTCTCGAACGAAACTCAATAACTGGTCATGGTCCTCTTCAGTCTCGCCTGGGTAGCCGACAATGAAGTTGGTACGAAACGCCGCGTGGGGCGCCAATGAGCGAATTCGCTCAATGCGCTCAAGGAAACGTTGTCCATCACCCCAACGACGCATGCGGCGAAGGTGTGGCTTGCTGACGTGCTGCAAAGACAAATCGAAGTACGGAACCTTGGTTTCTAAAATCGCGTCAATGAGATCATCTGAAAGGTCACTCGGATAGAGATACAGAAGACGCACCCAATCGGTCATCTTCGTTACATCACGAACAAGTTGAACGATAGAGCCGGCACCTAGTTCTTCGGGACGATCCTTGCCATAGCTTGCAAGATCTTGAGCGATGAGCAC
>JNSL01000206.1_pt1 | contig 10774 bp, 13 predicted proteins | sample 210691 | NCBI WGS metagenome assembly JNSL01 (sample SAMN02808685, study PRJNA238866) | freshwater metagenome | biome: fresh water; feature: freshwater reservoir; material: water; isolation source: water column of the freshwater reservoir Embalse de Amadorio in Spain | place: Spain: Valencia ...
TCCGCCCAGATTGCTTCGCGCCTCGGAACTTGGTTGCGGGATCCCGCGAATTCAAAGCAACTAACTGATGAGTTAGCTGGTGTGATTTCTTGGGCAACTTCACGCGGTGATGACGATGACATGGCAGATGTTATTGAGAAATCTTTTAGGCGAGTTGCGGAGAACTTTGATGTGGCAAAGCCCCTAGGAATTTTCCTTACCAAGGCGGTGGAAAATGATGCCCACGCTCCGATCGTCGACATGCTGGCACGGGCCATTGAAGAATGGTTAGAAAATGATCCAGCGCGCGCAAAGGGTTGGATTGATAAGCAACTTCCCAGTTGGCTGCCAGGTATTGGCAAAGATCGCGCCGGCGAGTGGTTCTATGAACGCCTCATAGAACTTAGTAAAGAAGTTCAAGTCGATGTGAATCACCCAATTCGCCGCTCGATTGAAAGGTTGCTTCACCGCTTCGCGGAACAACTGCAAAGTGACCCAATCATTATTGAGCGAGTTAATGCAGCAAAGATGCGCCTAGTCGATACACCTGAAGTTCGCCGCACTATTTCGGATATCTGGATTTCTACTAAAAAGACATTACGGGCAGAAGCTGCCGACCCCAAGAGCGAGTTACGCTCTCGGGTCACAACTTTGCTAGCGAATTTTGGCGCGCGCATAACTGCTGATGCTGATCTGCAATTAACAATCAATGTGGCATTTGAAGATGCCGCTGCGCACTTAATTGATCGGTATCGTGATGAGCTCGCAGGAATTATCAGTGACACTGTGCAGCGCTGGGACGCAGGAGACACTTCGAAAAAAATTGAACTTCAAATTGGTCGGGACCTGCAGTTTATTCGAGTTAATGGAACTATCGTGGGCGCGCTAGCGGGAATCTTGATTCACGCTGTTGGCGAATTTGTGATTCGGTAGGACCTAGCTAAAAAGCAGCGCGTTCCAAGCGATCAGTGATTGCTTGCGCAAGTCCGGTGCCAAGTGGTGGCACGACGTAAATAGTTTTAAGATTTAAGTCATCACCTTTGCGAAGCGCCGAATAAAGCTCGTGCGCAAAATCTTCCACTGAATTAGGCGCTCCCAATCTATGCACGCCCGCGGGAGTTGAAATTTGGGAAAGTGCTAGCAACCCGGAATTCGCTGATAGAACTTGCGATACCTCAGTTACCAAAATGACATCAGCTCGTGGCGCGTAATGCGAATCAAGTGCGCCACTAACTCGAGGCACGCCATCAGCTGTGTGCAAAACACTCTTGCCAGTAACCTGCTCGATGTCTTGGGCAGTAATTGCGCCAAGTCGCAAAATTACTGGTTGATCTTTTGTTGCCAGCACAATCGTGGATTCCAAGCCAACTTCGCAAACCCCACCATCCAGAATTAAGTCACCGTGTGCTTCCAGGTATTGCCCAAGATCTACTTCCACGTGGTTTGCACTGGTGGGGGAAACGTGGCCAAATCGATTTGCGCTCGGCGCCACTAAACCCAAAATTCCTTGCTCAGCTAGTTCTTGCAAAACTTGTTGGGCGATTGGATGACTAGGGATTCGAACTGCCACCGTTACTTGGCCCCCTGTTATGGCATCACTCGCCAATTTGGTTCGATTGCCAACGAGAGTAAGTGGCCCAGGCCAAACTTGCGCCGCCAGAGTCTGTGCCCATTCTGGCAAGTTAGTGATCCAGTTTGAAACTTGGTCCAAGTTTGCAACATGAACAATTAGTGGATGATCAAGTGGTCGCGACTTTGCCTGGAACACTCGGACTACCGCTGTTGCATCATGCGCGCTAGCAGCGAGACCATAAACAGTTTCAGTTGGAATTGCGCATAAGCGCCCAGATGCGAGAGCAGCAACCGCCAGTTTCACATCGGTAGTTACCGTCATGGGAGTTTAGCCCCACCAAAACGCAGCTGCGATACCTAAATACAAAGTGATCAATGCCGCTCCTTCAAACCAAGTGGAGCTGCCATCAAAGACAACAACAATTGCAATAAATACAGCCATAAACAAAACTGCAAGCAAAATCGGAGACAGCACTAACGTAAAAGCAGATGCCCCAACAAAGGGCGCAGCCAGTGCAATAACTGGCGTAACGATCATGGCAATCTGAACTGGTGACTGCAAAATGATTTGCAGTGCATAACTTTGTTGATCGCGGGATGCGAGTTGAATACCAGCGAAGCTTTCCGCCGCGTTACTTGCCAATGCCACAATTATGAGCCCAGCAAATGCTTCGGAGATTCCAACTGTTGCCATGGCAGTCGGTAGTTGATCAACAAACCATTTGGAAACAAAAACTGAACCAGCAATAGCGATTAAAAACATCAAGACTGCGATTTGAATTGGCCACTGGCCATGCTGCTCAGCTTCCCTAGCAGCAGCCAGCGCCTCATTTGTGCCAGAGAGCGGGGATTCATGATTGGCATTGCGAATCGTCTCGGGCAAGGAAACTAAAAAAAGAAAGATTAGAAGAAAAGAAATTATGAACGTCAATTCGTGTGCGAAATCTACCGCAGGAGTATTAAACGAGGCAGTCAAAGTTGGAATCGATAATACAAAGACAGAGAGTGCAAGTAGCATACTAAGTTGTCGCACTGAACTTTCGTTAAAGGTTTGTCGACCAAATTTTCGTCCACCAACGAAAAATGCAATTCCCATAACAAGAAGAATGTTGGCAATTATTGAGCCAACAATTGTGGCTTTAACAATTCCATATAGGCCCGCATTTAGCGCAAATAGAATTACAAAAATTTCAGGTAAGTTTCCCAGTATTGATTGGAGTAATCCATTTATACCGCGCCCAATCCGATTGCTTACGGCTTCTACGCTTCGAACCAATAAGCGGGCAATTGCGCCAAGTGCAATAGCAGAGATAAAAAATGAAACGACAGGATTACCTTGAGCGTTATTCAAAATGCCTGCCGCAGCTGAAACTCCAAGTACAAGGGAAAGCAGTCGGCGATCAGAGTGACTTAGTACTCCCAAGCCATGGGCTTTCTCAACAGTGATCGTGGCAACTGGCGCCCGGCGATTTGTGCGATTAGACCTGCGACCCGAATTCGCAATATTTCCCTGAGTTGGCTGCGGGTCTACTCTGCGTCTTGACATGTTTCAAATCTTAGCGTTTTTATAAAGGAAAAAGTCATCCCTGAATTTTTATGGGTTCATTTGCTAGCTCGATAACTGAGATCATTTCCTGTCGTAACTCTTGGGCGCGACTGGCAAACTCGATTTGCTTGGACACAAAAATGTCTCTACCTTCTGGTGTCTCCACTTTGATTGGAATCACGCCAAGATCTGCCAAGTCATACGGGGCCACCTGCATGTCAACGCTTCGAATATCTCTTGCGAGTTGGAAGGCTTTGCGAACTAAATCTGAACCAAATATGGGTGCATATCTTTGCGCATGTTTGTACAAATCCATGTTGGCGTGCAGGCAACCAGGTTGCTCGACATCTTTTTGATCGATCCGAGTTAGTTGCAGCGGATTTAATGGGGCTGCGACGGGAGTGAAAAAGCGAAATGCATCAAAGTGTGTGCAGCGAAGCCCGACCTCGTCAATGGTTTTTTGGATTTGCGTTTGGCTTAACCGCAATGGCCACTTTTCATGCCGAATTTCATTAGAGCCAAGCACCATGGCCCACTCATGTAATCCAAAGCAACCAGAACGCAGATTGCGGCTATGCGTGTTAACTAAAAAATCCCTAAGCAAAAGTGACGAACTCTGGTTTTTGGCAAGCCAGTCATTCGCTATTTCGATCGCGCCTAACTCACCGTCAGTTCCAGGCACGAAACGGTAGCTGTTTTCTGGAAAATAGGCGGTGTCTTCAGGATGGGCTTGCAGGCGTTGATTTAATCCAGGATGCCAAATCAAAAGTCGATTCGCACTAATTGGGTAATACTCAAATAAAAAATCATCTACTGGGTGTGACTCATGACGTGAGCGACGCTCCAGGCGAGGTGTCACCCAAGGCAAAACAATTTCCCGATGTGCAGTGCGCAATGCTTGCCACTCGAGACGTCCCAAGTTCTGCACACCATAATCTTTCGAATATCTTGACTGGTTAATCAGTGAAATCTTCTACTACTTTATTGGATCCAGTCAAACAAAAATCAACTACGTTCCGACCCAAAAGTGCACCAACAACATTTCCCGTTCCACTGTAGGCACCGATTGCCCAAACGCCAGGATGCACTTGTTCAACAATTGGCAAGCCAGATTTGGTGTAACCAACAATGGCAGCCCAATGGTGTTCAATCTCAGCCGCTATTCCCAGTGAGCGCAATTTGGCTGCGAGATAATCTCGGATTACTTGAGTTGGTTCTGCAACATCAGTTGCTTCCTGTTCTAATGCGATGTCGCGTCCACCACCAATTGCGATGCGTCCATCTGGAAGTTGTTGCCAATAATCCCAACCATGCCGCGAGTAAACTCCGTACTTTAACTTCAGAGAAACTTCGGGCGCAGTCGAAACCATTTGCAGCCTGGTTGGTTGCACTCGGTCGGCAACCTCTGGAACAACATTTCCTAAATTTCCATCAACGGTCACCAATATGTGAGGCGCACTGAGCGTGCCTTGATCAGTTGTAACTAAACCCTCAGAGATCTTTAGCGCAGGTGAATGTGTATAGATTTTTGCGCCAGCTTCAACAGCCAGTTGCGCAAGTAACACTGCCCGCTTGGCAGGATGAAATGTGCCATCAGTTGGAATCAGAATTCCATTGCCTTGCTCGCCTTCGTAATCTGAAACTGGAAACCCATCTGCTAGCAATGCATCACGATGTGCCCAGCAATCCGCTAAATCTTGCTCATCTGCGCCAATTCGAAGCGCGCCAATTCGTGAAACTGCACTGGGTGTAGTGGCCTGGATTTGATCTAGTTCCGTTAATGTGTGCGCGTAGAGACGTACCGCGCGCTCACGACCAAATGTCTTGCGCGCATCGTGATGAAAATCAGCGATGCCAGCGAGCATTAGCCCACCGTTTTGTCCGGCAGCTCCAGCAGCGATGCGATTCGCATCTATCCCAATTACCTTTAAACCCTTTTGGGCGCCATGTAGTAAGGCCGTTAATCCAGAACCTCCCAAGCCAACGACAACTAGGTCTGCGCTCAAGTCTGAAGTCAGTTTGGGAAAATCTGGGCGATCAATATCTAAATCCCAAACAATTGTCATGACGGACTCTTTTCAAAGAAATTTAATCGTTAATTAGAAACTACATTCATGATTTGGAAATTAACGCATTAAGTAACAGCATAAGAGTATGAATTCCACACCTGGGGATGCCAGTGCTGAATTAGCACAAGAATTGGATCAACTAGTTCAAAGCGCGAAACGTTTGCGTGCATTACTTGATGAGGTTGAGTTAACACCTGAACAAACCAGTGATGACGTAGCTCCAAAGGAAAGTCGGGACCATGAATTATTGGATGACGTCCCACCGCATCACGGAAATTCTTGATGACATCTGGCAGATGTTGCTAATTACTGCAAAATCGCAATCGTAAATCCGGCGCTATCCATATAGCCTGCGATACTGGCAGCCGCGAAGGATTCGACTCCAATAATTATGCTGGTGCCTTGGGAATTTCCAGTGAACAACGAATCTTTTGAATTAATCGGCTTTGCCAAAATGATGGCGTGCGCTGCGACTAACGTCCCAACATTAAAGCCATCATTAGTAGCGCTATAAACATCAATTGAACTACCTAAAGCCAGAAGCGCAGTATTCGTGCCAGCACTCAAAGGTAGCGAAACGGCAACATAGTTCTTTGGTAAGCCATCGAGTAAACCAGGACCAATTAAGTCAGTGGAACTAATTGGTTGGTTTAGCGATAAATTATGCGCGAGTGTGCGCCCAATTAATTCCGCAGGTTCAGTTGCAGCGGTTTCCCAAAAGGAATCGTTATCAAGTTGACCAAACATAAAATCTTGCTGAGTTAAGACTGAGCCAGCTGCTAACGCCCTCGTAGCAACTAAAATCGTGGTGCCTGACTCACGGTTAGGAATAACTGCGCTACTTAAAAGTAAGACTGCGAGCGCGGCCAGAGTCGCTGCAATTGAACGTCGATAACGCACGATTAGTGGGTAGGCCTTTTGAACAAAATTGCGGTTTCTCATAGTTGTGCCACGATAGGGCGATTCGCTGATTTCGTGGGCGCAATTGTCCACAGGTACTATGAGTCGGTACCGAAAGGATGTTATGCCTACCTATCAATACCAATGCAGCCAATGCGACGCGCCACTTGAGGTAGTCCAATCCTTTTCCGATGATGCCCTAACCACTTGCCCAGTTTGTAAAGCGGAAGCTTTACGCAAGGTTTATGGATCAGTTGGAGTGGTTTTCAAAGGTTCTGGTTTTTACCGAAATGACTCGCGCGGCGCGACTAGCTCTGTGACACCGAGTACTACCGAAAGTTCAAGTTCTGCTTCCACTGCTGCCGAGCCTTCAAAGTCAGTGACCTCTCCTGCTTCGCCCAGTACGCCTGCTGCGTCCAGTACGCCTGCGAAACCAAGTACTTCAGCCAAATCAAGTTCGCCGAACGCGAGTTAATTTAGCGTGTTGCAGTTCGGATTGTTGGCCGCACTGGGCGCTGCAATTGGATCCTTAGCCCGACTTCAAGTTTCGTATTTAATTCAAATCCCAAGTGAAACTTCATTTCCCTGGGCAACTTTCTTAGTCAATGTCATTGGCGCATTATGCATTGGCTTAGTTGCTGGTACGCCAAAAATTATGAACATCGAAGCTCGCCGACATTTTGTAGTGACTGGAGTTTTAGGAGGGTTTACAACTTTCTCGGCAATTGCTGTTGAGACATTGAAACTGACACCTAACCCACTAATTTCAATTACTTATGTAGTGGCAACTTTCGCTGTTGGAGTCATGGCGACTCATGTCGGAACTTTGGTAAGTGCGCGCCGATGACTATTTTTGGATTTGTTTTAGTGGCCGCACTCGGAGGATTCATCCGGTTCGCGATGGAGTATTACTTGCCAGCAGTTGGCGCATCTGCTTTTCCGAGGGCAACGCTGATAGTAAACATTGCCGGTGCATTTTTGTTAGGAATTGTTCTGGCACTACCTGGTGAAACGCAGGTTATTTTAGGAATTGGATTTTGTGGCGCCTTAACCACGTTTAGTGGTGTTAGTTTGCAACTTCATCGCAGGTTAACTTCAAAAGCATATCGAGCGATGTCAAGTTACGCAGCAGCCTTGCTGATCGGTGGCCTTGGCGCTGCTGGTGCCGGAATCATTATTGGCAAAATTATTTTTAGTTAATTTCAATTATTCGACTTGGCGTAACTATTAAATCGATTAGTGCATCATGAGGTTCGCAGGGCAGCGAGTCATCAACTTCATCGTCAAACACCAGGGCAATCCGCCTGGGCCCACCGTTTTGGTAAATAGCAAGATTTTCTAAAGCGCGATCGTAATAACCTGCGCCGCGGCCAAGCCGAGATCCATCTAAGCCAACACGAAGTGCAGGAATAATAATTGCGGTTGCTGAATCAATATTTATGTCAGAACTTATCGGCTCAAGAATTCCGTAGGAGTTTTTTTCCAACGACAATCCATCGAAGCCCCACGCTAAGGTGCGACCTGGTTTCATTATCGGTAACGCAACAGATTTCCCGAGCGCGCGCAGTTGATTGCGAAGTTGTTCGGTTGGAGGCTCAGTGGCCATTGAAACAAAACAAGTCGCTAACTCACCCGTGCAGAGCTGATTCCAATCATGCGCAGCGATCGCAGCCCCTGCTGAGGCAATCTCGCTTTCGGCTCGCGCCTCGCGCGCTGCAATGGACTGCGCACGAATTACGTCCTTTAAATGTCTTGCCATACCTCCACCGTATTGCTAGTAAACTCGACCTATGAGCAACCAGGCCAGTATTAAAAAAGCCGTAATTCCGGTAGCTGGGTTGGGCACTCGATTTTTGCCTGCGACTAAAGCCACTCCAAAAGAGATGCTGCCAGTGGTAGATAAACCTGCCATTCAATATGTTGTTGAAGAAGCAGTGGCGGCTGGAATTCATGACGTGCTATTTGTAACTGGGCGTAATAAGGATTCGTTAGAAAATCACTTTGATCGTTCACCCAGTCTGGAGCGAACGCTTGCTGAACGTGGGTCGACAAAGGCGCATTCTGAAATCGTCCAGCTAGCAGACTTGGCTGCGATGCATTACGTGCGCCAAGGCGTTCCGATGGGACTTGGTCATGCAGTCAGTATGGCCAAAGAACATATTGGTGGTGAAACCTTCGCAGTTTTACTGGGTGATGATTTAGTTGATACTCGCACCCCAGTTTTGCCAGAAATGTTTGCTGCTGCGCAAAAACATGGTGGCAGCATTTTGGCCTTGATGGAGGTTTCGCCAGATCAAATCCATCTGTATGGCTGCGCTGCAGTATTGCCAACTGATGATCCTGATGTCGTGCAAGTAACTGAACTAGTTGAAAAACCAGCGGCAGGAACTGCCCCGAGTAATTTAGCTGTGATTGGTCGCTACGTAATTAATCCAGCTGTTTTCGAATTGTTGAAAAACTTAGCCCCAGGTCGTGGTGGTGAGATCCAACTAACTGATGCGCTTGCAGCCCTAATTGATATTCCAGTTGAATCTGGTGGTGGAGTTCACGCTGTAATTTTCCGCGGTAAACGATATGACACCGGTGACAAGCTTTCTTACTTGAAGAGCGTAGTTTCACTTGCATTGGATCGAGAAGATCTAGGTCCAGATCTTCGAGCTTGGCTGACAAGTTATTTGGCAGGGGATATTTAATGCGCACAGTCGCGCAGCACTTAGAAACGATTTTAGCAAAAGCTGCCCCACTTGAATCTCTTGAAGTTGGATTACTTGGTTCGGTTGGCTGCGTACTTGCGCAAGAAGTTGCAACTGTCAAAGACGGAGTAGAAAGTGCGCTGATTTCAAAAGGCACTGAAATCGGAGCCCGTCACATTGCGTTGCTAGCGGGGGAAAACATAGGACAAATCTGGGTGCACCCAAAACCTCGAGTTGTGATTGTGACGGTAGGTAGCGATTTAGCTGACCCCGGGACTCCACAAGAGTCACTTCCAGATGTGAACGGAATTGCGTTGACGGCTGCGGCAACGGCCACGGGCGCAATGACGTTTCGCGTTGGTCCATTGAAAAGCGATGCTGAAGTGATTCGCGCGACCATCGAAGATCAGTTAGTTCGGGCCGATGTAATTATCACGGCGTGCGGAATGAATTCCGGTGACTACGATTTGTTGACTACGGTGTTGCGCGAGCTTGGTCAAGTTGAAATAGCGCGCGTAAACATGACACCAGGTGGCGCGCAAGGCTTTGGAGTCATTGGCCCAGATTCGATTCCAATTTTTGTATTGCCAGGCAACCCAAGTGCTTCACTTTTATCTTTCGATATCTTTGTGCGACCCCTACTTCGTAGGCTCATGGGACATAGCAAGATTCACCACCGAATTATTGAAGCCCGACTCGAAAACACCGTAGAAGGTGCTGGCGATGATGTGAGATATGTTCGGGCGCACTCTTCGCGCTCAGGTGGAGTGAGTACGGTTCGATGCGTTGAAAATAATGCAGAGCGCCCATTGGCAGGACTTGGAAATGCAGATTCATTAATTATCGTCCCAGCAAAAACCAATCGTTTGAATGCAGGTGAAACAGTTAAGGTTTTGCAACTTGAATCCTTGAGTGACGAATGAGCAAGGCTTGGCCAGTAACACTTCGCCATGGTGAAGTTCGGCTTCGCCCACTTCGAGTTCGCGATGCTAAACGTTGGCAGCAGCTTCGTGCGAGTAATCAAGATTGGCTTGCGCAATGGGAAGCTACATCTCCCATGCCCACACTTGAACCGCCACCCACGTTTCGACAAAGCGCTCGGCAAATGCTTACTGAAGCGCGAGCTGGTCGTACCATGCCTTTTGTTGTGGAGTATGAAGGAAACTTCGTTGGACAAATCAACGTGTCCGACATTACCTACGGCTCATTGCGTGGGTGCCACTTTGGTTATTGGATAGATAAACGCGCAGCAGGCAAGGGCGTTATGACAATAGCAACAGCATTAGTTACTGATCATTTATTACGAACTTTGAAGTTGCACCGAATTGAAATTGCAATTCGGCCAGAGAACATCCCGAGTAACCGCTTAGCAGTGCGCCTAGGTTACGGCTTTGAAGGTATTAGACCCGCTTTCTTGCACATTGATAATGCTTGGCGCGACCACAATGTCTACGTAATGAACCCAGACACAATTCGCGGTGAAGTACTTGCGCACGTATTGAAATCACGTGAAACAAAAACCCGATAAACCATTCGATCTGCAATTCATTTAATGTGAACATGCACCACAATTCACTTCCTAATGCGCTGCTGCAAAACTTGCTGCAATCGAAATGATTTCCTGAGTTACAATGAAGTAAGAAAAGGAGTTTGTATGTTAACTACTTACAAAGTTTCTGGAATGACATGTGGCCACTGTGTATCTGCAGTCACTATGGAATTGTCCTTGCTGCCAAGCGTTACCGCTGTCGATGTTGACTTGGAGTCAGGTCAAGTTGCGGTCACTTCAGATGCCGAACTAAGTGAGGCGCAAGTAGCAAGTGCGATTGACGAAGCCGGATACGAGCTCGTAAACAACTAATGTCAGCTCGTAGCGTTGAACTTAGCGTTGGCGGAATGACGTGCGCCTCGTGTTCGCGGCGGGTAGAAAAAGCATTAGAGAAAATTTCAGGCGTACGTGCCAGTGTGAATTATGCAACAGGTGTCGCATTTGCAGAAGTTGAACCTAATGTCAC
>JNSL01000208.1_pt1 | contig 10753 bp, 11 predicted proteins | sample 210691 | NCBI WGS metagenome assembly JNSL01 (sample SAMN02808685, study PRJNA238866) | freshwater metagenome | biome: fresh water; feature: freshwater reservoir; material: water; isolation source: water column of the freshwater reservoir Embalse de Amadorio in Spain | place: Spain: Valencia ...
AGAAGCGATCCCCAAAGCATAGGGCCGATGCTGTACTGCTCTTCAGCGTTGGACCAGCCGGTTCCAAAAACAAACTCTAGAATTCCCTGCTGTGCAAAAGTTGGCCACGCTTGAATACCAAGAAATATCAAAATCAGAATGATTAAAACTAGTGAAGAGTACCCAGCAGCAGTGGACACCCCAAAGAAGATTTTGTCTTCTCGGGTTGCCGGCTTCACCCTCAGTGCGCGCCTAACGGGTGCGGGAGAGGAAGTTTCGGCCATGACTCGATACTGGGCTTTGCGAGTGTCGGGCAGTTGAGTCCTTGGTTAACACAAGGTGAACATTCCTTGTAACCCTCAATGATTCATTGACCTTTAGGCCGATTATCTCTAGAAACTGGAGAGTCTGTTTCGGGCTAAACTCGTATGGTTATCTACCGAAAAAACACCTGGAGAATTCGCCTAGTGGCCTATGGCGCACGCTTGGAAAGCGTGTTGGGTGAAACTTGAATTAGAGCCTGAAAACGCTCTCCTGAGAGGGAGTTTTTGTTTGATTGTGCAAGTGTGTGTGCAAATCTAAAATCACGTTACAAAAAATCGCAAAACAAGTTCGGGATGGCTGCCCTGGGACCAATCCTTATTGGAACTCAATTTGCTGCGGCAGCTTCGGTAGCTGCTGGAGTCAAGCCACTCAAGGTAACAATCCTGGTTTCTGCTGCCATGGTAATTTGGGCGGCAGCTATTGCATGGGTTGTTGTGGCGCTAGGGATTTCAGTTTTCGAAGGGTAAGTGACCTTGGGTTGGCGCAGCTGCCTAGGAGTTGCTGGATTACTTAGGTGAGGCTCCGTATTTGTTTACACCCTTGTTTGAATCCTCAACGGTGAACACCAGAAGAACTATTGCTCCAGCAAGAGGGACTAGACCGATTAGGGCCCACCATCCGCTTCGGTTGGTGTCATGAAGGCGTCTGATTAGAACAGCAAGCGCTGGGACAATAGTTGCGAAGATCCAGATCAGCCCAACAATGCCGCCACCGCCATTAGCGATAAAGCGCTCAACGTCACCATTCATTAGGGCCAGGTCAATAACGGCAACCGCGATGTTAGTTGCGATAAGAAAAAGCTGAATAAACCAGTACTCGGACCTGCGGGCACGACCCTTGAAGTTTGTGTAGTTTGACCAAAAAGCCTTTACTGCAGTTGCAAAACTCATGATGCTATCCCCTCGTTTTTTGTTATTACTAAAGCGCCTTCAGAATGTCGTTGACTTTCTCTTTGGCATCACCAAAGAGCATCTTGGCATTTGGCTTATAGAACAATGGGTTTGCTACCCCGGCATATCCTGAAGCCATCGATCTCTTGAAGACAATCACGTTCTCAGCTTCCCAAACTCGTAGCACCGGCATACCAGCGATAGGACTTGTTGGGTTCTCAGCTGCAGCTGGGTTAACTGTGTCGTTAGCTCCAATAACCAAAACAACATTGGTGCTAGCTAGATCTTCGTTAATCTCATCCATTTCCAAAACGATGTCGTATGGAACTTTGGCTTCGGCAAGAAGTACGTTCATGTGTCCTGGAAGACGACCAGCTACTGGGTGAATACCGAAGCGAACCTCGACACCCTTCTCGCGAAGCTTCTTGGCAAGTTCTGCAACTGGATACTGAGCCTGAGCTACCGCCATGCCGTAGCCCGGTGTGATCACAACAGTCTTAGCGTTGCTCAATAGCTCGGCTACTGAATCTGCGTCAGTTTCGGTGTGTTCTCCGACTTCTTCATCGGACTCGGAAGGAGCTTCGATACCGTAGCCTCCGAAGATAACCGAGATAAAGCTTCGGTTCATCGCCCGGCACATGATGTAAGAAAGGTAAGCACCGGAGGCCGCAGCTGCCCAACCTGAGTAGCTATTCAGCATCGAGACAACCACTGGCATGTCTCCTCCACCTATGGAGGCAACTAGGTGCCATCCAAGGGCAAGAGCCAAAATGGTCACTGCAATCAAAAGTCCAAGAACTGGTGTGATCACGTAGGCAACAGTTAGAACCACAAAGCCCAGAAGAGCAAATAGGTTCAGTAGGTTTCGACCTGGAAGAATCAGCGGCTTTGAGCTCATTTTGGCCGAGAGCTTCAGGTAAGCAACGATTGAACCGGTGAAGGTCACAGCTCCAATAAAGACTCCGATGAACACTTCTGCACTGTGAACACCAGCTAGCTCAGCCGATAGTTCCTTGGCGTGAAGCGCACCATTCCAACCAACTAGAACTGCCGTTAGACCAACGAAGCTGTGAAAAAGAGCAATTAGCTCTGGCATGCCAGTCATGGCTACTACCTTTGCTCGCCATAGACCAATTACTGCTCCAACTGCTAGCGCAGCAACTAAAAGTCCAACACCAAGCAACGTTGAATCGGTCCAGGAACCGGAAAGAGATAGCCAAACAGTCACCGCGATGGCGATTGTCATTCCGGCAATTCCATATCGAATACCGGTTCGACCGGTTTCGTGCTTGCTAAGTCCTGCCAGGCTCATTACGAACAAAAGTGCGGCCACAACATAAGCGGCGTTAGCTAAAGCTTGAGCGGTCATTATTTGTCTCCTCTCGTGAACATCTTGAGCATTCGAGAGGTGACGGCAAAGCCACCGAAGACGTTGATGCTTGCAAGAAGTACACCAAAGGCCGCAAGAATCTGAACAATCAAGTTAGTGTCGTTGATCTGCAAGATGGCCGCCACAACAACAATTCCCGAGATGGCGTTGGTGACAGACATCAGTGGGGTGTGAAGTGCGTGGTGGACTTTACCGATCACATAGAAACCAATCACCACAGACAACATCAAAACCAAAAAGTGCTGAGGCAGTGGGGCTGGCGCCAGTGAAACAACGGCAAACAGCGCTGCCATTCCGGCGGCAATCAAAGCCGCACGAGTTTTAAGCGACATGGTCTTTTTCTCCGGCATAGCTACCGGCTCGGCCTTGGCTACCGGAGCAGCCGATACCTGCACCGGTGGTGGTGGCCAGGTAATAGATCCTTCTTGGACCACGGTCACTGAGCGCTGGACCACATCTTCAAAGTCAATAACAGCCTTGCCGTCCTTGGCTGGGGTCAGCAGCTTCAAAAGGTTTACAAGGTTTGTGCCGTAAAGCTGTGAAGACTGAGCAGGCAGGCGGGAAGGAAGATCTGTATAGCCCAGGATAGTGACGCCATTTGGAGTCACTATTTTTTGGCCTGCAACGGAGCCTGCGACGTTTCCGCCCTGAGCTGCTGCCATATCAACAATGACGCTACCTGGCTTCATAAGGGCAACATCCTCAGCGGTGATTAGCTTGGGAGCAGGACGGCCTGGGATGAGCGCTGTAGTAATAATGATGTCAACATCTGCTGCCTGCTCTGAGTAAATCTCAGCGGCTCTTTGGTCGTAGGCTTTGCCGGTTTCCTTGGCGTAGCCATCGCTTGATTCCATCTTCTCTTCGACTTCAACCAAAAGGTACTCGCCACCAATTGATTTGACCTGGTCGGCTACCTCTGGTCTTGGGTCGGTTGCTCGAACAATTGCACCAAGGCTTGATGCCGAACCAATTGCAGCAAGGCCGGCAACACCGGCTCCCGCAACAAGTACTTTGGCAGGTGCAACTTTTCCAGCGGCGGTAACTTGTCCCGTGAAGAAGCGACCGAATTCGTGAGCTGCCTCAATAACTGCTCGGTAGCCTGCGATGTTTGCCATCGAAGAAAGCACATCCATCGACTGTGCACGAGAAATTCTTGGGACCGCATCCATGGCGAGCGCGGTTACTCCCTGCGCTGCTAGTGCTGTTAGCAGCTCAGGCTTTAGAGCTGGACTTAGTACTCCAACAAGTACTGCACTCTTCTTTAGTTTTTTGATCTCAGCATCTGCTGGTGCACTAACTGTTAGAACAATGTCGGCTCCCCAAGCAGCCTCAGTAGAACCGATCTTTGCTCCGGCAGATACGTAGGCAGCATCTGGGAAGGAAGCTTTTAGGCCAGCACCGGATTCAACAAGTACTTCATAACCCAGGGAGACAATAACCTTGACTGTTTCCGGAGTTGCGGCAACCCGGGACTCGGCTGGTTGTTCCTTTATGACACCAATTAGCGACACGATACTCCTTAGGTAAGTTCCCTTATTTTGACTTGGGTTTCCTGGGCAAGAATGCTCTAAAGCTACCCTTATTCTCGCCGATTTTTGTGGGTCTTAATGTCGGTGTAGCACCTAGGACCAAAGTGCTACACTTAGGCCATGCCAACCACCAGAGCAAGACACATGATCACCGAGACTGACCAGCTAACTAAAGCTTTAGCTCAGGCCGAGAAGATCTGGCCCGAGCTTGCCGGCCAGCGCACCTTGCTGCTTCGAAAGCTTCTGGAAGTGGGCATTACTACCATCGAGCGCAAAAGCGCTGAGAAAGCCAGTCACCGATTGACTCAGATCCAAAAGCTCGCCGGTTCCATGGATGGCACCTGGCCTGCTAACTGGAAACAAGAATTGGGTGGGGATTGGCCGAAGTAGTAGTTCTGGATTCCAGTGCCCTGATCGCACTGGTGTCATCTAGTGACCCTCACCACAAGTGGGCTCTTGAAATGTTTAGAGATACCGCAAGCTTTGATTTGCAGATGACCGCCCTTAGCCAAGCTGAGGCTCTGGTTCACCCAGCCCGAAATGGAAAGCTGGATAAATTCCTAAAGACATTTAGCGCACTGGGTTTGGTGGTGACCTCCATTGACGGCTCAGATGCAAGCAAGCTTGCAACACTTCGAGCCACCACGCAACTTGCCATGCCAGATGCTTGTGTGCTGCATCAGGCGATGAAAGTAAAGGGCTCCATTGCAACAACCGACAACCAGTTGGCGCAGGCAGCAAAGAGCAAAGGTGTTGGGGTCTTCTCGCCCAAATAAAGTATTTCTTGGTTTATAGAGCCTGACTACAAACCAGACTCATCGCTTTGAGCCTGCTGATCCATAATCGCCCGAAGAGTTTTCTCAGCAGCTACCGCCATTTCATAAGTTCGGGCGATTAGCTCTTCGGCTGATTGGGACTCAAGTAAGTCAATTTGATCAAGTGGTCCAACTGGCAAGATGCCAGCTAGCTGCCAACAAGATTCCATCGGGTCATCACTTAGTGCTGTATCGGCAGCAAACTGCAGATCACCGAATTCGCTCACAAAGGCAAGTAGCTGTCTAACTTTTGTTTCCAGATGAACTCGAGCAGGCATCAGCGAGTCATCCCAAATCAGGTCAGGCAAAAACTCAACGTCGGCAATCGGATACGGATCATCCGGTAGCCAGGAGTTAATGCGAAAGCGGGAAGAGCCAACTGATTGAAGTCCTAGAAACTCTTCTGTGGTGCCAATCTCGGAAACCGATGCCAGGGTGCCAATCTCCATGCGCTTTTCTCCCCCGCCAACTTCTTGGCCACGTTCAATCAGCACAACCCCAAACTCGGGCTTTTCAGAGGCAACCAAATCCCCCAAAAGCTTCAGATACCTAGGCTCAAAGATCCGAAGTTGCAGCGGCATAGCCGGCAACAAAACTGACCCCAGCGGGAACATTGGGATAACAGGCATCAGGCAAAAGCCTCAAAGTTGATCACACAGCAATGGTAAGCCTCGATAAATAGGCCTTGAAGGCGATAAACCCCTTGAATTGGCCTATCAGGCTTAGATTCAAGGGGTTTCTACCTCTTTATGGTGCGTATAAAGAAGTATGAATTGATACTTCAAAAGGGCTCTTTCCTAGGACTTTGCTAGGTTTAGGGGATGGTGCCCATCAAAGTCGTATTTCTAGGTCTTTACTTTGAGTCCTGGGATGCTCTGGATGAGATCTACCAAATCATGGCCAAAGACCCCCGTTTTGAGCCGATTGTGGTCTCAATGCCCCGGAAACTCACGGGCCAGCTGGCCTATGCCCAGGAGGAAAAGGCCCATGCCTTCTTCGAAGGCCAGGATATCCCCCATTTTCGGCTAAACACCGGGGGTTCGGGCAGCCAAAACCTTGAAGGTCTGGCTGTTTTGAAGGATTTGGCCCCGGATTATGTGTTTGTGAACTACCCCTGGCAGCGCAACTACCAACCTGCGGTCAGGTTTGACCACCTGGTGGAGTTTTCCAGGCTCGCCTACGTCCCATATTTCTCTCTTGTGATGGTTGACGAGCCTGATGACGAACCAGGTGGTGGTCAAGTTGGTTCTTTGGTTGCTACTCACTTGTATAAACAGCGTCTTCACCAACTTGCCTCACTTGTTTTCACACAAGACAAAAATGTTTTGGATGCATATGCATCAACCGAGCGTGGAAATTCTTACGTTCACTTTTTTGGTTCACCAAAAATTGATAACTTGCGCATTCAAGCGCAAGAAGGTAGTGCTAGTTGGCCTATTCAAGGCAGTGGATTCAGGGTTGTGTGGGCACCACACCACTCATACTCCCCACATTGGCTTAACTTCGGAGTTTTTTCAAAGATAAAAAATCAGATGCTGGATTTTGCAAAGCAAAATCCTGACATTCAAATTGTTTTGCGACCTCATCCGTTCCTTTGGGGAACACTTACCGACAGAAATGTTCTTACCGTTGAAGAATTAACTTCATGGAGAAGTGCTTGGGACGAATTGGCTAACACTTTTGTCGATGAAGATGGCTCTTACGCTGAGTTGTTTCTAGCGACTGATGTATTGGTCACCGATGGAATCTCATTCTTGGGTGAGTATCCATTGATTTCTGGTAAGCCAACTATCTTTTTTGAAAACGAGGGTCACTGGCAGCTAACTGAAACTGGAGAATTAGCAGCTGATGCATCTGTGCGTGTAAAAACTTTTGCTGAACTTGAAGCAGAAATTGTCAATGCGCGAGCAAATGGTCTACCCGATCGATCAAAACAAATTCAAAAACTTATTGAAGCAAGTTCTCCATTCCCAGGGGAATCTGCAAGGAAAATTGTGGAGAAAGTTTTTGAAGATTTCACCGGACCGAATGGTCCATCCCCTTTGATCGACAAATCAAAGATCAAGGAAGTGCCTTGGGAGCTTGTTGCAGGGCGCGAACCGTTCCTGGATTAGTCCGACAGGACAATTTTTAGCCTCTGGATTTCAAGCAAAAACCCCCAAAACCCGCGTATTTACTGGGCTCTAGGGGTGTTCCCCTGGACTACGTTCCAGGCGACTTGCTTAGGGTTATTCGTCTCCGGAGGAGTCTTCTGTTGGGGCAGGGGTGGCCACCTCAGGACTCTTGATGGTGATCTTGGATGGCTCTGCCATCAATTCGATCCAAGTATTTCCAACAGCAAGTTTGATTGGGGCACCTGCTGCATCGAAAAGTTGAATCGGTGCAGTTTGTGATGCCTTGGTCCAGGTCCCCTTGACTCTTTTGCCGTTGCTAAAGACCCAAGCAATTCCAGAATCAATCATCACGGTTCTTGGAATTGGTCCGTACTTAGGGTCCTTAAAAGAGTTGTCGGTCTTGGTCTGCATAACAAGCACATTGGTGGCTCTAAGAATCTCGTTGGATGCTCCATCGATGTGCTGATCGCCATCCTGGCTTCTTACGAAGTAGCTTCCTTCGGCCTTCCAGCCACTTTCGGCTTGTGGGTACTTAACGGTGAAGCTGATTGTTTCCTCGCCAGACTCTGTTGAAGCTACCTCGTAGCTTTCAGTTGCAGGATCAAAAGCAACCATGGGAAGCATTGGCTGGGGAGCCTTGAGGTGATCAACGTGCTGGGACTGCAAAAGGGCTACATCAACCATCACGTTGTGAGGTGCACCGCGTGAGGAAAGTCTAGAGAAGCTTCCCTTATCGTCTGCTTGTTCGGTTGTTTCACTGGCCATGTACTGGCCGGTGTCTTTAACAGCATTTACAAACGGTAGTTGCCCACCGGAGAAGCAAAAGATTCCAGCAAGCGGTGCTGTGATGTCAGCATCCATTGGTCGAACCGACCTAACAGGTCCTGCCTGATCAACTGGTTGTGATTGCCACACGGCAACAAGTCTTGTTAGACCAAACTCCACCATCTCAACAAAGACGATGTCGGCTTTATTGAGGTTGAACTGTGGTCTTGCGGCTTCGACGTTGTCGATCTTGCAGGCAACTGCTGGCGCGGCGTAAATCTCTGAGCCTGCGGTGCCTTGCTCCACGGTTAGCCCAGTAAGCGGTGCGGTGACAAACACCTTCGCTTCAGGTGTTGGGGTTTCAATTGCTTCTGGTCTTGGCTCGGCGCAGCCGGCAAGAACTAGAGCTGAAACAGAAAGCAAGGCAAGGGTTTTTAGGGGTTTGATTTTCACTTCTCTATTGTTGTCCTGTTTAGCTAACCATCGGGTCAGCAATGCCGACGTAAACGGTTTCTAAGTATTCTTCGATGCCTTCGAAGCCGCCTTCGCGGCCAAGTCCGGAGGACTTGACTCCGCCAAATGGGGCGGCTGGGTTAGAGATGACCCCGGCATTTAGCCCAAACATTCCAACCTCGAGGCGCTCAGCCAGGCGAAGACCACGGTTCAAGTTCTCAGTGAAGGCGTAAGCAATCAGACCGTACTCGGTGTTGTTCGCAAGCTGAACGGCTTCGTCCTCGGTCTTGAAGGTAATGACCGGCGCTACTGGACCAAAGATTTCTTCTTTGAGAATTTCAGCGTTTGCTGGAACATTGGCCAGAACCGTTGGCGGGTAGAAATAGCCTTCGCCTGTTGGAATTTCTCCACCGGTTAGAACCTTGGCTCCCTTGGAAACCGCATCGGCAACCAGGGAGTGAACTCCGGCTCGTGATTTCTCATCAATTAGAGGTCCAACGTTGGATCCATCTTCGGTTCCACGAGCAACCTTGAGTGATGCCATCTTGGCAGCGAACTTAGCTGAGAAATCCGCAGCCACTGACTCGTGAACAATAAATCTGTTGGCTGCGGTGCAGGCCTCTCCCATGTTGCGAAGCTTGGCTAGCATTGCGCCGTCTACTGCTTTGTCTAGATCGGCATCTTCGAACACTAGGAACGGGGCGTTGCCACCTAGCTCCATGGAAATTCGAAGTACGCGATCTGCTGAGTCAGCGATCAAGCGTCTTCCAACTCCGGTTGATCCAGTGAAGGAAAGCTTGCGAAGCCTTTCGTCCTTGATGATTGGTCCTGTGACATCGCCTGCACGGGTGGTCTGAATGACGTTGATAACTCCCTTAGGAAGACCAATGTCTTCTAACACCTTCACAAACAACATTGAAGTCAGTGGAGTTAGCGCTGCAGGCTTTAGCACCATGGTGCAGCCAGCTGCGATAGCAGGTGCCATCTTGCGGGTTGCCATTGCAAGGGGGAAGTTCCAGGGGGTAATGAAAAGGGAAGGTCCAACGGGGCGCTTTAGAACCATGATTCGGTTTTTGCCATCTGGTGCTGTTCCGTACCTACCGGTAATTCTTGGAGCCTCTTCTGAGAACCAACGTAGGAACTCAGCTCCGTAGGCCACCTCTCCCTTAGCTTCTGAGACAGGCTTACCCATCTCCAGAGACATAAGTAGTGCAAAGTCATCCGCCATGGCTGTGACCTTCTCGAAGGCAGCTCTAAGGATCTCTGCTCGAACACGGGGTGCAGTCTTGGCCCAGGATTCCTGGGCAGCGGCGGCAGCATCGATGGCCGCAAGACCATCTGCTGGAGCTGCATCGGCGATTGAGACTAGGGCTTTGCCGGTAGCTGGGTCGATCACATCTAAAGTCTTTTTGTCGGCAGCGTCTTTCCACTCACCGTTGATATAGATCCCGCGAGGGACCATGTCTAGTACGCGCTTTTCGTCGGCTGCAGAAAACATCTTTTTTTGACTTTCCTTGATTCATCGATTGAGCTTAGGCGGCCCTACGGCTAAGTCTATTTGACCGAAGGGTTGTGGCTTGAAAAGGGAAGAACCGGGGCACTATGGCCCCGGTTCCCCTTTAGATCTTGTTTAGTTGCTTCTAGCCTTAGGCCTTTGCAACGGTGGTGTCTAGCAAGATGCCAGGACCGAAGGTTGTTGAAACGGCAGCCTTGATTATGTACTTACCCTTGGAGCTTGATGGCTTTAGTCTCTGGATCTCATCCAGGCGATGATGAAGTGAAGGTTTGACTGCTTGTCGATGCGGAACTCGATCTTTCCGCCCTTGATGTCATTTACGGCCTTGGCAACATCTGGGGTCACGGTTCCGGTCTTTGGGTTTGGCATTAGGTTTCTTGGACCAAGGACTTTTCCAAGGCGACCGACTTTACCCATAAGTTCTGGTGTGGAAACTGCTGAGTCGAAATCAACCCATCCGGCAGCAACCTTTTCAATCAGTTCATCGCCACCGACTTCGTCGGCTCCGGCAGCGCGTGCAGCGTCAGCTGCAGGGCCGGTAGCGAATACGATAACGCGGGCGGTCTTACCGGTTCCATGAGGAAGCGACACTGTTCCACGAATCATCTGATCTGCTTTGCGAGGGTCAACTCCGAGCTTGACGGCAACTTCAATAGTTGAGTCAAACTTCTTTGATCCGGTCTCGCGAACCAAGGCTACGGCCTCGGCTGGAAGGTAGTACTTACCCTCGGTGATTTTACTTGCGGCTTCGTCACAGTTGTGGTTAGACGAACCTCGCTTGGTTCTCCCACGACTTCTTTAGTTGTATTTGGTTCTTTGTTGCTGTGTTTCCTTGGTGCTTATCTCTCTTGCTGTGTTGCTGGGTTTGAAGCATTTGCCTACGCGTCTACGGTGATTCCCATTGAGCGAGCAGTTCCTGCGATGATCTTGGCTGCTGCCTCAACATCGTTGGCGTTTAGGTCGGCCATCTTGGTCTCA
>JNSL01000212.1_pt1 | contig 10627 bp, 10 predicted proteins | sample 210691 | NCBI WGS metagenome assembly JNSL01 (sample SAMN02808685, study PRJNA238866) | freshwater metagenome | biome: fresh water; feature: freshwater reservoir; material: water; isolation source: water column of the freshwater reservoir Embalse de Amadorio in Spain | place: Spain: Valencia ...
GATGAGTTCTAGATAAAATTATTTGCGGTCCTTTTTGACCTTTTCTAACTGAAACAACAAAACATTTTATTCTTGAGCCGTGTTCATAAACTTCACCTGGAACTTGTTCTTGTGCTGGGATAAATCCTTCCACCCCGTCAGCAATTTTGACATCTATTAGTGAAGGATCTTTTCCTTGTTGAATTACTCCAGATATTACTGAGTTTTCTTTTTTCAAAAAATCTTTGAATACTTGGTCATCTTTAACATCTCTCATCTTTAAAAACAAAACTTGCTTGGCAGTTGAAGCTGCAACTCTTGCAAAGTCAGCGGGGGTGTCATCAAATTCTCTAATTAGTTTTCCTTCAAGATCAAACTCACTTACTTTAACTTCAACATGTCCGGTGGTTTTATTCATTGTCACTTTGGCATTTGCTCTTGACCCAGGATTTTTGTTATAAGCAGCAAGTAACGCCTCTTCGATAGCTACCACTACTCTGTCCCATTGCATTTCACGCTCTTTGACAAGTTGTTTCAAAGCTTTGATATCAATATCCATTATTTGCTACTTTTCTTGGAATTGAATTCAACCTGAATGAAAGCTTTGTCTATTTTATTGAAGAAAATAACTCTTGATTTACTTTTTATTTCAAGGGTAACTTTTTCATCATCTGATTGAATTATTCGACCAATTTCAGAATTTGAACCAGAATTTATTTTTACTAATCGGCCTATGTTTCTACGCCAATGTCTGGGATGTGTTAGTGCTCTATCAATTCCAGGGGATCCAACTTCTAAGGTGTAGGGTTTTTCACCAAGAATTTCTTTAGTATCAAGTATTTCTGAAATCTCATTTGATATGTGTGCAACTTCATCAAGAGTTATCCCACCATCCTTATCAACTGAGATTTGAACGATGGAGTGTTTTCCTGCCGATTTAATTTCTACATCTTCAAGATCTAGCCCCAAATTTGAGGTGATGGGCTCTAAAATTTGCAAGATTTGTTCACGCGTGGACATGGGCAACTCCGTTGCGTGTAGGCCGTGCTGTTCAGTTGGGTCTTGCAGTTGTGTCTCTAGGGTAGCGCTGATTCAACATTAAATTACTTTTGAGTTCACTAGTCAATAAGATAAAGAACAATCTTGCAGAAAGGCTGAGGGTAATTTGTTAAATCGCAGAACCTTACTAGCCTCGACTAGCGTTTTAGCACTTAGTGCTTGTGCTAGAACACCTTTTCTTGATACTAAACCAAGTAGTGATGAAATATTGATTCAAGAATTCATCCAAAGAGAAACCGATTTAATTGATATTTATTTTGCAGGAATAAACCAAGAGCGAAGTTTTCGAACCCAATTACAACAATTGAGGGATCATCATTTAATTCATTTAACACTTTGGACTAATCAGGTTTCAGCTTCGCCAAATCCCACTCCAACGGGCCTACAAGTTGCAAGTATTACTCAGTTAATTTTGGCAGAAGAAAAACATTTACAGTTTTGTTTGTCTTCTATTCTTGTAACTGATGATGAAAAAATATTACAAAACATTGGACAAATTGCATCAAGTGTTACTCAACATATTTATTGGCTAAATAAAATGATAACTCCGGCAACACCAAGTCCTAATGCGCGCTATGAGGGATCTGACATTGAAGGAAATAATGACAACTAGTCCTAGTCCATCAATTTCTATTGATAGTAATGACAAGATCATTGAAAAATTACAAATAGCTGTAGAAGGTGAAAATGCTGCTATATGGGCTTTTGGCTATTTGTTGTCTTTTATCCCTGATGAAAACAAAAGTTATGCTTTCTCTGTCTTTAATATTCATAGAAATAACAGAGACAATCTAAGGTTAAGATTAAGACAATTAAATTTAACTCCACCAAGACCTAAAGAAAATTACGAATTACCAATAGAAGTAAAAGACATAGTTACTGCTTATGAATTAGCTAGTTTCATTGAAAATAGATTGATTGGAATTTATATTCAACTTTACGCCATCGAGGAAAAATCAAATCGCAAACAAACTTTGCAGTTAGCACTCGATGGAGCAATTAGAATTTTGGAGTTTAAACAAACACCACTGGCACTTCCAGGAAGTATTACCTAGCCCCATATTTGTAAAGCAAGTCGAACTGCACTAGCAAAAGTAACTGTGGCAACTATGATTTTTACAAAATTTGACCCTTTGCCAATAGCGGTTTTTGCTCCAAAAATTCCTCCCGCAAAATTGGTAAAAGCCATCACTAATGCCAGAGACCAAATAATTGAACCAGATATAGCAAATATTATTACTGCTCCTAGATTAGTGGCCAAATTAACAATCTTTGCTCCTGCACTGGCAGCTAAATATTGCTTTCCTAATGCTCCAACAAAAAGTGCAATCAAAAAGGCTCCTGTGCCAGGACCAAATGCACCGTCATAAAAACCAATTGCACCACCACCTACAACTAAAACGAGTTTATCTTTTAACCAAGTTTGTTTTACTGGACTTGATATTTTGGGAGTAAATAAAATCCAAGACCCAACAATAATTAAAACAAAGAAAACAATTGGTTCAAAAGAGCTTCTGGGTAAGTTTGAAGAAAATATTGCACCAAGAATAGATCCTATAAACGCAATAATGGCCATAGGAATTGTTGCTTTTATTTCGAGGGGCATTTTTTTGAAATAAGTTGTAGTCGCCCCAGCTGTACCAAAAATGGATGATGCTTTATTTATGCCCAATAGTTGAGCTGGAGTGGCATTTGGTAAACCAAAAAGTAGGGCAGGAAATTGAATTAATCCTCCTCCCCCACCAATAGCATCAACCCAACCTGCAATAAATGCAGCAAACATAAGAAAAATAATTACTTCTAATTCAGGCATTTATTTAATTAATGATTTTAAGTGTGAAACAATTTTTGAAACTTCAACATCTTGTCTTTCCCCAGTTTTTCTGTTCTTAACTTCCACTTTTGACTCAGCAAGTTTTTTACCAACTACCACAATCCATGGCATACCTAATAATTCTGCATCATTGAATTTAACCCCTGGGGAGACATTTTTTCTATCATCAAACATGACCGATATTCCAGATTGTTCTAACCCTTGGGCTATTTCTTGAGCAGCACTAAATATTTCATCTTCTTTGCCTGCTGCAACCAAATGCACGTCAATAGGTGCCACGCTTTCGGGCCAAGTAATTCCTTTATCGTCATGGTTTTGTTCAATAATTGCGGCAACTGCTCTTGAAACTCCTATTCCGTAAGAACCCATAGTTACAACTTGAGATTTTCCGTTTTCGTCTAAAACTGTTAGCTCAAGTGCTTGTGCATATTTTTTACCTAATTGAAAAATATGACCAATTTCAATTCCGCGAGCAATCTCTAAATTACCCTCACATTTTGGACAAACATCGCCTTGTTTTACTTCAGCTGCTTCAATAAATCCATCAGCACTGAAATCTCGTCCTGCAACCAAATCAAATACGTGTTTTCCAGCAATATTTGAACCTGTAATCCATCTTGTGCCAGTTACTACTCTTGGATCAACTAAGAATTTAATTTTGCTTTGAGATTTAAGCCCTAGCACTTGTGGTCCTATGTAGCCTTTAATAAGTGCTGGATATTTTGGGAAATCTGTTTCTTCAAAAACTCTCACAGTTGCAGGAGAAAGTGCGGCTTCTAGTCTTCTCATATCAACTTCACGATCTCCTGGGATTCCCACCACTAAGGGTTCATTTTTCCCATCAGGACCTGTAAGCATCACCACCACATTTTTTAGAGTGTCAGATGCTTGCCATTTTCTATCATCTCTATTTAAATCTTTTCTTGAATTTGAAATATCAACCAAAGTCTCAATTGTTGGGGTATTGGGGGTGTCTTCAACATGTGCAGCTGGAACTTTTGAAAAATCTACATCTTTTGGTTTAGGTGTTGTGACTGCTTCAACATTGGCAGCGTAATCACATTTTGAACACTTAACGTAGGTGTCTTCACCAAATTCACATGGTGCTAAAAATTCTTCACTTTTTGATCCACCCATCGCACCAGACATGGCTGAAACTATTACAAAATTTAAACCTAAACGTTCAAAAGTTTTAATATAGGCATCACGATGTTTTTGGTAAGAAAGATCTAACCCATTTTGATTTATATCAAAGGAATATGCATCTTTCATAACGAATTCTCGGCCTCTTAAAATTCCAGCTCTTGGTCTTGCTTCATCGCGGTATTTTGTTTGTATTTGATAAATAATTAAAGGTAAATCCTTATATGAACTGTATAAATCTTTAACCATGAGAGTAAACATTTCTTCATGAGTTGGGCCCAGTAAATAATCAACACCACGTCTATCTTTTAGTCTGAAAAGATTTGGACCATATTCAGTCCACCTATTAGTTGCTTCATAAGGTTCAGTTGGTAAGAGTGCTGGAAAGTGAACTTCTTGAAATCCAGCAGCATCCATTTCTTCTCTGATTATTTGTTCAATTTTTCTGTAGGTTAAATAACCAAGTGGTAACCAACTAAAAATACCTGGAGCAACTCGTCTTACGTATCCACCGCGAGTCAGTAATTTGTCACTTGGCACTAACGCATCTGCCGGATCATCTCTGAGCGTGCGCAAGAAATAGGTAGACATTCGAAGCAACATATGCACAGCCTACTTCTTTTTTACTATTTAGAAGAGAACCGTTGCAAATATGGAGTGTTCTTGAAACCCCACAGATTTATAAACAGCACGTGCTCGTTCATTGTAATCATTTACATACAAGCTGACCTTAGGTGAAAAATGTTTGCGCGTTAAATCCACTACACCAGCCATTCCTGCTTTACCATAATTTCGACCTCGCAATTGGGGTGGAACCCACACACCTTGAATTTGGCTGACTTTATCTGTGGTAACTCCAATTTCTGCCTTGAAAGTAACTTGAGAATTGTCAATTCTTGCAAACATTTTTCTTTGTTGAATTATCTCTGCAACTCTTGATCGATAAATTTGTTCACTACTACCAACGACAGGTGAAATTCCAACTTCTTCGGTAAACATGGAAACACAAGCTGGTAATAAAACTTCTAAATCTCTGAGTACAGCCGGTTTCACGAGTGGATCAGGTGCAACTAAAGGTGAATCATCTATTACTAAAAGTGGTTGATTATTTCGAATTTCTCTTGGTTTAGTCCAAAAAGGTTTAAGTAAATTCCATAAATCTAATACTTGATTTTTCTCTCCCACTATTGATGAAGCCCGTCTTGGTTGATCTAATAAATACTGTGCAAACATTATTTGGGAATCTTGGTTAGTTTCTAAAGGAACAATGTTAGCCCCGTTATACACAGCTGATTCTATTTTTTTGTCATTTACAAATACACTAATTTCGTTTTGTAAAGACCATGAATTGTTTTCTAATTCATTTAACCTACTGATGATAAAGCAATTACTGATCGGGTCTTTTAGTGCGATATTTCTTACTTGATCAATTTCTGTGCGAAGCATTGAACGCACATGTTTATTACTTGACCAATACCGTAGGTTCACCGACTGCGCCTTCGCCCATCGCTTCCGCGATTCGCGTAGCTTCTTCAATTAGCACTTGCACAATTTCAGATTCTGGCACAGTTTTTATTACTTCACCCTTAACAAATATTTGACCTTTGCCATTTCCTGACGCAACACCTAAATCTGCTTCACGAGCTTCACCTGGACCATTAACAACACAACCCATAACAGCAACTCGCATTGGTACTTTAAAACCTTGTAAAGCTTCTGTTACTTGTTCGGCCAAAGAATAAACGTCAACTTGTGCTCTGCCACATGAAGGACAAGAAACTATTTCAAATCCACGTTTCTTTAAATTTAAAGCTTCTAATATTCCAATTCCAACTTTTACTTCCTCAACCGGAGGAGCTGATAGGGAAACTCGAATAGTGTCGCCAATTCCTTTACTTAATAATGCGCCAAATGCGGTTGCAGATTTTATGGTGCCTTGAAATGCGGGACCAGCTTCTGTAACACCTAAATGAAGTGGATAATCACAAGCTGCTGCAAGTTTGGTGTAAGCAGAAACCATAACCACAGGATCATTATGTTTAACAGAAATCTTTATGTCACGAAAGTCATGTTCTTCAAAAAGGGATGCTTCCCAGAGTGCTGATTCAACTAATGCATCAGGAGTTGCTTTGCCATATTTTTCTAACAATCTCTTATCAAGAGAACCTGCGTTAACACCAATTCTGATTGGGATTCCAGCATCTTTGGCAGCTTTTGCAATTTCTCCAACTCGATCATCAAATTGTTTTATATTTCCCGGATTAACTCTTACCCCAGCACAACCTGCATCAATTGCGGCAAATACATATTTTGGTTGAAAATGAATATCGGCAATTACAGGAATGGGTGATTTTTTTGCAATTGCTGATAATGCATCAGCATCATCTTGACTTGGCACAGCAACTCTTACTGCTTGACAACCTGAAGCATTTAATTCTGCAATTTGTTGCAATGTTGCATTGATATCAGCTGTAAGTGTTGTACACATTGATTGCACAGAAATTGGTGCATCTCCACCAATTTCTAATGGATGTGAATGGTGTTTCAAAGTAATTTTTCGACTTTTTCGGCGGGGAGCTAAAACCGGTGGAGGACTTTCGGGAATTCCTAAGTTAATCGCAGTCATAACTTAATCCTATCCCCCAAGCCTGATTGGGTTAACAACATCAACATAAAGCAGCAACATTGATAAACCTATTAATAATATCGCCATGGAATAAGCGAAAGGCAACATTTTTGATGTGTCAGCAGGTCCTGGATCTGGTTTACTGCGTAATTTTGCAAATTGTCTTCTGATTCCTTCATAAATTGCACCAGCAACATGACCACCATCAAGTGGAAGCAGCGGCAACAGATTAAAGAGAAATAAAGCCATATTTAATCCACCAGCAAGATTTAAAAGTGTTCCAACTCTCCAAATTACTGGAATTTCAGCAGCAGCAATTTCTCCACCCACACGCGTCACCCCGATTATTCCAACAAGGCCTTCACGATCTCTTTCTTCACCTAAAAAAGCAGCTCCAAATAATTGACCAACACGGTCAGGTAAATTCCACAAAACTTTTCCAGTACCAACAGTTATTTCTCCTAAAGTTGCAAAAACACTTGTCAGGGGTTGTCTTTCCATAACAATTTCAGGTGCAATTCCTAAATATGAAGATGCCTTACTTTCAGTTTGGTCAGAGACAGATTGTGGTCTTGCTACTTTAACAATGTCTGCATTTAGTTTTACTATCTCATCATTTCTCAAAACCGAAATTGCTACAGTTTGTTCGCCACTGCTTTGAATGGCAAGAGCTAAGTCCTCCCAATTTGAAATTTCTTTGCCCGCAAAGCTAACAATCGTGTCATTTGCTTGTAGCCCTGCAGAAAGCGCAGGAGATGGGGCTGTTCCTGCTAAGCAATCTCCCAAAACATCAACATCACTAGGTAAACAATTAATTACTTGTTTAATTTGATTTGTGGCTGCAGGAAAACCAATAGCTGAAAATGAAATAGCAAAAAAGACAAAAGCTAAAATTAAATTCATGAAAGGTCCACCTATCATGACTGTTAATTTCTTTGGCACACTTAATTTATAGAAAACTTGGTTTTCATCTCCTGGGCCTATTTCTTCTAGGCTTTGCTGGCGAGCGGTATTAACAACTTCGGCAAATGGCCCCTTAGCAACTCTGCCATCTTTTGGTGGAGGAATCATTCCAATCATTCTGATGTAGCCACCCAAAGGAATTGCTTTGATGCCATATTCAGTGTCACCTTTTGTCTTGGACCAGATTGTTGGACCAAAACCAATCATGTATTGAGTTACCTTGACACCAAATTTTTTTGCCGGTGCTAAGTGTCCTAGTTCATGAAGCCCAATTGAAATCATTATTACAAAAATAAGAAAAATAATTCCTAAGATTTCCACTCTAGACTCGAACCTCTTCTATAAATTTAGTTGCAGAAATTCTGGAATTTTTGTCACAGTTGAGCAATTTTTCTAATGTTAAATCCTGATTTGAGACAAAATCATTACTTTTAATGTGTAATTCTAAAACTTTATTCACAATTTCAACTATAGACAAGAATGATATTTTTCGCTCTATGAAAGCTTTAACACATTCTTCGTTTGCAGCATTCATTACAGCAGGAGCAGAACCTGCGTGCTCCCCTGCTTTTCTAGCAACTGCTAAGGCTGGAAAAACTTCTTCATCAAGGGACTCAAAAGTCCAGTTAGAGGAACTTGTCCAGTCGATTGCTGGAGAAATCCCAACTAAACGATCTGGCCAACTAAGTGCCAAAGCAATTGGTAATTTCATGCTGGGAGGTGATGCTTGAGCCATTGTTGAGCCATCAACAAATTCAACCATCGAGTGAACAATTGATTGTGGATGAACTACAACTTCTATGTCATTAAAAGCTACTCCAAATAATAAATGTGCTTCAATAACTTCTAATCCTTTGTTCATTAATGTTGCTGAATTAATTGTGACAACTTGACCCATTGACCAAGTTGGATGTTTTAAAGTTTGCTCCAGAGTGACATTTTTTAATTCTTCCCTAGTTTTTCCTCTAAATGGTCCTCCACTAGCGGTGAGAATTAACTTTTTGATTTGTGACTTTTCTTCACCTCTTAAACACTGTGCAAGTGCTGAATGTTCTGAGTCAACAGGAATTATTTGATCTTGTTTTGCCAAATCCAAAACTAATTTGCCACCAATAACTAAAGATTCTTTGTTTGCCAAAGCAAGTTTGGCTCCAGTTTTCAAAACAGCAATTGTTGCTGGCAATCCTGCTGCACCAGTTATTCCGTTTAACACCACATCGCAAGTGTTTTCTACAATTTGAGCACTTGAATCTGGACCTATCAGTATTTCTACTTTGGATGAGTCTATTAATTTGCTTAATTTAGTGGCAGATTCTTCATCGGCTATAGCAACTATTTTTGGACTAAATTGATTTATTTGTTTTGCTAGAAGTTCCACATTTTTACCTGCCGAAAGGCCTATAACCTCAAATTTATCTTTATTTTTCTCAATTACTTCTAAACCTTGAGTTCCGATAGATCCTGTGGAACCTAGTATGGTTATTCGGCGTTTTGGCACACTCCAATTGTGCGATATTGCTACTTACGCGTAATCTTGCGGTAGGAAATTAAGCACAGGAGCAACATGTCAAGCAAAGTAACTGGTGGCCCAACACTGGAACAAAAACGTCGGATAGTTACCGCAATTCCAGGTCCTAAATCTGTTGAAATGCAAAAACGTCGTAACGAAGTTGTCAGCGCTGGAGTCAGCAGCACTCTTCCAATTTATGTAAAGAGGGCTGGTGGCGGAATAATTGAAGATATAGATGGAAATTATTTCATCGATCTGGGCTCAGGAATTGCTGTGACTACGGTTGGAAATTCAAATCCACTGGTTGTTGCAAATGTACAAGAAGCTGTTGAACAATTCACCCACACTTGTTTCATGATTGCTCCATATGAATCTTATGTTCAAGTTTGCGAAGCACTAGCTCGATTAACTCCTGGAAATCATGCCAAACGATCAGCATTATTTAATTCCGGAGCTGAAGCATTAGAAAATGCTGTCAAGATTGCAAGATACTTCACAAAAAGAGAAGCTGTGGTAGTAGTCGAACATGGTTATCACGGCAGAACAAATTTAACTATGGCAATGACTGCAAAAAATATGCCATACAAAAAAGGTTTTGGCCCTTTTGCTTCTGAAATTTATCGTGTTCCAACTTCTTATCCATTTCACGATGGTTTAACCGGTCAAGAAGCAGCAGCTCATGCAATTTCAAAAATTGAGAAAGAAGTTGGACCCGATCAAGTTGCTGCAATTGTGATTGAACCAATTCAAGGCGAAGGTGGATTCATAGTTCCAGCACCTGGATTCTTTAGTGCGCTAGCTAAATGGGCAAAAGAAAATGGTGCTCTATTTATTGCAGATGAAGTGCAAACTGGATTTGCTAGAACTGGAAACATGTTCGCATCTGATCATGAACAAGTAATCCCAGATTTGATTACCATGGCAAAAGGAATGGGTGGAGGTTTACCAGTTGCAGCAGTAACAGGTAGAGCAGATGTGATGGATGCTGTTCACCCTGGTGGACTAGGTGGAACCTATGGTGGAAATCCAATTGCTTTAGCAGGTGCACTTGGTGCAATCGAAACTATTGAAAAAGAAAACTTAGTTGCTGCTGCTAAACATATTGAATCTGTAATGTTGCCTAGACTTCAAAATATGGCAAAACAACACCAATTAATAGGTGATGTCAGAGGTCGCGGTGCAATGGTGGCAATTGAAATAGTTAAGCCTGGAACTAAAATTGCTGATGCTGACACAACTTCTAAAATTGCTAAAGCATGTCATGCTGAAGGAGTTTTAGTATTAACTGCGGGAACTTATGGCAATGTTTTAAGATTTTTACCACCGCTAGTAATAAGTGATGAATTACTTAATGAGGGGCTTGATGTACTCGAAAAGGCAATTGCCTCTGCTAGTTAATTTTTTCTAAATACTGCTAAATATGCAGGGTGAATTGGAATCAGTCGAGTAAGTGCTGCGGGAGAATGTGGCAAAAAAGAATCTCTTAAAGTTTGTAGTTTTTTTCGTCGAAGAA
>JNSL01000213.1_pt1 | contig 10617 bp, 9 predicted proteins | sample 210691 | NCBI WGS metagenome assembly JNSL01 (sample SAMN02808685, study PRJNA238866) | freshwater metagenome | biome: fresh water; feature: freshwater reservoir; material: water; isolation source: water column of the freshwater reservoir Embalse de Amadorio in Spain | place: Spain: Valencia ...
AGCTACTTTTGGAGGTGGCGTTTTGTGCACTTGAGCCGAAATTCTAGACAGAATTTCAAGCTTTGGACAACTTCACAAGATTACGCTGTTGTGGCCCGCAATGTCAAATCAAATAAGGGTTTTTAGCCCCTTTTAGGCAATTTCTTTTCAGGAAAGATAGATGGCAGCCAGGGTCTTTTTCCCCCTTCGAAGCACCGCTACGTTGCCTGGCAAAACTTGCTCAAAAACGGCTGCTTCGTCGATGACTTTCTCGTTGTTGAAGTAGACCCCGCCTTCTTTGATGGCCCTGCGACCCCCGGAAACACTGGCTTCTATGCCAGTATCCACCAAAAGCTGAGCAATTGAAGCTCCCTTGGCCGCCTTCACGCTCGGAAGCTCCGATAGGGCTGATAGAAGATCTTCCTGGGAAAGGTCGGTCAGTTCAGCCTGACCGAAGAGAGCCTTCGAGGCCTGAATGGCCCCGTTAGCTGCCTCGGCTGAGTGAACGAGGCTGGTGACTTCAAGGGCCAGGGCTCGCTGAGCCTCCCTCAGGTGAGGAGCTGATTTAACCTGCTCGGCCAAAGCTTCAATCTCGGACTTGGATAAAAATGTGAAAACCTTTAGGCGATCAATTACGTCGGCGTCTTCTACGTTCAACCAGAACTGGTAAAAAGCGTAAGGACTCGTTAGCTCGGCATCTAACCAAACGGCATTGCCTTCACTTTTTCCAAACTTCTTTCCATCGGAGTTTGTGATCAAAGGTGTTGCCATCAAGTGAACTGACTTACCTTCAACTTTATGGATTAAATCGGAACCGGAAGTTAGATTTCCCCACTGGTCCGATCCTCCAAGCTGAAGGGTGCAGTTATGGCGGCGGAACAATTCTAAAAAGTCATAGCCCTGAAGTATCTGATAGCTAAACTCTGTGTAGCTGATGCCGTGCTCAGAATTCAATCTGGCACTAACCGCTTCTTTTGAAAGCATCTTGCCCACTCGGAAGTGCTTTCCAATCTCACGAAGAAAATCAATGGCACTAAGCGGTGCTGTCCAGTCCAGGTTGTTTACCAACGTCGCTTTGTTGCTTCCAGAAAAATCAAGGAACCTGGATGCTTGCTTAGAGAGTTTTTCAACCCACTCAGAAACAGTTTCCTTGGTGTTCAATACTCGCTCTGCAGTTGGACGTGGGTCGCCAACCAAACCGGTTGAGCCACCAATCAAAACAATCGGGTTGTGGCCTGCAAGCTGCAATCTTCTCATCACAAGAAGCTGCACCAAGTTTCCAAGGTGAAGGGATGGCGCCGTTGGGTCAAAGCCGATGTAGTAAGTGAGCTTTCCAGAATTCAACTGCTTGGATAATTCAGCCTCGTCGGTGGAAATCGCAACAAGCCCACGCCACTGCAACTCTTCCCATAAACCCTTGAAGGATTTGTCGTTGGACTGATTTGAAGTGACCATTACTTGGTGATCCAGTTCTTTCGGAGTTCACTTATCTGATCAAGCACTCGAGGAAGAGCTGTTCCCCCAGCACCTGATCGAGACTTGATTGAACCGGAAACTGAAAGAACATCTCTAACCTCAGGGGTGAGCGACTTGGAGATCTTTGCCATCTCGCTATCTGGAACTTCGTGAAGGCCGAGTGAATTCTTCTCACAGTATGCAACTAGCCGGCCAGTAATCTCATGTGCTTCGCGGAATGGCACCTGCTGCTTAACTAGCCACTCTGCAGCATCAGTTGCTAGCGAGAATCCTGCCGGTGCAAGACGCTCCAAGCGATCAAAATCAAATTTCATCGTCGCTACCATTCCAGAAAATGCTGGAAGCAAAAGCTTGAGTGTATCGATGGAATCAAACACCGGTTCTTTGTCTTCTTGCAGATCGCGGTTGTAAGCAAGAGGAAGTCCTTTTAGTGTTGCCAGCAATCCAGTGAGGTTTCCAATTAATCGTCCAGATTTCCCTCGAGCAAGTTCAGCAACGTCAGGGTTTTTCTTCTGAGGCATGATCGATGATCCGGTTGAGTAAGCATCGTCGAGTTTGATGTATCCAAATTCAGCAGTTGCCCAAATAATGATTTCTTCTGCAAATCTCGAAAGGTTAATGCCAATCAAGCTCATTACAAAAGTGAATTCCGAAACCACGTCTCTTGCGGAAGTTCCATCGATTGAGTTCTGTGTAGTTCCTGCAAACCCCAGTTCGTTCGCGACTAGCATTGGGTCAAGTCCCAAGCTCGAACCAGCTAGCGCGCCAGCTCCGTAAGGCGACACATTGGCTCTAACTCTCCAGTCGCGCAGTCTTTCCAGGTCGCGGACTAGTGGCCAGGTGTGCGCTAGAAGATGATGTGAAAGAAGCACCGGCTGAGCGTGCTGCATGTGGGTTCTTCCAGGAATTGCCGACCCCAAGTGCTCTTGTGCTCTGTCAGTGATGACTTCGATTAGTTCTCGAACTGAGCTCTCAATCACCACCGCTTCATCCATTAGGTACGAGCGAATCAGGGTTGCTATCTGATCGTTTCTAGATCTTCCCGCACGAAGCTTTCCACCTAGATCGGCCCCTGCGATTTCAATGATTCCGCGCTCAAGGCTCGAGTGAACATCCTCATCTTGGTCTTTAGGAACAAAGCTTCCAGCCTTCGTCGCTGCTCAAATATCCAGCAGTAAACAAGGCTTTGACGTGCGCCCTGGAACCAGCGATGTCGTACTTCGCCAAGCGCCAGTCAAAATGTGTTGACTTACTGAGTGCCGCTACAGAGTCAGCCGCAGAAGAGGCGAACCGACTGCCCCACAGCGCTCCGGGATTGGCCTCACTTGCCATGTGAGCGTCTCGCCGAGATCTTGCTTGGAAGAGCCCAAAGTTCGATAAAGCCCTTAGCTAGCGATGAATCGAAGCTGTCTCCGGTGTCGTAGGTAGCCAAGTTGAAGTCGTACAAGCTCTGCTCGGACCTTCGGCCAGTCACAACAGCCCTACCGCCGCGAAGCTTCAAGCGAATTTCACCTGAGACATACTTTTGGGTGTGGTCGATGAAAACATCTAGCGAGCGCTTCAAATCGGAGAACCAAAGGCCTTCGTAGACCATGGTTGCCCACTTGTCTTCGATGCCCTTTTTGAACCTGTTCACATCACGCTCAAGTGTTAGGTTCTCAAGCTCTTCGTGGGCCTGAATCAGGGCAATTCCAGCTGGAGCTTCGTAGATCTCACGGGATTTGATTCCAACTAGACGATCTTCGACGATGTCGATGCGTCCAACTCCATGGGCGCCTGCCAATTCGTTCATCTTCTTGACCATTTCGATGGCGCTGTAAGAAACTCCATCGATTGCAACCGGAATTCCCTGGTCGAACTTGATGATGACTTCGGTGGGCTCCCTCAAAACATCTGGATCCTGGGTGTATGTATAAAGGTCTTCAATTGGTGCGTTCCACGGGTCTTCTAAGAATCCAGTCTCGACCGCTCTTCCCCAAACGTTCTGATCCACTGAGTATGGGCTCTTTTTCGACTGAGCAATCGGCAGATTGTGCTCGGCAGCGTATTCCAAAGCCTTGTCACGAGTTAGCGCAAGGTCACGAATAGGCGCAATAGAAGTAAGCTCCGGGGAAATCGCGGCCACTGATGCTTCGAAACGAACTTGGTCATTTCCCTTGCCTGTGCAGCCGTGGGCAACTGTGTCTGCGCCTAGTTCCTTAGCGGTCTTTGCTAGGTACTTTGCAATAAGTGGACGAGACAGAGCCGAAACCAAAGGGTAGCGCTTTTGGTAAAGTGCATTGGCCTTTAGGGCAGGCATGATGTAGTCATCGGCAAACTCTGACTGGGCGTCAATAACTACTGACTCGACAGCTCCGCAATCGAGAGCGCGCTGTCTGATTACCTCCATGTCTTCGCCACCTTGGCCAACATCAATGGCCATGGCAACTACCTCTTTACCGGTGGCGTCTTTCAGCCAGCCGATACCAACAGAGGTGTCAAGACCACCGGAATATGCCAAAACAACACGCTGGGCCATTTGTCTCCTACAACTTCAAAATCGCACCCGAAAAGCCTCGAGATTAGTTCAATCTTAGGCTTTTGAGCGTGCGGCCAGCCAAACCATAAGAGCCTTTTGGGCATGCAGGCGGTTTTCGGCCTGATCCCAAACAACCGACTGCGGACCATCCAGAACATCCGCTGCTATTTCATAGCCCCGATAGGCGGGAAGGCAGTGCAAAACGATGGCCTCTGGCTTTGCAATGCTCATCAGTTCACTATCTAGAGTGAACCCGGCAAAGTCCTTTAGCTTTTGCTCTTTCTCAGCTTCTTGACCCATCGATACCCAGGTATCGGTGGCAACCACATCACTATCGATAAGTGCGTGCTTGGGGTCGGTATAGACATCGATCGAGCCGCCAGTTTGAAGAGCAATCTCCTCAGCCCTGCGGTAGATCTTCGGATTCGGTTGATAGCCAGCGGGCCCAGCTATCCGGATCTTCATGCCAGCGGTCACTCCAGCTAGCATGTATGAGTGACACATATTGTTTGAAGCATCACCTATGTAGGAAAGCACTTTGCCCTTGAGCGAACCAAGCTGTTCTCGAATAGTCATCAAATCCGCCAGCAATTGGCAGGGGTGAAAATCATCGCTCAGGCTATTAATTACTGGCACCTTGGAATTGGCTGCCATCTGTTCAAGACCGCTTTGAGCAAAAGTTCGCCAAACAATCATGGCAACTTGTCGCTCTAGAACCTTGGCGGTATCGGCTACCGACTCCTTGACTCCAAGCTGACTTGACCCAGAATCCATAATCAGAGGTGCTCCCCCGAGATCAGAAACTCCAACTGCAAAAGAAACTCTTGTTCGAGTTGAGGTCTTATCGAAAATCAGAGCAACGGTTTTTGGTCCAGCAAAAATCTTTTCCGAGTAAGGGCTGGCCTTGAGTTTTAGAGCAAGATCCAAAATTTCAGACTGATCTTCGGGAGAAATGTCATCATCACGCAAAAAATGACGGGTCATAGCAAATCTCCTCTCGAAGTTTCTAAGGTAGCACCAAGGTGCCAACACCGCTGGAAGTGAAGATCTCAAGCAAGATGCTGTGAGGCGCACGCCCGTCAATAATGTGAGCCCTGGGCACTCCGCCAGCAAGCGCATTCAGGCAAGCCTGCATCTTCGGAATCATTCCAGATTCAAGTTGTGGAAGCAGTTCAGTCAGCTCAGCAACACGAATTTCGGAGATCAAAGAGTCTTTGTTAGGCCAATTGCTATAAAGGCCCGCAACATCGGTAAGTAAAAGTAGTTTTTCCGCTCCCAACGCCACCGCCAGCGAAGCTGCTGCCAAATCTGCATTGACGTTCAGAAGCGAACCATCAGAACCAGGCGCGACGGTTGACACAATTGGCACGACCCCAGCAGCCAGAGCTTCCAGAACGATGCGCGGATTGACTTGGGTAACCTCTCCCACTAAACCAACATCAAGTGGGTTCCCTGCTTGATCTGTTGTGGTTTGCTCCGCCCTAAACAAGTTGGAGTCCTCTCCGGACAAAACTAGAGTTTTTGCACCCGCATCTTCAACTAGCTTGGCTAATTGTGCGGAGATCTGATTTCTCAAGACATCCTTGACAACATTCATAACTTCAGGGGAAGTGACCCTTAGGCCTGATCGAAACTCAGTTTCGATTCCAAGTTCTGCAAGCCTTGCGGTTATCTGCGGTCCCCCACCATGAACAACGACAGGTTTGATACCAACAAATCTCAGGTACGCCATGTCTTCGGCAAATGCCTTGGTTAGTTGCTCGTCAACCATCGCATTGCCACCGAATTTGATGACGACAACTTTTCCGTGAAAATCCTGTAGCCAAGGCAAAGACTCGATGAGCGTTTCAGCTTTGATGCGTGCCAGAGCCGCATCCTGAATCTGATTTTGGCTCATTAGCTGGAATACTCGCTGTTCTCGATTACGTACTCTTTGGTCAAATCGTTTGTCAAAATTGTTGCCCTTTGATCCCCTGCGTTCAAGCCGATCCGAATGAAGACTTCGCGCGAAAACAGATTGACCAGTGAGCGGTCCTGGTCAGGCCCACCCTTAGATGAAACTCGAACGCCGTTTATCTCAACGTCAATATCGTATGGGTCATACTCCGCCGCTGTTGTTCCGATTGCGGCGAGGATTCTTCCCCAATTGGGATCATTGCCATAGATGGCTGTCTTGAACAAATTGTTTCTAGCGATGGCCCTTCCAACCTCGAGAGCGTCGGCTTCCGATGCGGCACCGTGAACCTCAATAGCGATTTCGTGGGCTGCGCCTTCGGCGTCCTTCATTAACTGTCTGGCCAAATCCATACAGACATCGACCAGTAAACTTTGGAAATCTTCAGCCTCAGCCTTGATGCCACTTGCCCCAGAAGACAAAAGAATCACCGTGTCATTGGTTGAGGTGCAGCCATCTGAATCGAGTCGGTCAAAGGAAAAGGAAGTTGCCGCCCGAAGATGATCGTCGATGTTTGAGACCTCGGCATCGGTGGTGATAACTACAAGCATGGTTGCAAGTGCTGGAGCTAGCATCCCTGCCCCTTTTGCCATTCCACCAATTTTCCATCCGGCAGCAGAGGTTGCGGTTGCAAGCTTTGGAACTGAATCGGTTGTCATTATCGCGTTAGCGGCGTCAGCTCCCCCGTCTACTGACAGGTCTTTGCAGGCTGAAGCAATTGCTGGGTAAAGCTTGTCGGTCTCAAGCTGAACCCCAATAAGCCCTGTTGAACAAACCAATACATCTTGGGCGGACAGATCAAGAGCATCAGCTACTAACTCAGCTGATTTGTGGGTGGTTTGAAATCCCTGGGCTCCGGTGTAGCAGTTAGCTCCACCACTGTTTAAAACAACCGCTCTGCAGGCACCATCCTTTATGGCCTCCATGGACCAGAGCACTGGGTTCGCCTTTGCTCGGTTACTGGTAAACACCGCAGCCGCGTCATCCTTGGGACCTAAATTCTGGATGACAGTGACATCGAGCTTGCCACTTGATTTCAAACCTGCAGCTACCGAGCCTGCCTTGAAACCTTTTGCAAATGTTACGCTCACGAGCTAAACCCAATTCCTTCAAGGCCCAGACTCTCTTCGAATCCAAGCGCAAGGTTCAGAGATTGAATTGCTGCACCAGCTGTTCCCTTTACTAAGTTGTCAATTGCACAAACGATTACCACTCTTCCAGAGTGTTCATCCAGAGAAAGACCAATAGTTGCGTTGTTTGACCCGGCAAGATCTCCAGTATTTGGAAACTCGCCTTCGTCAAGAACCTGGATAAACTGCTCATCGCCGTAAGCGTCGAGGTAGGCCTCACGAAGTGAGCTCAGTGTGGTACCAGCCTTAGCCTTAGCGGTATTCACCGAAAGAATCCCACGAAACATCGGAACCAGTACCGGAGTAAATGACACGCTCACCTTTTGGCCGGCAGCATTCGCTAGGTTCTGCTCAATTTCTGGAGTGTGTCGGTGAACTCCCCCAACGCCGTATGCATGCGACGATCCTTCGCCGTCACTTACCTTTTCGGCAATAGGCGTTCTTCCGGCACCTGAAGTTCCAACCGACAGAATCGAAACTATGTCAGAGGGCTCAATTAAACCTGCGGTAAGTGCCGGTGCTAGCCCCAAAGTAATTGCTGTGACGTTGCAACCTGGAACGGCTACTCGGTTCGCGTTTTTTAGTCGACCGCGCTGTTTGCCACCTGCGGCAAGAGTAAGTTCAGGAAGTCCGTAGCTCCAGGTTCCAGCGTGCTTAGTCCCGTAGAACTTTTCCCAATCGCTTGCATTCTCAAGTCTAAAATCTGCACCGCAGTCGAGAATCAGCTTGGTATCCCCAAGCCAACTAGAAACCTCGGCGCTTTTGGAATGCGGCATGGCAAGAAACACCACGTCGTGCCCTTGCAAGTTGGTTGCATTAGTTTCGACAAATACTAAATCCGCGTGAGCAGAGTTTTCGGGATGCAAGGACGAGACGGTTTGTCCAACGTTGCTGTTAGCCGTCACGGTTTTCAGTTCCAACTCGGGGTGATTTGCGACCAAACGCATCAACTCGCCACCAACGTATCCGCTAGCTCCGGCGATCGCAACAGTCAAAGCCATCTCGGACTCCCTTCGGCTGATTGGTTTAGGAACGAATTTCTGCGCTAAATTTTTGCTTTGCTTTTTCAACTCCAGCATCGCGAGCTTCGCTCGCCTCCGCCTGAGTCAGGGTTCGATCCATTGCCCGGAATCTAAGGGCGAAAGTTAGAGATTTCGAACCCTCAGCAACATGTGAGCCTCGGTAGTCATCGGTCAACGAGATTTCCTCGAGCAGTTCACCCGCTCCTTCTCGAACAGCAGCCAATACTTCAGCTGCTGGAGTTTCGATTTTTACAACTAGGGAAAGATCCTGCGTAGCAGCTGGCAAAGTTCCAATCGGTCTTGCGGTCACAGAGGCAGGAGCAATAGCAAACAATGCGTCTAGGTCGATCTCAAAAACTCCAACGGTTCTAGGAAGATCGTGGGATTTGCCAATTGAAGGATTCAATTCCCCGACCACGCCAACTACAACTTTTCCAACCATCAGTTCAGCTGAGCGTCCTGAATGTAGACCTTTTGGCTTAGCCTGTCGAACAGCTAGTTCGACTCCGACAGCAGAGCCAACAACTCGCGCTGCCTCGAGAGCATCTTCAACTCCTGCGGTAACTGACCTAGCTCCAGGCTGAGAACCAAGTCTCGAACCTAGAAACAAACCAGCAAGATGCTTGGGCTGATTCGGAATTCCCTTTTCCAGATTTGCAATTTGTTCCGCAGTAGGTCTGGCACTAGTGTCGGGAAATACTGGCGGCTTTGAGCTGACCGAAACGAACACTGAGCCGTGTTCAACAATTGCCAAGTCAGTAAGACCGCGCGAAAGGTTTCTGCGAGCGGTATCAATAAGTCCAGGAAGAAGTGACATCCGAAGTGATCCAGCTTCTTCTTGGATTGGGTTCGCGAGGACCACGGCTTTGGAAGCGTCAGAAAAAAGATTGTTTGAGTCGGCTGATACAAATGGGTAGCTCAGAATTTCAGTGCAACCGGCTGCCGCAAGTGAATTCAGAGCAGAGGCTCTAAAGTTCTGCTCCCTGGTTAATCCTCGTCCCGGTGGCGCAACTGGCAACAATGAAGGAATTCGGTCATAACCAGTGATTCGAGCAATTTCTTCAACTAGGTCTGTCTTGTGCAGAAGATCAGGTCTCCAGCTAGGTGAAACTACCTTTAGTCCCGCCTTGTCGGTGCTGACTTCGGCACCGATGTCACGAAGCACTTTCTCAATTTCCTGCTGGCTGTAATCAACACCCATCAACTCGCTGGCAAATCCGTTGGGTAGCAAAATCTCCTTAGCCGGTTCAAAGTCCGAAAATGTTGCCCCAAGGGTGCCCGTTTTTCCACCTGCGTGAAGTTCCAATAGCTGAATCACTCTCGCTGAAGCGAGTTCGCCAATTCGTGGGTCAACCCCGCGTTCGTAGCGCTTTGAGGCCTCAGAGAAAAGCTTGTGCCTTCTTGCAGTTCTGGCTACAGAAATACCATCGAAGTGAGCAGTTTCAATCAAAACATTTTTGGTAGTTTCTGAAACTTCGGTAGTGAAGCCACCCATCACTCCAGCTAGACCAATTGGACCGGACTCATCGGTGATAAGCAGGTCTTCCTCGCTGAGCTTTCGCTCTTGGCCATCGAGAGTCTTGAGGGTTTCACCCTTTTTTGCACGACGAATGATTAAGCCGCCTTTGATCTTGTCAAGATCATATGCGTGCACCGGTTGACCAAGTTCAAGCATCACGTAGTTAGTAATATCTACCGCTAGAGAAATTGAGCGCATACCGGCAAGTTTTAATCTGGCGCGCATCCAAGTTGGAGTCGGCTTGGAAGCATCAATTCCAGTCACTGTTCTAAGTACGAAACTCTGGGAAGTCTTGCGTCCTCGAATTGGAGCAGAGTCTTGGATTACTAGACCAAAACCTTCTGCCTTCACTGGCTGAGCGTTCTGAGCTGGATCGCGGAACTTAGCTCCGGTTGCGTGTGAATACTCTCTAGCTACACCTCGGATTGAGAGGCAGTAGCCGCGGTCTGGAAGAACATTGATTTCAGCGGCACTATCAAACAGACCTAGAAGCTCAATGGCGTCGGTACCAACTTTTGGATCAAGGCCCATTGAAGCTAGGCGCAAGATGCCATCGTGATCGTCGGAAAGATTAAGTTCGCGGCCAGAAGCAATCATTCCGTCACTGGTGTGACCGTAAGTTGAACGAGCAGAAATCACAAAGTTTCCAGGTAGCACAGCTCCTGGCAAGCTAACAACAACTTTGTCACCAACTTCAAAATTCGCCGCTCCGCAGACAATTCCTCGAACAGCTGCCCCGCCATCAGCGGCTTTGGATCCATCAGGGGCTACCTGAACCTGGCACCAGCGAATGGTTTTTCCATTTGCCTGAGGCTCTGCTACAAACTCCAGAACCTGTCCAACAACTAGCGGTCCTTTCAAATCAAAGCTGTGAACAGCCTCTTCTTCAAAACCAACACGAACAAGTTGATCCATAACTGATTCAGGGGTTGCATCCGAAGGAAGATCAACATATTCACCAAGCCAACTGAGTGGGACTCTCATCTAGAGCACCATTCCAAACTGCTGGCTGAAACGCA
>JNSL01000214.1_pt1 | contig 10589 bp, 10 predicted proteins | sample 210691 | NCBI WGS metagenome assembly JNSL01 (sample SAMN02808685, study PRJNA238866) | freshwater metagenome | biome: fresh water; feature: freshwater reservoir; material: water; isolation source: water column of the freshwater reservoir Embalse de Amadorio in Spain | place: Spain: Valencia ...
ACTCATCGAATCATCCGTCACCTCCGGATTTTTTCACGCCACCAACGCTGGCCAAGCATCGTGGTGGGACTTCGCAAGGCGGCTCTTCGAGCTTGCTGGGTGGGACCCGGACCGTGTGCTTCCCACCACGTCGGAAACGTTTGTGCGCCCAGCACCCAGACCTGCCTGGTCAGTACTCGGTCATGACAACTGGCAGAACAATGGCCTTCCAGCTCCGCGGCACTGGCGCGAAGCGATTGATGAGGCTTGGGATGCAGAACTCACGACCCTGGTGAGCGAGAAGCGACATGAATAAGCCGGTCATTGGGCTCGTGACGGTGGGATTTGACTCCGCCGACGTTTGGCCGGTTTTCTTTGAATCGCTATCGCGCTCAACCCTGAAACCACGGTCTGTTGTGGTGATCGATAATTCCCTCCAGCCACCACAGGACCTGTCCTCGTTCTACAGAGGTGACCTCACAGTGAAGCACCGTCCCGAGAATCCCGGCTACGGTGCTGCTATCAACGAGGGCGTGGCTTTGCTCCCCGCTGAATGTTCGGTCATTGTGATGTGTAATCCAGACATCACTGTGGAACCAGAAACCTTGCAACGGGTGGCCGAGGCTTTACTCACCCATCCCACCGCCGGGATTGCAGGCCCAGCGGTCATGAACCCCGATGGGTCGGTCTACCCCTCGGCGAGAGCGTTCCCCGGCATACGAGTCGGCATAGGCCACGCGATTCTTGGCGAGATATGGAAAAAGAATCCATGGACGCAGAGATACCTGGGTGTTTACGACGGTCACGATAATCGCGTCGTCGACTGGCTATCTGGCTCATGCCTGGTTGCCAAGAAGGAAGCGCTGGAGCAGGTCGGTGGTTTTGACGCCGACTACTTCATGTTCCTTGAAGATGTAGATCTCTGTTTTCGACTCAAGAGAGCAGGATGGCGCTCGCTATATGTGCCGGACGCTCGTATCGTGCACTCAGGCGGCCATTCAACGAAGAGCCGGATGGCCGACATGGTCAAGGCCCACCACGAGAGCGCGAGGCGTTTTCTCTTCAGGCTCTATGACAAGCCTGTCTACTGGCCCCTGCAACAGGTTCTGCGCGTGGGTCTCGCCCTTCGCTCGGTTCTCGCCCGAATCAAATACCGAAACCAGCACTAGAAGCGTTTAGTCGAGCTTCTTGTCCAAGACCGCGTCGCGCTGGGTGGCCGAGAAGTTCTCTAGCCAGGCCGCAACGGATTCATCCGTGGTTGAGAGGATTCGCAGTGCGAGTAGGCCCGCGTTCTTGGCCTGCCCAATTCCGACAGTGGCAACTGGAACGCCGCTTGGCATCTGGACGATCGAGAGCAGCGAATCCATGCCATCGAGTTGCTTCAATGCAATTGGCACACCGATCACCGGCAGTGTTGTGGCAGAGGCAATCATCCCGGGCAAGTGAGCAGCACCGCCCGCGCCAGCAATAATTACCTGATAGCCGTTGGAACGTGCGTCTTTCGCAAAAGCGAACATTTTGTCGGGGGTGCGGTGAGCCGAAACGATATCCGCGTCGAACTCGACCCCAGCTTCTGCCAGAACATCAGCGGCAGCCTTCATAACCGGCCAATCCGAGTCTGAACCCATCACGACGGCAACGCGAGAGCTCATGAGTCTGCCTTTCTGGATTCCAGCAACTCCCATGCTGTCACGGCCCTGGCAAAAATGTCATCAGCGTTGCTACCAGTCAGGACAAGGTGGCCGGCCTTGCGGCCAGGGCGAGGGGACTTTTGATACGAGTGGAACTTGATGTCAGGCGCGTGCTCAGCCGCCTCCCGGAAGCGCTCGATGCTCGCGTCGGAGAAAACATTAATCATCACGCCGTGGGAATTACGCAAAGCAGTGGAACCCAAAGGGTAGTCAGCGACCGCTCGAAGGTGCTGCTCGAACTGGCTTGTCACAGACTGTTCAGTCAGCACATGCCCCGAATTGTGCGGGCGCATCGCAAGTTCGTTGACCAGAAGTCGACCATCGCGTGTTTCAAACAGCTCTACCGCCAACACACCGACAACATCAAACGTGCTGGCGATGGTTGTCGCAATCCTCTGCGCTTCGCCGACCAACTTTTCAGAAAGATCAGGCGCTGGCGAGAGAACCTGCGCACACACGCCCCCTTGCTGTCGTGTCTCGACGGGGAGCCACGGCGCAAATTCTCCGGAGGGCCGCCTAGCGCTCAGTTGCGCCAGCTCCCTCACAAAATCCACACGCTCCTCAAGGAGCACTGGCCCAAGGGCCAACCAGTCAGAGAATTCTCCTGGCGTCTCGACAATCCGAACACCCTTGCCGTCATAGCCGCCAACGGGAAGCTTGGCGATGCAGGGCAGTCCGCCGACGGCCGCGAGTGCATCAGCGATGCTGTCCTCGCTCGCGATCGCCCACAGAGGCTGGGGCAGGCCGGCATCAGCGAGAGCCTGTCGCATTACGGTCTTGTCGTGGGTGAGGGCTAAAGCCTCAGGCGGAGGGAATATGGCCGTTCCCGCCTCGCGCAGGTGGCGCAGCTGATCCAGTGGCACGTGTTCGTGGTCGAAAGTGATGACGTCGACACCATCAGCGAAGGCGACGAGTTCCTCGAGGTTAGTGAAATCACCAACATGGCTGGCTCCGAGCCTTGCGGACGAGCCCTCGGATTCGGCAAACACCCTGAGCTCGAGGCCCAGGTTAATTGCTGCCGGAATCATCATCCGTGCTAGTTGGCCAAGGTGTTCAATGTCAGAAGCGACCACCGCTCGCACTTCAGACGAGCCCTCTGGCATGACCAGCAGATGCCCGGAGTCATCCAGGCCCTGAGCGACACCCCTCCACGCTTCTCCCGAGGGTTCTTGAACCTCGACAGACCGACCGAGCGTGCTCATGACTGCTGAGACCACACCGGCCGTGGCGTCTCGGGGTTCTGTGCGCAGACCCTCAAGGCCAACGCGGAGCGCCCCCACAAGTTCGGCGAGTATCGAATCGACCAGGCCCTCCGCAGCCGAGACATGGTGGCCAAGCGCTGTCGCGCGCGGGCTGGGAGGTTCGTCCGGAGAAAAATCAACGTTGAGCCCGATTCCGACAATCACGGCGCTGGAGGGCACCCATTCGCACAAAATTCCAGCCAACTTCTTCTGGCCAACGACAACATCATTTGGCCACTTGAGGCTGGCTTCACCAAGCCCATGAGTGTGCAGGACCCTCACAAGAGCTGCCCCGACAAGAAGCGGGACCCACGATCCGCTTCTTTTGTGGTCGTCAGCACTCCAGGGGAACGCAATACTCAGGGCAACCGACTCACCGGGCTTGGTCACCCACTGCCGGTCCAGACGGCCGCGCCCTTTGGTCTGGTCGTCAGTAATGACGGCGACCACGTCGCCGTCATCCAGAAAGTTCTTAATCTCCGCGTTTGTTGATGTGGCAGAGGACAACACGACGAGGCGGTCAACAGAGTGCTCCAAGAGCGGGAAGGAAGGATCCCGATTACTCATCACGGAAAGACATCAACTGAACGTATTCCTCGACCATCGGGACAGCTTTCCTGATCTCGCTGAACGTCCCGCTAGCGATGATCTTTCCAGCATCCATCACATGGACTTGGTCTGCATCCTGGATTGTTGAGAGCCTGTGGGCAATCACGATAACGGTGGTTTCACCACCGACATTCTTGATGCTCGACGCCACGCTTGCCTCGGTAGCAGCATCAAGAGCACTCGTTGCCTCGTCCAAAATGATGAGTTGGGGCTTGGTGTAGAGGGCGCGGGCAAAACCAAGGCGTTGAATCTGGCCACCACTCAAAGAGTCGGCGTGCGGGCCGAGCGACGAGTGAATGCCCTCAGGCAGCGTGTCGACGAAGTCCAGAAGTTGTGCTTTGCGTAGCGATTCGCGAACCGCATCCTCGTCGATTTCATCATCGGGAACACCGAGGGCCACATTGTTCGCTAGCGATCCACTGACAAGCCCAGGGCGCTGCGGCACGTATGAGAGAAGGCCTGGGGAATGCTCGCGCAGCGCGCGCGGGTCCTCTCCGCCGACTCGCACGGAGCCCTTGTCCGGGTCGTAGAGTCCAAGGAGCAGGTCAACAAGGGTAGTCTTGCCAGCCCCGGAGGGACCCACGATTGCCACGTAGGCACCGGAGGCGATATTCAGCGACACCTTCTTGATGGTTGGCGACGCTGTTCCGGCGTGAGAGAAAACGACGTTCTTGAGCTCAACAGGCAAACCGCCGAGCTCGCTATAGGCGACAGTGCGCTCCGGCAAGCGACTTGTGTCAGAGAAGATATCGGCGTCAAGTAGTTCTGGCGTATCCCGCAACTGCACCAGAATTTCTTGAGCCATCTCAACCCACCTTTGCATGATTCGCAGCTGATTCCAGAGCGCTTGTAGCGGGAGAATCGCACCCATCATGCGGAAGGAACCAGAAAGGAAAATACCCAGCGCAAACAGGCCATCAGCAAGGGTCCCCTGGCTCAACTGCCAGATCGTAAAGCCGAGCGCGCCCACGATGAGCCCCGTCTCCGCGATGTAACGGGGAATGCTCTTGAGAATTTGTAGGGTAACGCCGGTGCGGGCGGAGAGCTTCTTGGCCTCAATGAATCTGGTCAGGAAGAAGTCCTGCTTCGACAGGACCGCAATCTCACGGAAGCCATCGACCATCTCCAGAATTGCACCGCCGGTATTTACGGAGGCCTTCATGATGTCCTTGCCCGAAGAAACATAACGCGTGGCGGTGACTACCTGAAGGATATAGACCAAAACCGCGAAATACGCGGCAATCGCTAGTGCTGCGACCCAATCAACAAGAATGAAGAGAACAAATATCGAGATAAAGAGCGTGCCCTCGATGGCGAGCGTTGTCATTGACCCGAGAACGCCAGAGAACGTGGAGTTCGTGGATCGCTCTACAAGAAAAGTAATTTCAGGTCGGGAATATTTCTTGACCAGTTGAAGCGATCCACTAAACAAGTAGCGGGTGATCTTGGCAGAGTTCTTGATTTCCACGCGGGCCAGGAACACGGCAGTCCAGCGCTGAAAGAAAATCGCGAGTCCACCCTTAAGAATGAACAGGAAGGCAACGACTGCCACGAGAACAATGACGTTCGTGGCGGTGGGGGACGGAATCTGGTATCCAAAAATTTCAAGGTTCTGCCCAGACAACCCGGTAGCAGTGATGGCGCCTAAAAGGCCCATCAGCGCAACGGCCACAATGTCGAGGCCGTTAAGCGCCAACCGAGCAGCAACGCGAATGAGGAAGAACGACTTTTCTTTGGCCGTCAAGAGCGACCAAGAGACTCCTGCGATTTTTAGGAGACTGAGAAAATCAGCCTTCCGTTCTCTCGTTGTGGCAGAACCCCCGGCCGTGTCAGACATCGTAGGGGCGATCAATCCACTGCGAACCAGCAGACTCCACTATCTTCACATCCGCGTCCACCATGATCCGGGCAAGCTCGGGAGTCATGACTTTCGGTTCCCACCCCGTCACCGACCTGGCGTGGGCGGAATCGCCAACCAGGGCATCCACCTCAGCAGGGCGCAAGAAAGCCTCGTCAAAATCGACATACTTTTCCCATTCCAGGCCTGCGTGCCCAAAAGCAAAACCAAGGAAATCGCGCACACTGTATTCGGTGCCAGTGGCAACCACGAAGTCATCCGGCTGATCAGCCTGGAGCATCAACCACATGGCCTCTACGAACTCTGGTGCGTACCCCCAGTCGCGGATCGCATCTAAGTTGCCGAGATACAACTTGTCTTGAACGCCAGCGTTGATTCGTGCGACTGCACGGGTGATCTTCCTGGTCACAAATGTTTCACCGCGACGAGGTGACTCGTGGTTGAAGAGAATCCCGTTTGATGCAAACATGCCATAGCTCTCGCGGTAGTTCTTGGTAACCCAGAAGGAATAAACCTTTGCGGCACCGTAGGGAGAGCGCGGATAGAACGGTGTGTGCTCATTCTGAGGCGGTGGGGTGGCACCAAACATCTCGGAACTAGAGGCTTGGTAGAACTTGGTGGAGATTCCCACCATTCGGATTGCTTCTAGAAGTCGAATACTGCCAAGCCCCGTGGTGTTCCCGGTGTGTTCTGGTTCATCGAAGCTGACGCGGACGTGGGACTGAGCGGCAAGGTTGTAAACCTCATCGGGTGCCACAGACTCGACCAAGGTAATCAGCCGGGAACTGTCGCTGAGATCCCCATAGTGCAGAACCAGCCGCGAATCAGCAATTTTTGGGTCAGCCAGAAGGTGGTCGATTCGAGAGGTGTTCAGTGTCGACGAGCGGCGAACGACACCGTGGACTTCATAGCCCTTGCCGAGGAGCAGTTCGGCCAAGTAACTGCCATCTTGACCCGTAATTCCTGTGATGAGCGCTTTTTTCACCGAATTGCCATTCCTTTGCAGAGCATGTTTCGTGTAAGCCACCAATCTAACCTAGAGCCTGGCAGATTGTTGCTCTAGTGACTGGCCTCGCGGCGAAGTAGCGTTGTCAGGTATCGCAGTAGCCTGCCCGCCGTATCAATGGGGTGAACGAGTGGATAGCGGAAGGTCTCCCACTGGTCACGGCGAGATTCCCACACGTCCAACGCCCGATTAATCAGAACCTCCGACGGGTGCTCCATCGGGAATGTCATCGCGCTGGCGGGAACTTCTGCGACATAGCTCTCGAACTTGGTGTGGGTCGACAAGCGTCCAAAACCGATGTTGCTCACGAGGTTGTTTGCCGGGACAGGGTTGGCGTAGCCCCTGCGCAAGCAATGCACCACAAAGGGCATCGCCCACGAGTCCAAACCGGCGGCTTTCGACATCATGGTCCGCACAGATGAGCGCCTGGCGCCGGCGGGCAGGCTTGCCACCACGGCCTCGACGTCGTCTGGGGACCAGACAGCGTCAAGGTCGCCACCTTCGACAAACGGGTTCCAGGTTCTTGCCCATGTCGCCCAGCCCCAAATACGAACGTCAGCCGAGAAGTCGTAGGAATAGGGACTCACCCGTTTGCCCCGAAGCCGCGAACTACCGCTAATCACTCCAACGCGAGAATCTTCTCGATAGCGCTCGAGGAGTTCTGTGGCGTAGTGGAAGAAGGTGGGATCTGGAAGGCAGTCGTCTTCCAGAATGATGGCTTCTGGGACCTTGGAGAAGACTTCTGTCAGCCCCGATGACACGCGCTTCTTAAGACCTAGGTTCACATCGGAATAGATCCGAGTGACCTCGCAGTCCCAGTCAACCTGCTCGGCAAGCTCCCGCGTGCGCTTGACATTCTCGGCATCGCCTGGCTTGTTGCTCCGCGGCCCATCCATCACCAGAAGAAGTTGCGCTGGCTGCGCACGGCGGATTTGCTCGAATACCCGAGCGGTGAAGTCTGGCCTCGCGTATCCGAGAAGTACGACGGGGGCTAGTGGGGTCACGGCCGTACTATCCCTCCCACGAACGCGCGGGGAGAGACAGGCTCCCCAGATTGTTCATCTCCAACTAGCGTAGTGCTGTGGTTTCCTCCGTCGCTCATGTCAGCTTCTCCTCCTCAGGTGGAGCTGGGTCGGTGGCGAGAATTCTCTCCGAAGCCCAGCGTCAGCACGGCAGGGATTCTTCTTTACACACGGTGATTGCTTCTAATCTGCGAGCAGCTCCGCTGTCTGCCCCGCTTCACACGCTCGCCGCCGCCACAGATGACTTTCTGGTTCGCAACCCTGACTTTGATTCCCCCATCAGCCTGTTCAGAGACGAGCGCACTGGCAAGCTTCAGCGAACCATCGGAAACCCCGGCATCATCCATCTCCACGGCATCAACGGCGCTCTGTCGCTTGGTGACATTGCAACAACATGGCCCGACACGCGCGTGGTGTGGACCCTGCACGACATGAACCCCTTCACGGGCGCCTGTCACTACAGCCTGGAGTGCTCCGGTTACGAAGGCGCTTGTCATTCGTGCCCGGCCGTGCGCAGGGCCTGGCACCACAAGGTCATGGTCAACCTGGAGCGCAAACGAGACGAGCTGTCCCAGATTAAAGACCTGACACTCGTGGCGCCAAGCACATGGCTCGCCGATCAGGCGAAACGCAGCAGCACCATGCGTGGGCGGGAAATCACGGTAATCCCCAACCCAGTTAATCCCCAGTTTACTGAGGACAAAACTCAGGACGCTGCCCAACAAGACAAAACTTTCCGAGTTGTCGTCACCGCACAGAATCTCTCTGACCCAGTGAAAGACGTCGCCACGACCGTTGATGCCTTCACGCGTGCTGGTCTTGCGTCCTCAGGCGCCGAGCTGGTGTTGGTGGGGCACGGCGGCGAGGGCTTTATCGGTGCGGGCATCAGAGCCGCTGGCTCCCTATCCTCCGAGGGTCTTCAGAACGTGCTGGCGCAATCCGATGTTCTGGTGGTGTCATCACGCGCGGAAAATGCCCCCCTCGTTATCGCGGAGGCTGCTTCAGCCGGTGTGCTCCCGATTGTGAGAGCCGTGGGCGGAATGCCAGAAATGGTGGCGCTCTTGGGCCATGGCCACACATTCACTTCGAGCTCTACTCTAGAAACCTTGCTGATTACGCAATCGCAGACTCCCCCGAGCAAACGCCTCAAGCGCCGCGCGGCAATCCACTCAAGGGCTAAGGCCGTGTGGGGAAGTGATTCCGCGGTTGGCTCATATGACAAGGTGTATGGGTCGTAGAAAATGATGACGAGGGGACAACCGTGAGCCGCACAGTTTTGGTTACCGGCGCTGCTGGCTTTGTCGGCTCCGCTGTTACCAAGAAACTGAGCGCACAGGGCGACCGCGTTATCGCGGTCGATGGCCTTCTCGGCGGCCTCTATCCGCCTGATGAAAAGATCCAGCGCTTCGAGGCAATCTCGTCTCTGTCCGGCGTTGAAGCGCATCGCCTCGACCTGCGACACGACGACCTCTCGGTTCTCCCGGACGACATCGATTACGTGATCAACGAGGCCGCTATGCCGGGTTTGGGCCTTAGCTGGAGCGACTTCGAGCTCTATAGCTCGTGCAACCTCTCGAGTGTCGCGAGGCTCATGGACCAGGCCAAGCGCTGGCCACTCACAAAGTTTGTCCAGATTTCGACATCTTCGGTTTATGGGAAGAACGCGGTGGGGGATGAGAACATGCCGACACTGCCGGTGTCGCCGTACGGTGTCACCAAGCTCGCCGCTGAAAATCTAGCCTTCGCGTATATGCGGGATTCCGATGTCCCGGTCACCGTGTTGCGCTACTTCTCTGTGTACGGGCCGGGCCAAAGGCCGGACATGGCCTACCGCAAGTTCATCAGTAAGGCTCTTTCCGGTGAGGCAATCGACCTATTCGGAACGGGTAATCAGTCCCGGTCGAATACTTTCATTGACGACTGCGTCGCTGGCACCATTTCTGCTCTCAACTCTGCCCGTGTTGGAGAGGTCTACAACATCGCGGGCTCGACGGAGCGAAGCCTCAACGAGGCGCTCGCCATCATCTCCGACTTGGTGGGACGCACTCTCGATGTTCGCCACCACGACACAGCACGCGGGGATCAGGATCGAACATTCGGCGACACGGCCAAAGCCTCACAGGAACTCGGTTTCGTCAACTCCACCAGTCTTGAAGAAGGCCTTGAGGCGCAAATCAAGTGGCAACGAGACGGTGGTCTTTAGGTAATGGCCGCGCGCTGGAAGAGCACCGCTGCGCCCGTTCGTCACGTCGTCTGCGCAGTTGACTCTCAGATGGTCTACGGTCTCGCTGTGGTGATGTCGTCGCTGCAGCGAACCACTACTGAGCCCTTCCGGCTCACCATCGGTTACCTGGCCGGCACTCTGCCCGAGGGCGACCGAGATTACCTCGGTCGAATCATGGACCATCTAGGTGTTGCCTACTCATTCTCCGATCTCGGCAACGACCCTCGCTTCATCACCCAGGGCCACATTTCACCGACCACATTTGCGAAGTTCCTTTTGGCTGATCAGAATCCCAATGCGCACCTGTGGCTCGATGCCGACACCATTGCGCTACCAGGGTGGGACAGCATTTTTGGCCTGCTCGATTCAACGACCACGCAGCACGGGCTTTTGGTTGCCGAACGGGGAGCAGACAAACACGGTCTTCCTTTCAATGCTGGTGTATTGGGGTGGCCGGCAGGGCCAAGGCGAGACTGGAGCGCCAGGCTGAGCGAACTAGAGGTCGTCGACACCCAAGAGCAGTATCTGTTCAACGAGCTCTATGCACCCACGGCCAAAACAGTGTCCGAGCGGTACAACTCTTTGACCTACCGAATCGACAGGATTCCCGAGAACGAGCCACCCTTCATCATTCATTACGCCGGCGCCCACAAACCGTGGCATCTCCCTCGTTCGCTTTCCGCTCCGTGCTCGAGGCACTCTTGTCCTTGGTCGGCATGGTTCGCTGCTGAGGCTGAATTTCTCCAGGGGATCGGGGACACGTCATTGCTCAAAGAAACACATCGTCGCCAGCGCAGGGCACTGCGCTCAGGTAAAGTTCGCTGGCAACGGGATCACCTGGGCCTCATTTTTCTCCGTAGTCTTGTAACTCTTGGCCCACTCGGTCGAGTCGTTGTCGGGTTGCTGGGTCCTCTGTCCTCCAGAGTGCCCCGAGGCACCCACCCCCTGCATTGATTCCC
>JNSL01000215.1_pt1 | contig 10583 bp, 6 predicted proteins | sample 210691 | NCBI WGS metagenome assembly JNSL01 (sample SAMN02808685, study PRJNA238866) | freshwater metagenome | biome: fresh water; feature: freshwater reservoir; material: water; isolation source: water column of the freshwater reservoir Embalse de Amadorio in Spain | place: Spain: Valencia ...
GCGAGGCTTTTCCCGTTCTGGGGATATGTTCGCTCATCCCGTTTGGGCAGTTACCGTACGAGTCATGGCGAAGATCAACAATGGCGCGGCATTTTTTGATCTGGACCGCACGCTGTTGACTGGTGCTTCGGGCGCAGTCTTCTCACGTGCGATGCGTGATGCTGGCTTAGTGACGCGAACGGTTCCGGGCGAATCGGCGTTGTACGAACTTTTCAATCGGATAGGTGAGACGTTGCCATCAATGGCTTTAGCGCGACAAGCCGCGACGTTGGCGAAAGGCCAAAGACAAAGCGATATTCAACGCGTTGCTGCACATGCCGCGCAACAACTTTTTGAATTAGTTCCGCCGTATGCGCTATCGGTCATTGCGCATCATCGTGCCGAGGGCCGCAAGTTAGTGATGGCAACAACAACGCCGTACGACTTAGTAAAACCATTGGCAGATTTGTTGAAGTTTGATGATGTCGTTGCAACGCGTTATGGATTGAACGCAGACAAAACTTATAACGGTCGCATCGATGGCCCGTTTGTGTGGAACAGCGGAAAGCTTGCGGCCGTTCATACATGGTCTGAGGCACATGGAATTGAATTATCCGATTGTTACGCCTATTCCGACAGCGTTTTTGACACTCCATTGTTGGCGGCTGTCGGCAATCCTGTCGCGGTTAATCCTGATCCGCGAATGATCTTGATGGCAGCGGCGCGACGCTGGCCGGTTATGCACTTTGATGTTCCGTTGGGTGTTGCGAAGATTCCGGTGATCAATCTTGAACTACAACGTTTGCTCTTGCAGTTGGCGCGACCCGCTTTCATTCCGTTTGCTCAATTTGATATTGATGGAACCGAGAACATCCCCTCTGAGGGAGGAGCAATTCTGTGTGGCAATCACCGCTCGTATTTCGATGTGATGGCGATTGCAGTCGCAGTTGCAAAGACCGGTCGACCCGTTCGCTTCTTAGGAAAGAAAGAAGTTTTTGATGCACCACTCATTGGTCAACTAGCAACAGCACTGGGCGGAATTCGCGTTGATCGCGGAACAGGAAGCGATGAGCCATTGTTGGCAGCTTCGCAAGCACTTGCCGCGGGTGAACTTGTAGCCATCATGCCGGAGGGAACAATTCCTCGCGGGCCAGCATTTTTTGATCCAGTGCTGAAGGGACGTTGGGGAGCAGCGCGTTTAGCCAAAGAAGCCAAAGTGCCAATCATTCCGCTTGGTTTATGGGGAACCGAAAATGTGTGGCCTCGTTCGTCGCGTTTGCCGAACCTCTTGAATGTGACAAGTCCGCCTCAGATCACGATTCGTGTCGGCGAGGCATTAACAATGACATCAAAGTCGCCAGGCCCCGACACCAAGCGCTTGATGACTGCTATCAGCGCGTTGTTGCCTGAAGAGAGTCGGTTGAAGCGAACACCTACTGACGAGGAACTACGTCGTTCGTACCCGTCGAGTTACAAAGGCGATCCTGCGAACGAATCAAAGCGTCGTCCCGGCACCGACTAGCCAGCACTATTTAGATCGAGAACGGTGTGCCGTTGAACGCATCGATGGTCGTGAACTTGTCGACAGCGTGACGTTTGAGTTTGGTTGTTTGTTTGATTGGATGGCCAAGAAAGATGGTCGCAGCGAGTGCCCAGTTTTGCGGTAGTTCGAGTAGTGGTCCGGTAGTTGGCTCAACGCGTGAAGCGAAAGTTGTAATGACGCCGCCGAGTCCGCGAGAACGAGCAGCGAGAACAACGCTCCAACAAAACGGATAAATCGACGCGCCACCAGTGATGGTTGCACGGTCGAGATCTTTGTCCATCATCGCAATTGATCCAAGATCGGCGGCGATTGCTAAGACAACTGGAATATTTCCGATGTTGTCTAAGAGGTCGTTGGGAACATTTCCCGGTGTCACCGATGCAAGTTGATAAGCCGATGCATCAACGACGGTAAACGGAGTTTTCCCGGTCGCAGAAATTGCAACGTATTCATCCCAAACTGGTTTCATAGAGTCGCCAAGATGGTGGCGCAACGTTGGATCTTTGACGACAACTACTCGCCACGGCTGGCGATTGCCGCCACTCGGCGCAAATCTCGCATCGTCGAGAATGTCATGTACGACTTGATCGTCAACAACTTGGTCGGTGAAACCACGAACGGCACCCGTGGTTCGGATGCCGTCGCGAAGTTCCATATCAATGATCTCAGGTCAAGTAGCGACGGCTCAGTTGCCGCTGGCGACTTTGGCCCGCACGATGTTGAGAGCTGAACCAGCCTTGAACCATTCGACTTGTTCGGGGCTGAAAGTCTGCACACCTTCAAAATCAATGATGGTGCCATCGGGCTTGACGATTTGACACTTCACATTTTGACCAGGGACCGGTGGAAGGTTGAGTACGTTGATGCGGTCATCTTCGCCAATGAGGTCGTAGGTGTTGGGATCAGCAAATGTCAACGGAACCAAGCCCTGCTTCTTGAGATTGGTCTCGTGGATGCGGGCGAATGAACGAGCGAAAATCACAACGCCACCACGGAAGCGAGGTTCCATCGCGGCGTGTTCGCGTGATGAGCCTTCGCCATAGTTGCGGTCGCCAATTGCACACCAGCGAATACCAGCATTGCTGTAGTTCTTGGCAATATCAGGGTAGAGACGGGTGGCGCCGTCGGTGATGTCTTTGCCTTCACCGACTGCATCGTCGTATGCATTCACTGCGCCGATGAACAAGTTGCCAGAAATGTTCTCGAGGTGACCGCGATAGGTGAGCCATTTGCCAGCGGCCGAAATATGGTCGGTGGTGCACTTGCCTTTGGCCTTCATCAACACGGGCAGACCAAGGTAATCCTTACCGTCCCATGCGGGGAATGGTTCAAGTAATTGCAAACGTGTACTCGTTGGGCTCACGGCAACAGAGACACCGCTTCCGTCTGCGGGAGGAGCAGTGAAGGTGTTTGAGCCCGGATCGTAACCATCGCTTGGCAATACTTCGCCAACTGGTGCAACAAGACGTACTTCAGTTCCGTCAGGAGCAGTGATGGTGTCGGTCGTGGGATCAAAGTCGAGTCGACCAGATAGAGCAATCGCCATCACAGTGTCGGGCGAAGTGACGAAGCTCAAAGTGTTCGCCGAACCATCAGCACGCTTGGGGAAGTTGCGGTTGAACGAGTTGACGATGCTGTTCGGCTTGTCAGTTGCTTCCTTTGAGCGTTCCCACTGACCAATACACGGACCACATGCGTTCGCCAAAACAGTTGCGCCGACCGCTTCAAGATCAGCGAGTAAACCGTCTCGTTCGATGGTGGCACGAATTTGTTCTGAGCCTGGGCTGATGAGAAGTTCGCACTTGGCCTTGAGTCCAGCAACAACGGCTTGACGAGCAATTGATGCAGCACGAGTGATGTCTTCGTACGAAGAGTTAGTACATGAACCGATGAGTGCTGCCGAAACTTCAATAGGCCAACCATTTTCGCGAGCAGCGTCACCAACGGCTTTTCCGGTTTTGTGAGCACGGTCTGGAGAGTGAGGTCCATTGATGAGCGGCTTGAGATTATCGAGGTTGATCTCGATCATCTGGTCGTACTGGGCGCCTTCATCGGGACGAAGATCGGCGGCGACTGCATCGGCTGCCGCGGCGATGGCGGCGCGGTTGGTGGCCTTTAGGTAGTCCGACATATTTGAGTCGTAAGCAAATACCGAACACGTCGCGCCGATTTCTGCTCCCATGTTGCAGACCGTGGCTTTTCCGGTTGCAGAGATGCTGTCGGCGCCTGGTCCGAAGTATTCAACGATGGCTCCGGTGCCACCTTCGACAGTCAGAACACGAGCAACTTCAAGAATGACGTCCTTCGGTGATGACCAACCACTGAGTGTTCCAGTGAGTTTGACACCAATAACTTTGGGCCACTTCACGTTGAAGGGGAAACCAGTCATCACGTCAACCGCGTCGGCGCCACCGACACCAATGGCGACCATTCCGAGTCCACCAGCGTTTGGTGTGTGGCTGTCGGTACCAATCATCATGCCGCCGGGGAACGCGTAATTTTCAAGTACGACTTGGTGAATGATTCCGCTTCCGGGACCCCAAAAACCAATGCCGTACTTGGCTGACACACTCTTCAAGAAGTCGTACACCTCGCGGTTGTCGTCAATGGCGACACCGAGGTCAATCTTGGCGCCGACTTTGGCCAAGATGAGGTGATCACAGTGAACAGTTGAGGGCACAGCCGTCGTGGGAAGACCAGCTGTCATGAACTGCAGCAAAGCCATTTGCGCCGTTGCATCTTGCATCGCCACACGATCGGGATTGAAGTCGGCGTAACTTCCGCCGCGCACCATTTCTTGAGTGGTGGGATCAACGAGGTGGTTGATCAAAATCTTTTCGGCCAATGTGAGAGGGCGGCCGAGACGTTGGCGACCTAACGAAGAACGCTCAGTGAGCGTGGAGTAGACGTTGTGGACTAGTTCGACGGGGGTACCTGCGGAAACGGAGCTCATGAGACAAGTATAATACAAGTGTGCGTCAGATCAGGTACAGAGTCATAGCCGATGAGTTGCGGATGCGCGTTCAAGACGGCACGTACGGCGCCGGTCGTTTATTGCCCTCTGAATCAGAATTGGGTTCGGAGTTTGCGGCGAGTCGGGTGACGATTCGTCGGGCCCTTGAAACTCTGCGCGATCAGGGACTTGTTGATGCTCGACAAGGTTTTGGGTGGTTTGTTGCGGCGGCTCCGTTGCAGCAAAGTTTGGGTCAATTGGCGACGATTGAAGCGCAGCTGTCCGATGGCGGTATCAAACCAGCGCGGCGAATTTTGGAATTTGCCTTTGAAAAGGCTTCGATGCAGGTCGCCAAGATTCTGGGAGCCGATCAAGTTTTACGGGTGAAACGATTGAATTTGGCCGACGGTGAGCCGTTCGCATTAGTCACGGTGTGGTGTCGCTCCGATCTAGGTCAGCATTTGTCGCGGGCTGATGTTGAACGGTCTCCGTTTTATGAACTGTTAGATGTTCCGCTCAAAGGAGCGACTCAGACCATTGGGGCTGACGCTGCCTCGGCGGAGAATGCCCAATTATTGGGGATACCCATTGGTTCGCCAGTACTTCGATGTACCCGAACCACAACTGACACCGATGGCCGAGCCGTTTTGTTGTCAGAACATGTCTTTCCGGCGCACCGCACCGAGTTCGTCGTTGAATTACCCCACGCCGAACGTTCAATGGCGCCGACGGGGTTGCGTTTAGTCGAGTAGCCCTCAGGCGCTGACTGTCAACAACTAACCTTGCGTCGGCATGTCGGACGAACCTCGCATTGAAACGCGTCTTGGGCATTTGCCTGCATTAGACGGTGTTCGCGGTCTCGCGGTCATCATCGTTTTGCTGTATCACCACAGCATCACGTGGATGACCGGCGGTGAACTGACCGTTTCCATGTTCTTCACCCTTTCTGGATTTTTGATTACGCGGTTGCTTGTGGCCGAATGGGATAAGTCGGGAACAATTTCGTTACGAACGTTCTACGAAAGACGAGCGCGACGACTGTTTCCAGCATCGATTGTTGTGCTCTTGGCGGTCGTCGTTATTTGGACGTTGTTTCCAGGTTCTGGCCGTCGACTCGCGCCATGGGAGTGGTTCGCCGGCCTGTCGTATTACGAGAACATTTACCTGCAGTCGGCTGGCAAGAGTTACGGCGGATTATTTGGTCTCGGGAATCCGCTTCAACACCTGTGGAGTCTTTCGTTAGAAGAACAGGTGTATTTGGTTTTTCCAGTTTTGTGCCTGTTTCTTTTACGAAAGAAAATGACACGACGCGCCGTGTGGAAATTATTCGTTGTTCTCACAACGCTTGCCGTCGGCGCGATTGCACTTGGTGCGTACTATCGCACGAATTCGCCGCTGTGGAGTCAACTACCCGTACTTGAAGGTCGCTGTGCCGATTCGTCGTGCGCTTATTACGCCACCGAAGTACGTGTCGGCGAGTTTTTGATGGGGGCGGCATTCGCGGTGCTGTGGTCGGTGTGGCGTTACGTGCCCAAAATCATCGATACGTTACGAAGGCCATTTTTTGTGGCTCTGTCGTGGCCGCTCATTGTTGGAGCATTCTTTGTTTGGTTCAAGATCGGTTGGCAAAACCAATGGAGTGATGTTTTCTTCCCATGGGCGGTGTTCTGTAACGGATTGATCACTTTGTCGATCATTGCGTATGCGGCGAGTGGAATCGGCATGTGCAGTTTCTTATCGTGGAAACCTCTCGCCTGGATGGGTCAGGTGACCTACACGATCTATTTGGTGCACTGGCCGATGTTCTTGATTTGGGAGTCGTTACGACTTGACCCGAACTTGCCGCGCATTCGTGTGCCCGGGACCGATTGGGTCACGATCGATCATTTCTGGATGTTCATTGCAAAAGCTGGAAGCACCATGGTGGTGGTGTGTTTGATTTATTACTTGCTCGAGAATCCAGTGCGGCAACGCAAACTCTGGCAAGGCAAGAAACTTTTCATCTATCTGGCCTTGATGGCGCTCGTCGGAACCGTGATTGCTTTCGCAGGTAACGCCCGTCGCAACAGCACTAATGACGTGATGTCAACTTTGAATGAAGAAGCGCTTGCACTGCAGCAACAAGCTCTTGCAGATTTGCCCGACCTACCTGCGAACGCGCCAGTTGTTTCACCCGTTGATGCAGAGTTGCCCGCTCGCATCATGATGGTAGGTGACTCGCAAAGTTGGGTGTTGGCGTCTGGACTTGATGATTGGGAAGAAACCAATCAAGTCACTGTTCAGCCAAGTCCAGGGGTCGGTTGTGGAATTGGTGAAAATACACCGATCACCTATCTCGGAGTCGAACAAGATTTTCGTCCAGGCTGTACCGAGTGGCGTGATTCGCTGGGACCGATTGCGCAGAAGTTTCGCGCGAATTTGGTGATCATCGTTGGAGGTACAGCCGATCTTTCCGATCGAAAGATTCCAGGCGTGGATGGTTGGTCGCACATTGGTCAACCTGAATATGACGCTTGGCTACTTGAACAGTTCACGAGTTTCATTGATGTGATGTCTTCGGCGGGTTCACAGATTGTGTGGCTTTCAACACCGAATGTTGATCCTCCCTACATCGCCGGCGAAACTGGGGTGCCCCCGTTTGATGAAGCAGATCGCAGTCGTTCAGCCCGATACAACGAACTCATTGAACAATTCGCCGAGAAAGATGATCGCGTCGTCTATGCCGATTTCGCTAGTGCGGTGAAAGCCCATCCGGGTGGAGAATTTGAACCAAAGATGCGTCCAGACGGGGCACATATTGATTTGAAGTACGCCCCAGATTTGGTGATCTGGCTTGATCAGATGATTCGAGATGTGTATGCCGCACCATAACGAAACACCGATCGTTTCCTCTTCCAGAAAACTTTGGTCGCATGCAGGGCCCCGAGCCGCCGTGTCATGGGTGCTGGTTTATGTCGTGGTTTGTTTGACCGGCCAGAAGTTCTCCACGGACTACCTGAATATCGGCTGGCAGTTAATTCCTTGGGATATTTTGTCAACTGACCCCTTGCGAAGCGTTGCTTATTTGCACGTGCAACCACCGTTATGGAATTTGATTCTTGGTACGACTGCTTGGTTGTCACCTTTTTCTGATCGTTTGACATTGCAGGCGCTGATGGCACTGATTGGTATTTCGGTCGCCTGGCTTTCGGCTGCTCTGGCGAGTCGTCTGGGAATGTCACGGCGTGCTTCGATCGTGGTCGCACTAATTGCAACGTTGCATCCAGAAGTCTTCAAGAATGTCTTTGAACCCACTTACGAACTGGTCACTGCAGCGCTGTTGTTGCTGGTCCTGATTGCGGTTGCCGATCTTACTCACAAAGAAAATGTGCGGCGCTCTTTAGTAGTCCTGTCAAGTGTTGTCACGATTACTGCGCTCACGAGAAGTTTGTATCACCCAGTGTGGGCAATCCCGATTGTCATTTTCGGTTTGTGGTTGACGCGTCATCGCATCAACTGGAAGTCAACGCTCCTGGTACTTTCAATCCCAGTCATTTTGATGGGCGGGTGGATGGCGAAAAATCAAGTCCTTTTCGGTCATTCCACGCTGTCGAGTTGGTTCGGGATGAATCTGCAACGTGCGGTCATTCCAGTGCTTCCTCAAGAAGACCTCAATGAAATGTATGCCAAAGGTCAGATATCGGACATAGCGATGATTGGGCCATTTGGTAAATACGACCTCTACAAAGATGTCGTTGAACCGTGTGTGCCGCAACATGATCATCGATCTCTTGTCGAGCCAATGCGCGTTAGCGATGAGTGGAGTCCGAACTTCAACTACGAGTGTTTCCTTCCCATTTTTGATCAAGCTGGCCAAGACGCGTTTGCGGTCATTAAGGAACACCCGGAGGCGTGGCTTGAAGGTCGTTTGTGGTCGCTGCGTACAACGGTGGCCGTTGCGTCAACGCCGTCTCAAAGTGAATCCATTGTGATGCGGAGTTTGGATTCAGTTTTTTCCATCGCTCGGCTTGATTTTGGTGGGGTGTTGTCAACCAGGGGTTGGGGAACTCCGATCTATGGTCAACTTGTCGCTCCAGTTGATTTTGGATTGTTGTTGATTCCGATGTACCTCTTGATTGGTTGGATCGGCTTGTGGCAAATCTTGCAACGCTTACGTCGTCAGCCATTGAATTCGACTTCGCCGATCTACGTCGTTGGATCTTTCACCATCGCGTTCACGGTCATCGTTGGTGCAATTGCCGAGCTCGGAGAGCAATCACGATTTCGTACGATGGTTGATCCCATCGTGACGGTGATGGTTTTGGCAGTAGTTGTTCCAGTAGTGCAGCGCTGGTATCGGCAAATTCGTAAGCCGGATAATCAGTCACATGCAGTGGCAGTAGGGGAGTAAACGGTTGCTGCGTCAGTCGTCTCGATCGTTAACCGTTCAGCTTCAACTTCTTGGGTGAGTAATTCGCTATTCGCTCCCGAAAAAGTGAAATCGTTACTCAGGACGACAGCGCCATTGTGTCGCAATAGTGCACAAGGAAGTTCTGCATACAACGTTGCGACATCTTGAGCCTCGCCAGTCAGTGACTTGACCGGAAGCGGTGCATACGCAGAGGGCAGGCCGGTGTCCCAATGGACTCCGTCGGCATCGTTCGTGATGATGATTGCGGCACCCGATTGAAGCGCAGCAATTGAATACGGCTTGAGTTCAGAACTATCGCTGAAGCTCTCGGCAACATTCCAGGGTCGTACCGCCAACAAAGCGAAAAGAATGAGTATGGCCATCGCGATTGAAAAGCTTTGAGTGCGATGTGCTCCCTTTTGTTTGCTTGCGAATTCGTGCACTGACCAAACGATTGCCGCGAGAGTGAGAATGCCAGTGGGCAACATTAAGCGGTTATCAGCAATCACTAATGCGTCAAATCCCATCATTCCCGCAACCAATCCCGCGGAGATAATGGCAGAGGCAGCAAGCGCGAACTCGGCTGTTGCTGTCAGAAAATGACGTCGGCGTACGATGCTGTAGAGCGCAACGATGACCACTACAAGCCAGGCGATTGTCGCGATCCATGACCACCACGATGGTCCCTCGTTTGTGAAATAGGTTCGGCGGAGATCGCCTTGTTTGGCATCAAACCATCCGCCGATTGAGCGAACGAAAACTTCAATATCGATTCGATTGAGTCCGCGCCAACCAGCGTTGTGTCCACCTCCCGCTGACGAAGCCAACAAAATATTGACTCCGGCGGGCACCATCATTGCGACGGTCCATATCAACGATGAAAGTTTGCGACCAGTTTTTTGGTAGCGCTCCCAGCCAGCAAGGATTGCCAGCGGTGCTCCGATAAAACGCAATAGGCCAGCAGCGATTGACAGAGCCACGACAGGAGTCCACTGTCCGCCACTGCGGAATTTCGCCAATGCAATGACGAGCCACAGTGCGACCGCACAAAACAATGGTTCAGATAATGCACCTTGGGTGACGAGTCGCGTTGCGGGCGACATCGTGATCAAGATTCCCGTTGCGCCTAGCAAGAAAGGGGCAAGTTTGGACTCTGTTGATTTCTTGGCACCAGCAATGAAAGCCATCGCGATTGCAATGAGAGCGACGATGCATAAAAGTTCCATCGCATGACGTGTGCCGATAACGACTCCGAGTATTCCGGCAACGAGTGGATACCCGACGGGGAAGTCCACGAATGGCAATCGGCCAGAACGCTCGAGAAACTCGATCGCGGTGAAGTTGGAAAATGATGGTGCAAGATTGGTCGTGAATGGGTGCCCGTTGCTGGTGGCCTCGGTGCCACTCCAGTAGGTCACAGTGTCGAGCAGGTGGACGATCCCGTGGCGAAATTGCAGGATGCCGACGGCTAGTGCTCCCAAAGCGGCAAGGCCGTACGCCGCGATAACCCAACGCCCTTGACCAGTCAATTGACTGAGGGAGAGTCGTTCTTTGAACCGAGCCACAAGTTGAGTCTGTCAGGCTGCGACACCTGAACTGTTGACCTGCCAAGATGTAGTTATGGCTGTTGAAGATCGCGTCTCAGTAACTATTAGCAACGGAATCGCCGATGTGCGCATGAACCGTCCCGACAAGCGCAATGCGTTGGACAATGAAAT
>JNSL01000217.1_pt1 | contig 10557 bp, 10 predicted proteins | sample 210691 | NCBI WGS metagenome assembly JNSL01 (sample SAMN02808685, study PRJNA238866) | freshwater metagenome | biome: fresh water; feature: freshwater reservoir; material: water; isolation source: water column of the freshwater reservoir Embalse de Amadorio in Spain | place: Spain: Valencia ...
CTTTGTTGTATCAGCGCATTAGTTCTGCTTCGTCTGGTGCAGCGATTGAAGTGCAAGACCCTGGAATCGGTCGATCAACAGACACTGACGAGGAAGCTTCGTCAACTATTGATTACGGTAATGAACCTGATTCAGCCGCACCAGTGGCAGGCGCGCCAACTGCACCAACTGTGGGCGCCCCAACAAGGGCTACACCCATTGCTGCTCCAGTGGTATCGCGCGCCACAGTGGCAATCACCAAGGTGAAGCGAATTGGGAAGAAGTTCCAAGTAACAGTGTCTGCTCCACGTGGTGCCGTCGTGGCCCTGTATCGCAACGGCAAATTGGTAAGCAAAGCAGCCAAATCCAAGTTTGTCGTCAATTCCGCTAGAGGCAAAATCAATAAATTGCACGCAGTGGTCGTAATTGACGGCACAATTGTGTCATCTCAATCAGTCACTTTCTCCGTACGCGCCGCATCACGTTGATCCGCGGTCGTTCCCGCTCTGTGCTGGGAATGCTTCTGTGTGTATTAGTTGCTTCTGTCGCAGCGTGTTCTTCTGAGGAAATTACATCAGTTGCATCTGCACCCGCTTCAGATATCACATGGTTGCCATGTGGAGACATTGAATGCGGCCAGATTCAAATTCCTGTTGACCATTCGGCTACATCTTCGGAGAAATTCACGTTAGGTCTCTATCGCCGCACGTCGCGTGTTTCAAATGATGCTCGCACTCTCATGCTTGTGCCAGATAAGAAGTGGAGTACATCAGCGCGCGACATGGTGGAAGCGGCTGTGCTTACCTATGGCCCGCGCATCAACTCTTTCAATGTTGTTGCTGTCGCTCCACGTGGCTCTGCCGAATCTGTATTGCCAACTGGTGCTGAACACAATGTTGGAACTCTCGACATTGTCGATGACCTTGACATGGTGCGTCGCGCACTCGGTCAAGAAAAAGTCTCAGTGATTGGCTGGGGGACGGGTGCAACTGCGGTGACGGCATGGGTCATGCAGCGCCCACGTGATTTTTACTCCGCAGTTGTCGATTCTCCATTAGATCCGTCGGTGTCGCCGGTGAAACAGATACGGCAAAACATCGCTGCTGGAGAATTGGGTGTGCTGACTGCTGTTAAGTGGTGTGCTTCACATTTATCGTGCACGATTAATGCAAATGTGGCTACAGGCTTGAATCTGTTGAAAACAGATATGCGACTTGGTCGGGTGCCGGCAGATGTAACAAACGAAGTTATTGCCAGAGCAGCCGAACACGCGTTGGCCGATGGAAACCCTGGTGTGCTGTTTGATGTAATCGCTCAGGTGATGGTGGGGTCATCGGCGCGGTTACAAACCCTTGCTGGAGCAGCGCTAGTGCAGACAGATGCGTATTCAAAATGTGCCGACGTTTCGCAGGCACAGGCTGTTTCAATCGTTCAGGCCTATGAGGCAATGAGCGATCAGTATTTCCGTCTGGGAAATAATGCCCAGGCGTATGGCTATTGCTCGGGAATTCCAGCTGCAGTGCGGCCACTGGGTGTGGTGAAACCATCGGCGATTGCGTCTGAGGCAAAGGTGCTTGTGACTATCGCACGAGGCGATCAGATGAATGCGCCTGTGAATGCACGAGAGATGGCAAAGAGGCTGGGCTGGAAGTATCAGTCTGTATTTGCGAACCGACATTTGGTAGTTGGCATCGACCGTGCCATGACCCAAACAGTGATGGATTTTCTAGTTGGCGAGCGATAACGCTCAAAAATTACAGACCAATGAAATCGCGGATTAGTTCGGCAAGTTCTAACGGAGTGTCGCCTTGCACGCTGTGGCCTGCTTCTTCTACATGCTCTACTCGCACGCTGCCTGCGCGCTTACGCAATTCGGCTTCGTCTTCATCTGTGACCACGGATTGTTTACGCATGCCACGCACAAACATGAGTGGCTTGCCGTAATGCTGAATCGCTTCCCATAGAGATGCAGTGGATGGTCGCTTGTCGCCCTCGTGAACTGCTGACTTCATCTCGGGAAGTGGTGGTGCGTCGGCGCGGCGATAACGCCACACCCAACTGCCGTCGTCGAGTTGTAATGCGTTGTGCAAAATACCGCGACGCAGTGATTCCACAGTACGAGTGGGGTTGAACTCAATCGTGCGCTTCAGCAGTTCTTCAAATGATGGAAATGTTGCAGGGCCGTTCACAAAGTCGGTGATCTGTTTTGTCTTTTCTTGGTTCACGCCAGGAGTGATGTCGACCAACACCAATTTGCGAACAAGTTCTGCATGATCACGTGCAAGTGCGAGAGTAGTGAGACCACCAAGACTCATTCCCACCACGGCCTTTGCTTGCGGTGCTAGTGCACGAATCACAGCGGCAATGTCTGCTGCGTTCTGCTGCAAGGGAAGTGCAGATGCATCAAATGCTGCGGCAGAGTCGGAGTGTCCATGACCGGGAAGGTCGATGCATAGAAGCGACACGCCGAGTGCGAGTGCAACGGTGTCCCAGGTATGAGCATTTTGCGCACCACCATGAAGGAACACAATCTGTGGTTCAGACGTTCCCCATTTGAGAGCTGAGAGTTTTCTATCGCCGTCTACAGAGATGAATTCTCGGGAAACCACAGGGGGCGCGGGGTAGGGGATGCCGTATTCAGAAGCATTTTCATGAAACATTCCGAATTCGTCGTATGAGACCTTTTCAACCATGATGCGAGCGTAGTGAACAACCCATGGTTGCCGATAGACAGAACACATGGCTCGTGACCACATATATGTGAATGGACTGCGCTTGATGGCTTTGGTGGGCGTATTGCCGCACGAGCGCGACGCATTGCAGCCCGTGCAAATAGATGTCGACCTTGAGGTGGACTTGTCTGAAGCTGGCGTCACCGACAATCTTGATGACACCGCCAACTACGGCGAGATCTCTAATGCCATTGCTGAAGTGGTGCGTACGTCGTCAGACACATTGCTCGAGCGATTGGCCGCCCGTATTGCAGACAGAGTGCTGCATTTCGATCATGTAGAAGTTGCCGATGTAATGGTCACAAAACTGCGTCCGCCGATTCCGGAAGATTTGGTGTCGTCGGCTGTGCGCATTGTGCGTAGTCGGGTTGATATGCGAGTTCCAGCACGACACCGTGCGATTGTTGCCTTGGGTTCGAACTTGGGTGACCGTGCTGCGTATCTGCGTTTTGGTTTAGATCGTTTGTCGAACGTGGTTGCGCAATCACAAGTGTTTGAAACAGACCCAGTGGGTGGGCCAGATAATCAAGGGCCATACCTCAACATGGTTGCTGTTGTAGACACAGACTTAGACCCATTTGCTATGTTGCGCCGTTTGTTGCAGATTGAATCTGAGGCTCACCGTGTGCGCGTAGAACGGTGGGGTCCACGCACGCTCGACCTTGATCTTTTGTTCTACGACGACTACACCATTGAAAGCGAAGAGTTGACTGTTCCACATCCTCGTTTTGCAGAACGTAGATTTGTATTAGAGCCACTCAGTGAAGTTGCAGTGGAATTTTGCCCATCGCACTGGCGTGATCGTTTGCCTGCGTATGGCGTATACCCACGCGGACCAATTGATTCTCTCGTGGCACACACCAGCATCTCGTGACCAACATTGCACTTTTGGTGCCTGCTCTGAATGAAAGCGCGGGCATGCAACGCACTGCTCGCGTCATGCGTGAAGCATTAGATAGTGGCGTTGTTTCATCTGCGACTGTTCTGGATGGTGGTTCTGACGACGACACGGTTGAGGTTGCACTGCAGTTCGGCATTCGTTCATTACATATTCCATCGGTGCAGCCAGAGTTAGGCCCGGTGCTTGGTAAAGGTGATTCGTTGTTTCGTGGCGTGCATACCGTGCCTGCAGATTGGTATGTGTTTCTGGATGCAGACCTGGGGAACATTTCTCTTGATCATGTAACGGCTCTTACACAACACATTGGTGAGCCCGGGATTTCATTTGTGAAAGGTGGCTTTGTTCGGGTGGATGAACACGGTGTACCACGAGAGATTCCTGCAGGCAGAGTGACAGAACTTGTTGGCCGGCCGTTGTTGCGTCGTGTTGCGCCTGGGCTTACTGGCTTGTCGCAACCGTTGAGTGGGCAGGTTGCTATTGAAGCCAAACTCGCGAAGTCGTTGAGTTTTGTTACTGGTTACGGCGTGGAGATCGCCATGCTGATAGATGTGTTTCGTGCTGTAGGCGCAGAGGGAATTGTGGAGGCCGACATGGGCTTCATCAATAATCGCTACAAGCCCGATGATGCGCTGGAAGAAGTGCGTGACCAAGTGCTGGCCGGTGCAGCATTACGTATTGTGACTATGCCTGAGTACGGGCTTGTTGTGCATAACTCGGTAACAAATCGCGACTACTAGTGGTGTATCTCTGCAACTGTCGACTAGGTGAACAACATGTCTTTCGTATGGACAAATGGCAGACAAATGATTCGTTGGATTAAGGGTAACTAAAACTTTACTTTTTTTGCGCTCTCTGTTAACACGAAGTAATCACTCAATACACCTTCATAGGTCATTATGTGAGCCATGCGTAAAACATTGCTAAATACAAAAACATTGTCCAAAGTGACAGCATTGGCGCTTGCATCATTACTCACGCTCGCAGCGTGCAGCTCTGATTCAAGCTCCAGTGGTGCCACTGAAACACCGGAAACTACTTCTGATTGTCCGTCTGCCGATATCAAGTCAGCTGCAGAGACAGAAGGAAAGGTAAACCTCATAGCGCTTCCAGATAACTGGGCTAACTACAAAGGAATCCTTGAAGCATTCCGAGCCAAGTACCCAGCCGTGGAAAACCCTGTTGCAAACCCAGATGCGTCTAGCGCAGATGAATTGACTGCAGTCGAGACATTAAAGGGTCAGCCAGACATGCCAGACGCACTGGACGTCAGTCCAGCGATTGCGCAAGAAGTTGACACTAAGGGTCTGTGGGAACCGTACAAGCCATGTGGCTTTGATGAAATTCCTGCCGATATGAAAGATGCAGATGGCAAGTGGGTGGCTGCATATTACGGAGTGATGGCAATTGGATCTAACGACACAATCGTGAAGACTGCTCCAACATCTTTCGAAGCACTTCTCGATCCGATGTATAAGGGGCAAGTTGCATTGAACGGTGACCCGCGTGAAGCCGGAGCAGCTTTTGCAGCAGTTATGGCAGCATCAATCGCAAACGGCGGATCATTTGATGACATCCTTCCTGGCATCGAGTACTTCGCTAAGTTGAAGGCAAGTGGCAACATGGCTGGAACTGACGTAACGGAAGCCTCTGTGCTTTCTGGTGATACACCAATCTGGATTGACTGGACCTACAACTATCCAGGCCTCACCCCGAAGTTGACAGAGAATGGCATTACCGTGTCGATCAAAGTTCCAACTGATGGTGTCTATGGTGGCTACTACGCACAAGGTGTTGTCGCAGATAGCCCACACCCGAACGCAGCAAAGTTGTGGATCGACCACATCATTTCTGACGAGGGTGCACTTGGTTACATCGAAGGTGGAGCAATCCCAGCACGATTCGCAGCGCTTGAAGCGTCAGGCAAGATCACAGAAGACATGAAGAAGAACTTGCCAGAAGCGTCATTGCTTGAGGGCCTCAAGTTCCCATCACAGGCTCAAATCGCCGCAGCGAAAGACGTCTTGGCCAAGCAGTGGGGCCCACTCGTCGCTGACAAGTAAATAGTGTCAGAGTTCGATTTCTTTTGGATTACTCCCATTCCAGAAGAAAACGTAGGTGGAGGCCCGGTGGGTAGCCGGGCCTCCTTTGCGTCTGTGCGCAGGTCATCGTCACAGGCATTGCCATTGACTCCCTATTTTTTGTTCGTGGGTCTATTTCTCATAGTGCCTACGGTGGTGCTCTTTGCGAAAGCCTTTCGGCCCGTGACGGGATCGACCACATCTGCAATGTTGGAAGCGATGAATGAATCAAATCGTTCATCTTTTTTGTTTTCCCTCAAACTCTCGCTGATTTCCGCAGTCTTGGGTGCATTTTTTGGTTTTGTATTTGCTCTTGCTACTTCGCGTATAGAACGCCCTAGACGTCTCCGCAATCTTGTAACTGGGTTCTCTGGTGTCGCTGCAAACCTCGGTGGTATTCCGTTGGCGTTTGCATTTATTGCGGCCCTTGGTGCACAGGGGTTGTTTACGCGCATACTTTTTCATAACGGCATCGATCTCTACGGTATGGGATTCAAGATTTATGACTTCTGGGGAATCGTTGTTGTCTACTTGTACTTTCAGATTCCTCTCATGTTGTTGGTAATGATGCCGGCAATAGAAGGCTTACGGCCCACATGGAGAGAAGCTGCCATTAACTTGGGTGCATCACCATGGCAGTACTGGCGCCGTGTTGGGCTGCCAATTCTTTCTCCGTCGCTCATGGGTGGGACCTTGTTGCTCTTTGCAAACGCGTTCAGTGCGTATGCAACGGCATATGCACTATCTAGCGGTGGATCACGTTTGGTCCCGGTACAAATTCGCTTCTACTTGCAGGGCAACACCATTACTGGCAAAGGGAATCTCGGGTATGCACTTGCTGCATGGATGGTGTTGATATTGCTCGTTGTAATGAGTGCGTACCTGGTTCTGCGCAATCGTGCTGAGCGTTGGAGAAAAGAATGAGACAGAAAAAGCCCACTTGGGAATGGTTTGTCATTATCGTCGTTGGCGCTTTCTTTATTTTGCCTATGTTGGCAATGTCGCGATTTGCACTGCAGCGGGTTCCAATGTCACTCCTTGGGCGTTCAACTCTCTTCAGTCGTTGGACTATCAAGGGCGTTGTCAACACCATCATTGACGAGAAGTTTCGCCCAGCCTTTTTGATGAGTGCACGACTTGGCATCCTGACGGTAATTGTTGTGCTGACAATATTGCTTCCCACAATTCTGTGGCTGCACCTGCGCGCTATCAGATGGAAGCCAGCGGCTGAAGTGGTGTCCCTACTTGCTTATGTGGTGCCACCCATCGCTCTTGTAGTCGGCGTTTCTGGCGCATATCGCAATACCTTTCCATGGCTTGTGTCGAGCGAATATGGACTAGTGCCTCTCTACGCAATTTTGTGTATGCCATTTGCCTATCGGACGCTTGATGCAGGCATAGGGTCTCTCGAGCTGCAGACGATGGTGAATGCATCAAGATCGCTTGGTGCGTCGTGGTGGTATACCTTTCGCAGAGTTCTTGCCCCCAACTTGATGTCATCCATCTTGACAACCGCATTTTTGGCTTTCGCTGTGGTGATGGGTGAATTTGCGATTGCGTCGTTATTGCTAAAGCGAACACTTCCGACCTACATGGTGGAAGCTCAAGGCAGTGAACCACAAGGCGCGATGGCTGTAGGGCTTTTGTTACTAGTGCTAACAACTGCACTGTTCATGCTTATAGGGCGTATTCAAAAGCGTCTCCCCAATTCCTCCTCACAAGAAATCAGAATCACACCATGAGCCAATTTGAATTTTCTAATGTCACTAAACGTTTCGGCACTGTAGAGGCATTATCTCGATTCTCACTTTCTATAAACGAAGGGGAACTAATCTCAATCCTCGGGCCAAGTGGCTGTGGCAAAACAACTGCACTGCGTGTAGCGGCGGGGTTTGAATTATGTGATGAGGGCAGCCTGGCCATGAACGGAAATGTCATCTCAGCAGTTCCTCCTCATAAGCGCAATATGGGAATGGTGTTTCAGAGTTACAGTCTTTTTCCACATCTCACAGTGTCTGAGAACATTGCATTCGGATTATCGGTACGCAAAATGGCAAAGAAGAAGCGAGATGAGGAGGTGTCTCACATGCTTGATTTGGTACGACTTGTCGATGTGGAGGATCGTTACCCTCATCAATTGTCGGGTGGACAACAGCAACGTGTCGCACTCGCACGCGCACTAGCTATCGAGCCTTCTGTTTTGCTGTTAGACGAACCGCTCAGTGCACTTGATGCCAAAGTACGTATTGAGGTGCGCAATGAGATTCGTTCCCTACAAAGCAGAACCGGTACAACAACCTTGTTTGTAACCCATGATCAGGAAGAGGCTCTCTCTATCTCCGATCGTGTGTGTGTGATGGATAAGGGTGTCATTCAACAGGTTGGAACACCCCGGGATGTCTATGAAAACCCATGCACAAACTTTGTAGCTACATTTATTGGTGAGACGAACAATGTTGTCATCAATGGCAAGGAGGTGTTTGTGAGACCCGAACACACTCGTGTAGTCCAAGATGCTGAACCGAGTTCATATCGTGGAATCGTGCGTGAGGCAACATTTACTGGTCCAACACAAACTGTGGTCGTTGAGTTATCACTAGATGGCACCTTCGTAAAGGCAGCGGGCACCAATAGAACAAAAGAAAGCTGGCTACCTGGTCAGGAAGTGGGCATTGTGTTCGACCAGGTCCTGAAGATCTCTGGCGCTAGTGCGTAAGTAGCACTATTAGGCGAGAGCCTTGAATGCTTCGCCGCAGTTACGGGTGGCTTACAAGTGGTTCAGGTTAGAACTGGTGGCCGTTGAGGAGGGCAATACCCTCGGCCGTAGGAGCAGTACGAAGTTCAATCAGTGAATCGTCTTCGTATGAAATCAGATGCACATCAATGTCGCCGGCCTCGGCTTCACACACTTGCTTGGCAATAATGGCTGCCACGTTCTTCGGGAAACCGAAAATGCCAGTAGAGATGCCAGGGATAGTGACTGACTTCAAGTTGTTCTCGCGACACACACGCAGCACGGCGCGGTATGCAGCAGCCAATTCATCTGCTTGCTTCAACTCTTGTGGGGTCAGTGGAGCAACAAGATCATCATCTTCGCGTCCGTTCCACACTGGGCCAACAGCATGAATGATGAAAGGTGCCGCCAAAGCAAACGATGGCGTAATCACCGCATCGCCGGTAGGGCAGTGGCCAATGTCGCGACATGCTTGGGTCAACTGTTGGTGTGCGTTCAATCCGCCGAGTTTCTTTACAGCTGTAAAGATTGCGCCGCATACGCCGCCGCCTTCGCGAAGTGCCGAGTTGGCTGCGTTGACGATGGCATCGGTCTGGGAATATGTGATGTTGCCTTGAATAATGGTGATGGTCATGGTGTGTGATCTCCTTAGATGAGTTCTGCTGGGGTATCGGGAATAGGACGTTGCTTGACTGGGATTGTGAAGTCCTCTGGCCAGGATGTGTCTGGGTCGAAGAAACACTTATCGAACACAACGTCGGTGAAGCCTGCGTCTTCGAACGCTGCCTTATGAAAGAGACAAGACGTGAACGAAGCGTTCTTCATCTTTGAGTACTCCATTTCGACATCACGAAAGCGAGAAAGTACGCCAATAATGTTCAGCAACTTTGCGCCGTTGAATTCCGAGTCGTTAACCCCTGCACTACGAAATGCCACATTCGTGAGTTGTGAGCCAATGAAGCAGGATGCGCGCATCTGTGTCTGTTCAAAAGTGACCTCGAACAAGTGTCCTTCCATAAAGTTGCATCCGTCAATGGTGCATCCACGAAAGGTGACCTGTTCCAAGGTTGCGCCAAAGAAAAACAGGTTCACGAGATAACCACCACAATTAGTGAACAAGACATTAGAGAGGACTGCTTCAGCGAACTTGTTCTCGTCGAGTGCGCAGTTTTCAAAAGTGACACATGAGAGGTGAGCAGAACAGAAGTTGGTGTATCCCATTTTCGCACCCTTGAAGAGTGCGCCACCAAGGTTTGCATTATCGAAGTTGACAAATGCAATTACGAGATCGTGAAATTCCGTGGAAATGCCAGTGACCTTCTGGAAGTTTGCATCTTCAAAGTCTCCACCGGTAAAGACGCAGAATGAAATGTCTGCAGAGTCAAAGCGAACGAACTTAGTCTTTACGTCCTTGAACTGTGAACCCACAAGTGATGTGTTCACAAAGTTAGTGCGGTCCAGAAGTGCACCCTCGAAGATGGTGTTGTGCATCGAGCATTCAGAGAAGTCGGTCCATCCCAGGATGCAGTTGTTGAACTTGCAGTTGTTCAAGACTGAGCCCACCAGCAGAACGCCTGTGAGGTCGCTACCCGAGAAGTCGACTCCGTCGTATTCGCAGCCGGGGTAGAGGTGGATTGTCTCGCCGTTACGCAACTGCAGTTCGTATTGGTCTCCGCGGAGCACTGCAGTACGTTGCTCTTCGGTGCGTGGGTCGGGATCGACCACGAGTGTTGGGTCGACAATGACCGGTTCGTCGGTATCTTTCATGTTGTACTCCTTTGGGGCAATCAGCAGAGCTGAGGCCTAGATCAGTAATAGGCAACGTCTGCTGGCCATATTGGCTAGAAACGAATTGCTTATCCTGATACTGAGTGATGTGTTCAACATGATTTTGGTACTTTACACACATATCGCATGTGATGTCAACTTGTGTGGAGAAATATTTTAAATATTTGTTCGCGGTTGCAGTCAAAACCTTGACACACCCCTTGAAGTCGTTGATGTACTAATCACGGACATTAGCAAACACCCTGTTGCTATGTTTACGCCATGGGTTTGTTCCTTGGTTATCTTGCATACCGACACGGAAAGAAAAAGGGCGAGCGTCGTGCGCGCGCTGCTGAACGATTCGAC
>JNSL01000221.1_pt1 | contig 10481 bp, 11 predicted proteins | sample 210691 | NCBI WGS metagenome assembly JNSL01 (sample SAMN02808685, study PRJNA238866) | freshwater metagenome | biome: fresh water; feature: freshwater reservoir; material: water; isolation source: water column of the freshwater reservoir Embalse de Amadorio in Spain | place: Spain: Valencia ...
TCATGTAATTCTTGGGCTACGGGTATTTGGATTGCTTGTCACTTGGACATTCATCGCACCATCAACTGGTGACACAATTTCCAGAGATGGCCGCACTGCTGTCTTGCATGCCAGTGCAATTGCAACACTTTGGTCTTTGTCAGCTGTTATTGCCGGCCTGACCACAATGGCAAATGTTTTAGGCGTGCCATTTCGAGAGGTCTTTCGGCAAGGATTCATTGCAACTTACTTAATGTATTTGCCACCTTCGCGAAGTTACATAATTACTGCCCTGATTGCTTTAGCCATTGCGATCGCCGGAGTGTTCCTTGTTTCACTTAATTCCATAGCGCTTTTAGCTGCACTGGCTGGCGCCGGAATTGCTGCACCATTGCTGAACAGTCATGCAGCTTCATTGGGTAGCCACTCCCTTGCGCTAACTTCTTCGGTTGCACATGGTCTTACTATGAGTGCCTGGGTTGGTTGCTTATGGGCGGTTTCTGCATTCGTTAAAGCTAAAGATCTTAAAGTCGTTGCTCGATTCTCTGCCTTAGCTGCGACCAGCGTTGCCGTACTTGCTATTTCAGGAATTGCTGCTGCTTATGCTCGCCTGGATTCAATCAGTGATTTATGGCTGAGTCGTTATGGGCAAATCGTAATTCTGAAAACTGTGTTCTTCGCAATACTTATGCTTCTGGCAATTGAAATTAGAGCCAGGCTTACATCAACTGGAAGTTTGACAAAGTTTTTGTCAGCTGAGGTGGCAATCATGGCTACTGCAATTGGAGTTGGAGTTGCACTTCACTCCACGCCAATGAGTCGAATTTCAGCTCCGTTGAATTCCGCAGGTGAGGAAATTCTGGGATTTGCTTATCCACCTGCGCCAACACTTTCGACCATTATTTTTGGTTGGAATCCCGAATGGACCATGCTGACTATTAGTCTCCTAGCTGCAGCGCTTTATTCACTGGGAGTTATCCGAGTTAAGCAAAATCAAATCAAATGGAGCACATTACGCACCATTTCTTTCATGATTGGTATCGGCTTAGTCATTTGGACCACGAATGCCGGCATCAGCATGTATTCAAAAGTTTCGTTTGAGTACCACATGATTCAACACATGACACTTTCAATGATTGCTCCGATATTTATTATTTTGAGTACGCCAATCACATTGGCACTTCGGGCACTTCCAGCTCAAAAGAGTTCTGACCACAGAAGTATTCGGGAATGGATCTTGGCACTTCTGCATAGCGGTTACTCGAAGCTAATTACGCATCCACTTATGGTTTTAGCCATATTCACCTTTGGTTTGTATGGCATGTACTTCACGCCTTTGTTTGCAACGCTGATGGGAAGCCATACCGGACACATATTTATGGAACTGCATTTCTTGATTTCAGGTTTGCTGTTTTCCTACGTAGTGATTGGCGCAGATCCAAGCCCACGTAAAGTTCCATACTGGCAACGATTAATGATTGTTTTAGTCGGTCTTTCGCTACACGCGTTTTTCGCAATTGCGCTGATGCAATCCAGTGAACCAATTGGCGTTGACTGGTACATCCAAGTTCAGCCACCGTGGATCTCTGATTTGCTCGCAGATACCACCGCCGGTGGAAGTATTGCCTGGGCACTTGGCGAAATTCCTACCTTTTTACTTCTCGTAATTGTTGCGGTTATGTGGTCGCGTGATGACAGCCGACTAGCAAAGCAAGTTGATCGGGCAGCTGATCGTGACGGAGATGCTGATCTTAAGGCTTACAACGCACAACTTGGTGCGCTCAACGATCGCGATAACGCAACTAACGAATAAATCGATCCTTCTGGAATGGATGCTCGTTTCTAAACTCAGCAACCTGCGATAAGTCGATGTCTGCGTAAAGTACTTCTTCGCTAGTACCCGCTTCGGCAACAATTTCGCCACGTGGACTAATCACCATGGAATGTCCCCCAAGCATGATGTCGCCATTAGGACCAACTTCGTTACAGGCAATTACCCAAGCTTGGTTCTCAATCGCTCGTGCTTGATTCAGAACCCGCCAATGATTAATCCGCGGAGTTGGCCAGCCCGAAGTAATCAAGATAGTTTCCACGCCCTGATCATTCATGCCTCGGAATAACTCTGGGAAGCGTAAGTCGTAACAAATTGCTAAACCAGCATGTCCGATAGGTGTTTGCTCTTGCGTAACAATTTCAGTGCCGCGGTTAAGCAGTACGGCTTCCCCATGATCAAAACCATATAGATGTATTTTGCGATAGAACTTTACGATCTCGCCTGCGGGGTTAATCAAGACTGCAGTATTTGCCATGCCACCATCGGCAAGGCGTTCTACAAACGAGCCGCCATGAAGCCAAAAATTTCCAGCCTTGGAGCGAGTCTGCAATGCCGTAACAAGTTCGCCATCGCGCGGCTGAGCGTAATCCTCTAGAGCGCCGGAATTGAATGCGCCAATAATCCAAAGTTCCGGAAGAACTACGAGATCACATTTACCTTTTTGTTGATCTACTAAATCCAGGACTCTAGGAACTCGCGCTTCTGGAGTTTCCGAATCACTAACGTCAACTTGAAGTAGGGCGACTTTGCTCATGCACTCAGTCTATTGAAAGTGACTTGGTTGAAATCTAAATATCAAGAACTAATGTTGATCCGGTGCCTCGAGAAACGCACGGATACATAACTCCGATGGCATCTTTATCTTCATCACTCATCACAGAATCGAGGTGAACTGGCTGCCCCTTCAAAACTCGAACCTCACAGGTGCCACACACTCCTTCGCCACACGAAGAAATCAATGCACCACCATTTTCATTTAAGGCATCAAGCAGCGATTCATCTTTGCCGACCGAGATTGTCTTGTTCGACCTCGACAAAACAACTTCAAAAGCTTCAATGACTGCATCGTCAGTTCGATCAACAGCGCTAAATCTTTCGTAGTGCAAACGATCCACCGGAACCTTGGAAATCAATGCATCGAGTAACGGTTCGGGTCCACATACATACACATGACCATTAAAGCCAGCCAGCAAAGCATCCAAATCTGGGCGCCCGCCTTGCTCATCATCAGCATGCACAATTACTCGATCGCCAAACATGTCTTCTAATTCATTCGTATATGCCATAGAAGTACGAGAGCGACCGGCATAAAGCAAGCGCCACTGGCGTCGGCTTGGTAAGGACTCGATCATGGCCTTGATTGGGGTGATTCCGATTCCACCAGCGATAAACAAATACTCACTTGAAGCTTCAAGTTCAAAGTGATTATGTGGACCCGAAACTTCAATTGACATTCCAGATTTCAAATTGTTGTGAACGTATCGACTGCCACCGCGCGATTGTGGTGATTCAAGCACAGCAATTGAATACTGGGATCGATCTGCGGGATCGCCACACAATGAATACTGTCTTTTCATATCTCCCGGCAAATGCAAAGTCACATGGGCACCTGGCACCCATGGATCCAAGTTGGATCGATCGGGAAGTACAAAATCAAAACCTAAAATTCCGTCAGCTAATGGGGTGACTCGGTCGACAAGTACCTTATGTAAATTCTCGGCTTTTTGATTTGGACGCCGGCCTTCAACGGTTGCCGACAAAGTCTTTGCAGATTTAGGAAACAAAATTCTTACGATCAGTGCGACTGTTGTGAGCGTGATTAATGTCAGTGCCGTGATTCGATAAGCCCAAGCTCGCACATCAGTTCCTGACCAGCCAGCATGGAACGAAACAAGTAGCACTAAGGCGTAGCTCGAGTAATGGATGGCTTTCCAATACTTTCTTGGCAGCTTTTTCATCATTAACGACGTGGCCTGAACTGCGATCAAAATGTAAGTGCAAATCACACCAAGAGCGATTGGCCAGCCACCAAGCCAAGCAATTTTTTGATACTGCGAGTGGAATGGAATGAAGAGATCTTGGAACGTAAATGCGGCGTATTCATCGATATACAGTGACGCCATATGAATACCTGTGAAAACAACGGCTAAACCAGCAAGCCATCTATGCAAGTCAAGTAACCAGCCCGGATTATCTTTGGGCTTCATTACTCGAGTTGCTAGCAGGATTCCCCAGGTAACGCTGATAACCATTAATGCCCACGCAATGATCGCACTAGCTCGAGTTACGTACCACCAAATTGCTGGATCTAACATGAATACGTTTCCCAATTCTCTGAAGTGTGAACTTGATTTTCTTCATCGACAAGTAGTGCGGCAACGCCTAATTCATTTATGCGAGCTAGTCCCTCGCTTGCTTGCAAGATTACGCACATTTTCGCCAAGATTTCAGCTTGTGATGCATTCTGTGCAATTACGGTTGCCTGTATGACGTTTGAGTTCGAACTCTTTAGGGTTCTTGGGTCAATAATGTGATGTGAGTTCCCGATCATCCAGCCCATCGGACTTGAGGTTGCTAATCCACCGCGACTTAGTTCAACCGATGCAATGAATTTAGTTACATCATTCGGATTGGAAATATCAACTCTCCAGCCTGCTGCCTCAACTGACATACCTTTAATGGCAACATCACCGCCAGCAAAGACAGCAACTCCCATGGCTCCAAGCTGCATCGCATAATCACTCATTAAATCTGCAGCAAGTCCTTTGCCAATTCCGCCAGCGTCAATCGCAACTCCACGCGGCACGGTTACTGATTTTGCTGCCTGATCAATTGCAACATCGGATAGATCCGCTGAGCTCTTTTCCTTTGCTTTCCAAGTTGTGAAGTTTTCAGGGTTTGACCTGCTGTTCGCAAAACCAGTCTCGATCAATTCACCAAGCACCTTGCCACTAAACAAACCCTGTGTTAGTTCAAAACCCAACTTCATCTCGCTAACAAGTCGCAAAGTTGCATCGCTTACCTGATGAGGAATGTCGGGATTATTGTTCAACAGCATTACTTCAGAATCTGGAAGAAATCGAGACCATTTGTTCTCTAGGTCATTAGCAAGCTCGAACACTGCATCCAGAATTGTTTGGTCAGCCCCTACAAAAATGCAAAAGAAACTGGTTCCCATTGCTTTAAAATCAATGCGCTGAGACGGAGTCTTAAGATCTTGGGCGGCGCTAATGATGGCACGTACCCGAAGCTGTTGGATTTTCCGTTTTTCCACCAGGCGACATGCAGGTGTAAACAACTGTTGGTGCTGGCGCCGCTGGTGCAACTGCCGCAGTCGCTGGCTGTGCAGGAACAACTGGAGTTGCTGGTGCAACAGTTGGAGCAACGGCAGGAGCTGCTGGGGCTGAAGTTTTGGTCGACTTTGCTGGCGCAGCTGGCGCGGTTGTTGCAGCTGGAGTAGCAGTAGTTGTTGCGGTGCCGGTTGCAGGCGCGACAGGATTAGTTGCACTCGAAGCCGGCACCGTAGTTTCAACGGGCACAGCGTTTGGGTCAGTTATATTTGCAGCAAGTTCAGCCTGGTGGGTATTCCAAGCCAAACTCGTAATGATGCTAACGAATGCTGTTGCTGAAATACCTAGTGTGGCAATTCGGGAACGCCGAGCCGGATGCGGATTGCGTTTCATTATTAATCATCATCTTCGTCTTCGTCATCGTCATCGTCATCTTCTTCCTCGTCATCGTCGTCATCGTCGTCATCGTCGTCATCGTCACCATTTGAAGGGTTCGGATTTCCATACACAACTGAAGGATTGCTTGAAGTGCTGGCAATTGATGTTGAATTTGTTGTCACCTTAACCGCATCAGCAGTTGGACTCGCGCTAGGTTGAGTTTGAGAAGAGGTAACTACTTGATTCTGATTAGTAGTGGCTGCAACCGAAGGAACTTGTGCTTCGACTGGCACGGACGCTGAAGTTTGATCTGCTGGAAGCAATGTAGTTGCAGCAGTACCAAGCGTTGATTCAGTTGGACTGATAAGCGCCTGGGTGTTGATTGCAGCAGCAGCTGTTCCTGTAAGGAGAACGCCGACTAGGGCTAATGCAGTACCAAACTTTGATTTCATGTCTTAAATGTAACGATTCGATGTACCTGGCTGGGTATGTGTTTATCCAAGAATCATCCAAAGAAAACCGCTTATTCAGGTGCTGAAATTTGCTCCACTAGCTGAGGTTCCGGAACCTGTGAAGCCGAAACTTCAGGGCTTGGTTCTGGTGTTGGAGACGGCTCCGTTACAGCCTCTGGAGCCGCAGATGCTTCTGGGGTAGGCGTTGGAACTGCAGATGGTGACGGGATTACAACTATTTCGGGCGAAGTAATGGCACGAACTTGAGTTTCAATCACAAGCACCGGAGTCAGAGGAATTGCCTCAATTGGGATTGCAATTACATCTACTAAGACATCTGGCTTCGATTTGATTGCAATAAATGTCGCCTGCTGAGCTGGATTTTGAATTACCTGATCAGGGAAGAATGCGCTTGCAGATCCGATGGTTCCGATTACATTCGTTTGCAGAGATTCTGAAAATAGTGAACCTGCAGTACTTCCACCCAAAGCCAATATGGCAAGCAGTGCCACGGAGGTCTTTGGGGAAGTCTTCATAACCATCAATCTATCTGGGAATTTCACTTTTTCAACAGCTTGTTATCCAAGAAACAGCCAAGAAGGGCTCAGCGGTAAGAATTGGGCAAAAAACCAGAGAAAATAGACATTATGCGTATTCTGCTTGTTGAAGACGATCCATCCGTAGCCGCCAGTGTTATTGATGGGTTGGTCAATGCAGCTATGGAAGTTGATCATGTTTCCACTGGCAAGGAAGCAATTTCTAAAGCTTTATCCAAGAACTTTGAGCTAATCCTGCTTGATCTTGGACTACCAGACATGGATGGTCAAGATGTTTGCCGTTCAGTTCGGGAAAAATCCACAACACCAATAATTATTTTGTCAGCCCGCAGCGAAGAAATTGATCGCGTATTGGCCTTGGAGTTTGGCGCGGACGACTACATGGTTAAACCATTTGGTATGCGGGAGTTGGTTGCACGAATCCGAGCTGTTGCGCGTCGTGCTGGTCCAGCAGATGCAACGCCACCTGCTGCTACACAAGATATTGGTCCACTAAGTATTGATCGACGTACTCAAAAAGTTTTTGTAAATGGTACGGACGTTTATCTAACGCCAAAAGAATTCGACCTGCTCGCATATCTAGCAACGGACCCAGGTGCGGTTTATCGTCGCAATGACATTATGAGCGAAGTTTGGGATACCAATTGGTACGGCACAACTAAAACTGTCGATGCTCACGTAGCAGCACTTCGCAAGAAACTTGGTAATCAAGAGTGGATTGAAGCAGTCCGAGGTGTTGGTTTTAGGTTGGGAGTTCCTGACTCGTGAAATGGAGACTGGTCGCTGCGCTCTTGTCTCTAACTATCGTCGTTTTGGCAGTGCAAGACATTCCACTAATTCAATACTTGCGAACCGTTGAGACCGATCGCATTACTACCGCGCTAGAGCGGGATAGTTTTGTAATCGCCGGACGCGCCGAAGAGACTCTTGAAATACCTACCCCAGAAGGACTGAACTATGTTCAGGAGGCAATCACAAAATATGGAGCTGAAAGTGGAGCTCGGGTCATTGTCTTAGACATCAATGGCATTGCAATTGCAGATTCTCAGTCACCCCAAACAATTGGAACGTCATTTATTAGTAGGCCAGAAATTGTCGAAGCGCTTGCAGGTTCGGTATCGATCGGCCGTCGATTTTCCACAACAGTAAATCAAGAGCTTTTGTATGTTGCGGTACCAATTCTCAATGGTTCACAAACTCTTGGCGCAGTCAGATTAACTTTCCCAGCTTCAGTTGTTGATGATGCCGTCAACGAGCGGCTTCGCGGAATAACCTCAGTTGCCGGAATTACCTTGCTGGTATCAGCTCTGGTTGCACTATTACTTGCCGTTGGGATTACCCGTCGTTTATCAAACCTTAAAAATGTCACTGAAGAATTCACAAAGGGTAACTACAAAGTTCGGGCTGAAATCAATGGCGGTGCTCCTGAGATTCGATCCCTAGCCCGAAGTTTCAATGCCATGGCTGATCAATTAGACAAATTGATTGCGCAACAAAAAGCTTTTGCTGGGGATGCCTCACATCAACTCCGAACTCCATTAACTGCATTGCAACTTCGCTTGGAACGTGCAACAGAGATGCTTGCAACTGATCCAGCTGGAGCCGCCGAGCGAATTGAAGCGGCAATGGTAGAAACTGATCGTCTACAAAGACTCGTTGAAGGTTTGCTAGTGCTAAGTAGATCTGAAAATGCTGACAAGATCACGCGAGATAAGTGTGATGCTGCACAAATTGCTCGTGAGCGATTTGAAAATTGGGAAGCCCTTGCCAGTGAACAAGATGTTGCTCTGATATTAGACGTTCCAGAAACAGCAATGATTTTTGCAATTCCAGGAGCCTTAGAACAGGTAGTCGATAACTACATTGATAATGCATTGAGTATTGTCCCAACGAAATCCAAAATCACAGTAAAGATATCTGCAGATTCTGAGTTCACAAAAGTTTCCATCATTGATGAGGGCCCTGGTATTCCAGAAGCTGACATTGCTAAGGCGTTTAATCGTTTTTGGCGAGCCCGAAGTGATACTCATGGCTCTGGCTTAGGACTTGCAATTGTTGATCGCCTTGCTACCGCCAGTGGTGGCCGAGCTGAATTAGTCAACTTAACTCCAAACGGCTTGAGCGCTGACGCATACTTCCCTACTGCTTAAGCGCGAGTTCCATTTATTGAGTCTCGGTCGTTCGGTGGTTCTTTCAGCAGGCAGATCCGCTCTAGCCAAATAGCAACTATTGCCGTTAGCAAACTTGCAACTGCAGTAACCGCAGAGATTCGAATTCGATCCGTACCTGCGCTGGAGTAATCAGCAACGATGTTAGCTAGAAAGACACCGATGTAGAAACCAAATGCCAGAGATCCAACGCGAGATGCTGACATGGCCAATGCTGCAGTTCTAGCGGCCACGATTGGATGCAACCGATTAATTGTTGCGCCCGGCTTAAGTCGAGCCCGTGTCATCAAAGTCCAAATCAACAAAGTGACAAAAACAAGAATCATTGCGATTGCTGAGCCAACAGATACCGGCATACCTTGGCCAAAGAATGTTGGCCATAGTTGCGCAACTGACCAACCAACTGCAGCCGCAAGAATTGCTAGCACAGCAAGCATGCTTACTTTTGTTTGCTGAATCATGGGTGTGGCACTAACGCTAAATCGTTGCGAAACCGAATCCCTCTTACTTCTAAACCTTCAAGTAATTCGGCAACTGAAGCTTTCCCTGGAATTACAAAGTCCGGATCAAGCAGTGACCAAGGCAGTAAAACAAAGGCTCGTTCGTGAGCTCGTGGATGAGGCAGTTCCAATTCCGGAGTTGACCGAACTTCAGTATCCATTGCCAACAAGTCAATGTCTAGAGTTCTTGGTCCCCAGTGCTCGTTACGCTCTCGGTCTTGAGCTAGTTCGATTTCTTGCGTTGCGGCTAAGAATTGTTCTGGCGACAAAATCGTTTTAACAACTGCAACTGCATTTAGATACTGACCTTGTTCTGGGCCGCCAACTGGATCCGTTTCAAAAACTGGCGAAACCGAGTGAACTTGAGTTCCCGTTACTTCATTGATTGAATCCAAGGCATTTTGTAGATATTGGAATCGGTCGCCGAGATTTGAACCCAAGCTAATTGTGGCCTTCATTATGGCAAGGTCCTTGATACTGAAACATTTTCAAACGGCACTTCAATTGGTGCGTTTGGCTTGTGAACAGTCACAGTTACTGAGGTAACGCCTGAGATGTCTAAGCATTCGTGTGCAATTACATCTGCTAGTTTTTCGATCAGATCAAATGGTTCGCCGGTAATTGCCGCATGCGCGATGTTGGCAAGTTCAGCGTAGTTAACTGTGTCACGAACATCGTCAGACTTAACTGCAGCCGAAAAATCTGAAGTTACTTCGATGTCAACTGTAAATGTCTGGCCTTCACGCTTTTCTTGTTCAAAAACTCCGTGATACCCAATTCCAGATACACCTGTTAAATAAATTTTGTCAGTCATGAGGTTTTCGCAATCCGATCTACTACAGCAATTGCATCACTTGATGGCTTCACATCATGAACACGAACTGCCCAGAGTCCACGAGCCGCCATAAGTGTTGAGATTGCAGTAGTTGCACTCTCCCGCTCATCTGAGTCTCGAGCCACGCCATCTTTTGCCAGCAGCTCACCCAAGAATTTCTTTCGGGAAGCTCCCATCAAGATTGGCAGGCCCAATCCTTCAAGAACGTCTAGGTGCTTGAGGATTGGCCAATTCTGGTCAACAGTTTTTGCAAACCCAATACCTGGGTCGATCGCAATACGCTCCCGCGCGATTCCAGCAGCGACAGCTACGTCCGCTTGCTTACTGATTTCAGAAGTTACATCAGCAACCACGTCGTTATAGTCCGTGAGCGTATTCATGATGTTTGATGGGCCACGCCAATGCATCAAAATGTAAGGCACAGTCAGCGTCGAAACATAACTCAACATTTCAGGATCTGACTTACCGCCACTGACATCATTGATCAC
>JNSL01000222.1_pt1 | contig 10474 bp, 8 predicted proteins | sample 210691 | NCBI WGS metagenome assembly JNSL01 (sample SAMN02808685, study PRJNA238866) | freshwater metagenome | biome: fresh water; feature: freshwater reservoir; material: water; isolation source: water column of the freshwater reservoir Embalse de Amadorio in Spain | place: Spain: Valencia ...
TCTATGTCACCCTGTATCCATGAGCACACAAACCCCCCAGGGCCTGACCACCCGCCAGGCTGAAATCCTCAATGTCATCGAAACGGCCATGGCCGAGCATGGCTATGCCCCCACTATGCGAGAGATCGGGGCGGCCGTTGGCCTGACCTCCACAGCCTCAGTTAAATATCAGCTGGAGATCTTGGAGCAAAAAGGCTTCATCCGCCGCGATGAGAGCAAGGGCCGCGCATTAGAGCTAACCCCTGAGGTAAACGGGGCACCTATTGGTAAAACAACAATGATTCCCCTCGTTGGTCGCATTGCAGCAGGTGGACCAATAACAGCTGAGCAAGAAGTAGAAGAAGTATTTCCTTTGCCTGAATCCTTTGTTGGAAAAGGTGAGTTATTTATGCTCAAAGTAGTGGGCGAATCAATGATTGATGCAGCTATCTGTGATGGTGACTATGTAGTGATCCGTTCACAAAAAGATTGCAACAAAGGTGAAATCGTTGCAGCGATGATTGATGGCGAAGCCACAGTAAAGACTTTTTCTAAAAAAGATGGCCACATCTGGCTACTGCCAGCAAATGATGCTTTTGAGCCTATCAATGGCGATAACTGCGAAATCCTGGGAGTTGTAACAGCGGTCCTTCGCTCTATTCGTTAATTGAATTAAAAAAGAAACTGACCCGGGATCTTGGCGGACCCGGGTCAGTTTCTTTTTATCTACTTACTTTTTGTGAGGAGTCTTTCCTCCATTGAGTGCCCAGTAGACAACGCCTGCTACTAGAACACCTAAGAACCATCCATATGGAGCGAACTTGTCATATGAAGCCGGTCCCCAGATTGGGAGGAAACTTGAGAAGATTGATCCAATAAGTGCGGCAGCAATTGCCAGCATGTTGAATCCTGATGTGAAGAAGTACGGTCCACTCTTATCTTCTGTGTAAAGAGCATCGACATCTACCTGTGCCTTACGAAGCAAGTAGTAATCAACCATGATGATTCCAAATAGTGGTCCCATAGTTGAGCCAATGGCATTTACGAATGCTGGTGCATTATCCCAAGGATGTAGTGGATAGAGCACAAGTGCGATACCTGCTGCGATGTAACCACCCTTTTTGAAGTCAATCTTATTTGGAGCAACGTTGGAGAAGTCATAGGCAGGTGATACAAAGTTAGCCACGACGTTAATTCCAAGAGTTGCAACTGCAAAGGTCAACATTGCAAGTAATGCTAGGAAGACTGAATCGAACTTAGCTGCTATAGCACCTGGCTCGAGAAGTACTTCGCCATAGACCTTATATGCCGATGCAGTTGTTAGCGCTGCAACAACAGAGAAGAGAATAAGGTTGACTGGAAGTCCCCATAGGTTGCCCTTCTTTAGCGACTCTTTGCTTGGACTAAAGCGGGAGAAATCGCAGAAGTTCAAATAGAGCGCGGCAAAGTAAGTTACCCATGTCGCAGCTACGGCCATCATCGCCGCAAAGCTGCCAGGTGTTACTGCAAAACCAGTCTGGCCCTTAGCAAGATCGGCCAAAGCTTTTGGATCCATATCGACGTTAAATGAGATGCTTCCGGCTTTAATCGAAAGACCCACTGCAAGAAGCAACATCATGATCCAAACAGCAGGACCTGCAAAGTCCATGAAGCGGCGAACCGTTTCCATGCCCTTGCTAATGATTAATAATTGAGCTGCCCATACGCCGAGATAGCAAACAACTTGTAAAGGCGTGTGATCGAGCCATGTTCCACTATCGTTAAATGATTTCATTCCGTCATATCGGACTAAGAATGCAACTATTGCGCCAGCTGCTGCACTTGTCTGTGCGCCATACCAAAATGTTGCAACAACTGCGCGAACAAGGGCTGGAATATTTGCACCGAAAACACCAAATGATGCACGTGCAAGCACTGGATAAGGAACACCGGTTTTAACTCCAGCATTTCCCACCATGGACATTAAGAAATAAACAGCAACTGATCCAACAGCAATTGCAAATAAGAACTTGAGTCCACCGCCTGCAACTAAGAAAAGGCTAGCTGCGAGGAAATATCCATAGAGGCTGTGAACATCTGAAGTCCAAACATTGAAAATGCTAAATGGACCCCAGTTGCGCTCTTTTACAGGTGCCAGGTCTTCATTATGAAGCCGTGGCGACACTTGATATGCCATGTTTCTCCCATCTCAATTTGGCGTAGAGATTAGAACGAAACATAAGTTCGTCATTGAACTCTGCGCGAAGAGGCCCCTCTTGGGTTTTCTTCTAGGTCAAACGGTAAACCTGGCGATACTCCAGTTCAAGCACATTCTCGAGTTATTCTGAGATTAAAATAATTACTCATCAGTAGCAAAACCCCTACACTTGGCTGATAATTTCGCATTGCGAAACTTATGCGGGCATTCTTACCCATACCAGTGGTGCTTAGCCGACCGCGAATTCTTGAGCTAATTCGCTTGCGCATTCAAGTAAAAGTGGAGCGTACTTAGCGATGAATGCATTGGTGACTCGGGTGGCTGGTCCGCTTATTGAAATTGCTGTTGGGGATGCAACACCAACAAGAACTGCAGAAATACATCTAACACCAACTTCTTGTTCACCTTCATCAATTGCGTATCCCCGCAGCTGAATATCGCGTAAATCTTTTTGCAGCGACTTCCACGTAATGTGAGTTGTCTCTGTGTATTTAGGCATTCCCGTGTGTGAAATTATCTCTTTTGCTTTAGCCTCAGAAATGCCAGCAAGGATGGCCTTGCCGACTCCGCAGGCATGCGGAAGAACGCGTCTTCCCGCTTCAGTAAACATGCGCATATTGTGCTTAGAAGGAGATTGCGCAATATAAACTATCCGATCGCCCTCAAGTGTTGCTAAGTTAACAGTTTCACCACACGTATTTGCCAAACTCAGTAGCGATGGCTTTGCCCATGATGCCATTCCCCGTGATGCTGCTTCGCCTAGAAATAGAAGCGATGCCCCCAGGGTGTATTTGCGTGTTCCATTTCTTTTTGCATATCCCAAATTCACAAGCGTCTGCATCGCACGATGAACAGTTGGAACGGGTAAATCTAATTCGGTAGCTAACTCAGTTAAACCAATTTCGCCACCATTGCGAGCCATCTCTTCCAAAATTGAAAATGCACGATCCACTGACTGAACGCTTGAAACTTTAGTGGGCATGGAAGTGGCCTTTCATTTGAAATGAGGTTATCATAAATTTCATTAGATGGAAATGATATTTCGTATAGTGAAATATCAAAAAGGAGGAGTTTTATGAGTGCAACAAGTCCTGGCTATGGAATTACGATCAGAGTTGAAGCAGCAACACAGTCATCGCCGACTTCACTTATACCCGCCGCGATAGTGGCAGCAGGAGCAACGCTTACAGCTTTAGATGTCGTTGAATCTCATCATGACCGAGTTGTAATTGATATCACTTGTGACACCAGAGATGTAGCGCATGCAGATGAGATTTCTGCTGCAATTTCGGCTGCCTCCCCTGAATTCAATGTTCGCAAAGTAAGTGATAGAACATTCTTAATGCACTTGGGTGGCAAACTTGAAGTTGCATCGCGAGTACCTCTAAAAAATCGTGACGACCTTTCACGTGCTTACACTCCAGGAGTTGCGCGTATCTGTCTTGCTATCGCCGCCGATAAATCTGATGCGAGGCGTTTGACTATCAAACGAAACACGGTGGCAGTTGTTTCAGATGGTTCTGCAATTTTGGGTCTTGGAAATCTCGGACCTGAAGCAGCTATGCCAGTCATGGAAGGAAAAGCGGTTCTCTTTAAACGTTTTGCCAATGTAGACGCATGGCCAATCTGCTTAGACACCCAGGATACTGAAGAGATCATTCGCACTGTGCAACTTATAGCTCCTGGCTTTGGCGGAATCAATCTTGAAGATATCTCCGCACCGCGCTGCTTTGAAATTGAGGCTCGCCTGAAAGAGGTTCTTGATATTCCGGTCTTTCACGATGACCAACATGGAACTGCAATCGTTGTCTTAGCTGCACTGTTGAATGCATTACGAATTGTTGAAAAAGATATGGGTCAGATACGCGTAGTACTCATGGGTGCCGGGGCTGCTGGAACAGCAATTCTCAAACTACTCTTTCTTTCAGGCCTCAAGAACGCAACTGTTTTTGATTCAAAGGGAATTTTGCACAAAGCCTCCCCTGCTGAAAACCCTATGCGTGCATGGTTAATTGAGAATACAAATCATGACAATAAGGTTCACTCAATCTCGCAAGCCATGAAAGGCGCTGATGTTTTCATAGGTGTGAGTGCGCCTAATGTCATCACAGAAGCAGACGTAGCATCCATGGCTAAGAATTCAATTGTCTTTGCTATGTCTAATCCAGATCCAGAGATTGATCCTGCTCTGGCTCACAAGCATGCTCGCATCGTTGCAACAGGTAGAAGTGACTATCCCAATCAAATCAATAATGTTCTGGCTTTTCCTGGTCTGTTTAGAGGATTACTCGATGCCGGTGTTTCAAAAATTACTGACGAGATGCTAGCTGCAGCTGCCCGCGCTATCTCAGATTGCGTTAAATCTGAGCAACTCAATGAAAATTTCATCATCCCCAGTGTGTTTGACCCAGCGGTTTCCCCAGCGGTTTCTAATGCTGTTTTTACTATTGCAACTAAGAGAAAGTGAGGAGAAAGAGAAATGCCAGAGATTCGTGTTAAGTCTTCGTCCGTAGTCGCAAGTGAAAAGGTTCTCACCAAGGAGGCTATAGATTTTGTCGTTCATCTCGATCAGCTTTTTCATACCAGGCGTGATGAGCGCTTAGCGGCAAGAAAAGCCCAGAGGCAGATGATTGCCGATGGCGGGACTTTAGGTTTCTTACCCAACACAAAGGCAATCAGAGATAGTCAGTGGAAAGTAGCAGATGCACCTGCTGATCTTTTAGATCGCAGAGTGGAGATCACCGGTCCTACCGATCCTAAAATGGCAATTAATGCACTTAACTCCGGTGCAAAGGTATGGCTTGCAGATTTAGAAGATTCCAATACACCACACTGGTCAAATGTCGTTGAAGGTCAACTCACTCTCCAAGGTGTTGCTCGCCGTAACTTAACTTTCACCTCCCCAGAAGGAAAGTCATATAAATTGAATGAAGGTCCACTTGCAACATTAATTGTACGTCCACGGGGTTGGCATCTGCTTGAGCGCAATGTGACTATTGATGGAAAACCAATGGTTGGCGCTATTTTTGATGCAGGCATGCATCTTTTTCATAACGCGAAAGAACTTATTGCGCAAGGCTCTGGGCCATATTTCTATTTGGCTAAAAATGAGAGTCACTTAGAGGCGCGTTTATGGAATGACATCTTTGTTGAAGCGCAGCGGATTTTAGGTATTCCTCAGGGCACTGTTCGCGCAACGGTATTGATTGAAACTATTCCAGCAGCATTTGAAATGGAAGAGATTTTGTATGAGTTAAAAGATCATATGAGCGGGCTTAACGCAGGACGCTGGGATTACTTATTCTCAATGATTAAAGTATTTAGAGATCGCGGAATTGAATTCTTAATTCCAGATCGTGGTCAAGTTGCAATGACTGCACCCATGATGCGTGCTTACACCGATCTTCTTGTGCAGACGTGTCATAAGCGTGGCGCTTTTGCAATTGGTGGCATGGCTGCATTTGTCCCTAGTCGCAAAGATGAAAATATTAATAAGATAGCTTTTGAAAAAGTGCGTGCCGATAAAGTGCGCGAAGCTGGAGATGGATTTGATGGCTCATGGGTTGCCCACCCAGATTTAGTAGCGGTCTGCAAAGAAGTTTTCGATGGGGCGCTTGGGGAGCAACCAAATCAACTTCAGAAACTCCGACCTGAGGTATCTATTAAGGCAAGCGACCTGCTTGCAGTGTCTAAAACTCCTGGAGTAATAACCCAAGAAGGTCTTCGTCTAAACATCGATGTCTCGCTACAGTATTTAGCCGCTTGGCTTGCAGGCAATGGAGCCGTAGCAATTCATAATTTGATGGAAGATGCTGCAACAGTTGAAATTTCTCGTTCGCAAATCTGGCAACAAGTTAAAAATAAAGTTGTCTATGCCGATACTTCTCAAGTGGCCAGTGCCAAACTAGTTCGAGAGATTTTGGAAAAAGAATCTGAGCGACTGATTGCAAGTGGGTGGGATAGGCAGAAAATTGCCCAGGCGAGTGAGCTTTTCGAGCGAGTGAGCCTGGCCGATGAATATGCAGACTTCCTTACATTGCCAGCACTTGAGATGATTGACTAATGGAATTCGACCTAATCATTCGCGCGCAACATGTCATAACCGATATTGGTGATAGGCCGGCAGCGGTCTGTGTTAAAAATCGAAAGATTGTAAAAATTGTAGGCTTCGCAGATGTTCTAAGTGCTGATACAGACATAACACTTTCTGGCGCTCTAATTCCTGGATTAGTTGATTCACATGTTCACATCAATGAGCCGGGACGAACACAGTGGGAAGGTTTTGAATCAGCTACTAAAGCCGCAGCTGCCGGCGGAATTACGACAGTCATAGATATGCCACTCAATAGCATTCCGCCTACTGTCAATGTTGCAGCGCTAGCAGTTAAGAAAGCTGCGGCCACAGGGAAATGTTCCGTAGACGTCGGCTTCTGGGGCGGATCTATTCCAGGAAATGTGGCAGATCTTGAGCCACTTCTTAATGAAGGAGTCTTTGGTTTCAAATGCTTCCTACTTCATTCTGGTGTTGATGAGTTTCCGGCTTCAACTCTAGATGACTTATCAGCAGCTCTTGAAGTTCTTGCAAAAAATAATGCACTCATGGTTGTTCATGCTGAAGATTCAATTGCTATTGAACGCTCTAGCAAACCATCCTCACGCTCATATGCAGAGTTTTTAGCATCACGACCTAAGGGTGCTGAAAACGTTGCAATCGCACAATTGATTGAAGAGGCACGTCGCAGTACTGCGAAAGTCCACGTCCTACATCTTTCTAGCGGTGACGCGCTTTCATTAATTAGATCGGCAAAAGCCGATGGAGTCAAAATCAGTGCAGAGACGTGTCCTCACTATCTATCGCTGACATCGGAGGAGATTGCAGATGGCGCGACGCAATACAAATGCTGTCCGCCAATTCGGGAAAAACGCAATCAAGATGAACTCTGGCAAGGCTTAGAATCTGGAATTATTGATCAAATAGTTTCTGACCATTCACCCTGCACCGAGGATTTAAAATTATTTGATATCGGAGATTTCCAGCAGGCATGGGGTGGAATCTCTTCACTACAGCTAGGAATCTCAATCATCTGGACGCAAGCTCTGGCGCGTGGAATCTCACTCTGGCAGCTCGTTCAGTGGATGGCTTGCAAACCCGCTCAACTAGCTGGCCTTGCACACAAAGGCGCTATTGCAGTTGGGATGGATGCAGATTTTGCAGAGTTTGATGGCGATGATGAATTTAGAGTAGAACCGGATGCACTCTTTCATAAAAATCAAGTGACGCCTTATCAAGGCAAGATTTTGAAAGGAAGAGTCAAACAAACCTGGCTTGGCGGTCAACTCATCTATAAAGAGGGCGCCATGATAAATTCACCTCAAGGACGATTTTTGATACGAGGAGAAAATTGAGCACTTTCCAAAATCTCATTGATCTAGCCAATCGGGAAAGTGGCGCCGGTGTTGTCTATGCCAATGATGAGTTTTTTGCTGAAAAAGAAAATCTTCTCAACTCTGGTAGAGCAAAGTTTTCCTCCCACACTTTTGGACATAAAGGTCAGATCTATGACGGTTGGGAAACTCGTAGGCGTAGAAATGATCCCGGCAATGACTTTGCAATCGTGCGCCTTGGACAGGCCGGTATTGTCAAAGGCGTGAATATAGATACAGGTAACTTCACGGGCAACTTTCCACCCCATGCATCAGTGGAAGCAGCAGAGTTTGATCACATACCTACAATTGCAGAACTTCTTGCAGCATCTTGGACAACTATTCTTGAAAAATCTGCATTGACTGGTGATTCTGAGAATCTCTTTGAGGTTACAAATAAACACTGCTGGACACATGTGCGCTTAACAATGCATCCAGATGGTGGCATAGCCCGCATTAGAGTTCATGGTAATCCAGTCCCTGATCTGAATTGGCTATCAGCTGCCGGTCCAAAAAACCTTGCAGCCCTTGATAATGGCGCACAACTTATTGGCTCAAGCGACGATTTTTATTCTTCAGCGAAAAATACCCTCCAATCTGGTCGACCAAAGAACCAAGGTGATGGTTGGGAAAACAAAAGACGTCGAGGCGACGGAAATGATTATTTTGTCGTTGCTTTATCTGAACCTGGAACTATAAACGCTCTTGAAATAGATACCACCCATTTCAAAGGAAACGCTCCCGCAGAAGTAATGGTTACAGCGGGCTCTGCTTCCGAGCTTCTTAAGGCCCCAGGTGCAATTGAATTATTGGCGCGACAGGTAGTTCAAGCTGATACACCGCACAAATACATCACCTTCTGTAACCAAATAGTTGAAGCTGTGCGTGTTGATGTATTTCCTGATGGCGGAATGGGCCGCTTCCGGGTGTGGGGACAGGGAGCAAGTAGCAGATGAGTTTTGATAAGAACTTCTTTGATCAAGCATCAAAGCTTTTAACCGGGGCCGATCATTTACTTTCCACTAAATATCGCGGTGACTTTGGTGGCAGACAACCCATTCACACCTGTTATGTGCCAGCAGATAAATTATCTGCAACAACGCCTGCAGATTGGGGCACAACTGCCCTGAGAACCATTGAAGAGCACACACCAACTGCTGCCTCATTTGCTCAAGCAGTTGGTTGTCAAGAAAGCTCTGTCTCAGAAATCTTTGATCGAATAAAAGAAAAACTAGTACGAGAACCAATTGAAGATCTGCGCATAGATTTTGAAGATGGCTACGGTCGCAGAGGTGATGAACAAGAGGAACAACATCTCGGGAGTGCATTAAAAGTTTATGGCAGTTTAAGAGTTCCATTCATTGGTATTCGCATGAAGGCAATGGAGGAAGTTACCCGTCTGCGGGCACTAAAAACTCTGGACAAATTTGTCACTGGATTACTTGAACTGGGAAGCTACCCCGATAATTTTATTATTACTCTTCCTAAAGTTACTTTCCCCGAGCAAGTAGATGTCATGGTTACCGCCTGTGAAAAAATTGAAAAAGATCTTGCGCTATCTTCCGGAACAATTCGCTTTGAGATTCAGATTGAAACCACCCAAGCAATCTTGGATCAGCAAGGACGGGCAACGGCTGCACAATACATCGACCGAGCACAAGGACGTCTGAGCGCCTTTCACTACGGCACTTATGACTATTCGGCTGCAGCCGGCATCTCTTCGGCCTATCAAACTTTGGATCATCCAGCGGCAGATTTTGCAAAATCGATTCTGCAGGTGGCAATTGCCGGCACAACAGTGCGCATGTCAGATGGTTCGACAAATATCCTTCCGATAGGCACAAAGCAAGAAGTCCATGCCGCCATGCATAATCACTATCGCTTAGTGCGCCGATCGCTAGAGCGAGGTATCTATCAAGGCTGGGATCTTCATGGTTCTCAATTACCTACACGTATCGCTGCAACATGGATCTTCTATCGAGATGGCCTAGGCGCAGCAGCATTGCGATTGAAGAATTATTTAAATAGCGCTCAATCAGGAACGATGGATGAACCTGCAACAGCTCTAACTCTTGCTCGTTACTTTTTACGTGGCCTAGATTGTGGAGCAATTGAATCCCATGAGATCGAAAAACTTACCGGACTTGATGAACTAGGGTTGCGAACAATCGTGATTAATAAGGGTAATATTTAATTAATTGCGCGAGTAACAATGACTCTGGCTTGATCCCCGTAGTGCACACTGCCCGGCTCATACACATCAATTCGCAGTATCTCTGGCTGCTTTATTGCACCTATGGCAACAAGTGCATCTAATTCACTAGCAAATCCTTTGCTCTCAAAGTGTTCGTTATTTACTCCCACAACCAACCAGCCGTTATTAGCTAGCAATGGCAATAAGTTGCGCAAACACTCTGGTCCTAAGTGACCATGGGTAAATGTTCCTGAACTAATGAGTGCTTCATATGGTGCATTTTCATTTGGCACAGCCCGAGTTAAATCTCTCTCATACAATTTCCTATACACAGCGCTGTTATCAGTGCGCTTCTTTAGCTTTGCCTGTCCCAACATTTCAGGTGAGATATCCATGCCATCTAAAACAACGTCTGGGCGAAGTCTTGATAAATACATGCCGGTCAGGCCCGTGCCAGTACCGATATCTAGAACCCGAGAAAGAGAATCTGTAACGACTTGATCAAAGACTTCACTAATAGCTTTTGGATAGCGATACTGCTTGGCATCTACAAAAGATGAGTCATAGGTGGCGGCCCACTTTGCATATAAGCGCTTGTTATCTTCAGGCGTCTTAACAGAATATGCCTCATCAAGGCCAAGGGCGTCATCGTTCATGCATACAACCTATGAGTAATCTGC
>JNSL01000223.1_pt1 | contig 10394 bp, 7 predicted proteins | sample 210691 | NCBI WGS metagenome assembly JNSL01 (sample SAMN02808685, study PRJNA238866) | freshwater metagenome | biome: fresh water; feature: freshwater reservoir; material: water; isolation source: water column of the freshwater reservoir Embalse de Amadorio in Spain | place: Spain: Valencia ...
GCTGGGCTGTCGATGCTCCCCAAGCAGGATCGTTGAATGCATTTGCTCCGGTGTAGTAGACAGATGAAGCCTTAGGGTAAGACTTTCCTTGCTCTTGTGATGCGTATTCAACGCCAGCAACGAAGCCTTCAATGAACTTACGAACAGGTGGGATTGAATCTGGACCACCAGCAATTGCTGCAGTCTTTCCTGTCTTAGTTAGGTATCCACCGAGGTAACCAACGATGAAGCCAGCCTTATCTTCAGGGAAAATTAATCCGCTGTAGTTTGCTGAAGATCCACCATTGAACTGATCAACACCAATGAACTTAACATCAGGATACTTTTCAGCTGCAATTGTTGTGGCTTCGGCCATTAGGAATCCGACAGTTACGATCGCGTTGTAGCCAGCATCAGCGAACAGTGCGATGTTATCTGCGTAATCCTTTGGATCCTGAGTTTCTACGTATTTAGCAAAACCATTATTCTCAGTGGCTGCTTGTTGTGCGCCTTCCCAAGCTGATTGGTTAAATGACTTGTCGTCAACTTTTCCAATATCTGTTACAAGACCGATACAAAATGCACCTTCAGTTCCGCAATCGGCCTCTGTGATCGCCTTTTCTGCAGTTGAACATGCACTTAGAGCTAGTCCGAGCAGACCGGCTGCAGCAGTTGCCGCAGCAATCTTCTTAAATTTCTTGAACAATTGAGCTCCTCTCGAGAGATTAGTCGAACAACTAATCAATGCTTTATGGGTGAGACAAAGAGTAGTCCAGTGCAGATCCAACACAACTGCTCCGATAGATTAAATAAGTCACTCGTGTCGCAGACTAGAAATACAAAGGTAAGGTTGAGGGTTAGGTCATATCATTACGCTCATGCTCGCAGTCTTCCCGTCTCGTTCCGAAAGATCGCACGGCTTCGGTGCGAGAAAGTTTGTCTCACTAGTTTTGGCTTTGGTTTTTTCGGCAGGAGTGCTTCCAGCGCAAGCGTTAGGTAAAGGCACTTTCTATCTAGAGCTGAAACTTGGTTGTTACTCGGCAAACAAGTCACCTAATAAGGCAAGTAAATGGAGCGATACAAATTACAAAACCCTTTATCTGACCAGTTGCACTTCTGCTCATCATTACGAAGTTTTCTATACCGGAAAACTGAAGGCGAAGGATTTGAGTTCTGACGCCGCGAAGAAGGAAGCCGGGTCGGCTTGTGACAAGTCAGCACTTAGCACGCTAATGGGTCAGAAAGATTTGCCACCTTCTTTAACATACGGCTACTTCTATCCTGATCCAGGAGCCGAAGAAAAGAAGTACGGCAAGAGAATAGTTTGCTTCTTTCGCGTAGCCGATCCCAAAGATGACAAGTTCACGTTGTCAATCAATCGAACATTTCGCGAAATTACCTACATTTAATTACGCTCGACCGAGCCTTTTCCTAAATATTTCTTCTGCACTTTTCGCGCTTCCTTGTAATTAGCAAAAGCCTTTTGCGTCGATTCAAGAGTTGAGATTTCAGGAATCGGAACTTCCCACCAAGCCTCGCCACCTGGGGCATATAACAATGGATCGCTATTTATATGGATCAAAGTTGCAGTTGGATGCGCTTTGGCAACCTTCATTGCGGCAGACAGATCTGCAATTGCATTTGCACTTTCGGCGATACGAATTACATTCATTCCTAGACTTTCGGCGTTGGTTGCTAGGTCGATCGGCAGAACATCTCCAGATTCGTGGTTATTAGATTTGGCATCACGGAAGCGATATTTAGTTCCGTATCTTTGTGAGCCGATATCTTCAGATAAATGGCCAATAGATGCGAAGCCGTGATTTTGCACCAGAACCACAATAAATTTCAAACCTTCGGCGACTGCAGTAACCAGTTCGGTATGCAACATTAAATATGAGCCATCACCCATCATTACAACTGGAGTGCGTGAAGAATCTGCACGTGCCACACCAAGCCCGGCGGCTATTTCATAACCCATACAGGAGAAGGCATATTCCATGTGATAGCCCAACGGATCGCGAACACGCCATAATTTGTGAAGATCTCCCGGAAGTGAACCAGCTGCGCCAACTAATACATCGCGTGGATCGGTCGCAGCCTGGACTGCGCCAATTATTTCGCTCTGGCTAGGCTTAGCTAATTTCTGATCGACAAATGCGGCATCAACGATGGCATCCCAAATTTTGTTTTCATCTGCAATCTTCTTTGCATAATCAGCAGAGACTTTAAATGTTGATAACTCTTGAGTTAACTCTTCGAGGGCGGTTCGGGCATCTGCAACAACTGGAATCGCGCTGCCGTGTTTGAAGGCATCGAATGCGGTGACATTTATATTTATAAACTTCACATCTGGATTTTGGAAAATACTGCGTGAGGCGGTTGTGAAATCGCTGTAACGAGTTCCGATTCCAATTACTAAATCAGCATCTTTAGCCAATCGGTTGGCCGCAGTTGTGCCTGTAGCACCCACCGAACCACACATTTGTGGATGATCCCAAGGAAGTGAACCCATTCCGGCTTGTGATACCCCAACCGGGATTCCAGTTGCTTCAACAAATTTAGCGAGCACAGCGTGGGCATCTGAGTAAATGATTCCGCCACCTGCAACGATAAAGGGCTTCTTTGAATTAGCAATCGCACGAGCAGCAACGGCAGAAAGGCCAATATCTGGACGAGGTCTGCGGATATGCCATTCACGATCAGCTAAGAATTCTTCAGGTACTTCAATTGTTTCTGCCTGCACATCTTCGGGAAGACAGATTGTCACAGCGCCTGTTTCTGCTGGATCTGTAAGCACGCGCATCGCTCCAAGGAGAGAAGTAAAGATTTGTTCTGGGCGATTGATGCGATCAAAGAATTTAGAGAGTGGCTTAAAGGCATCATTTACCGAGATAGATAGGTCATATGGTTGTTCAAGTTGTTGCAGCACCGGATCAGATACACGAGTTGCAAAAGTATCGGCTGGAAATAATAAAACTGGCAATCGATTTGTGGTGGCAACTGCAGCGCCAGTTAACATATTTGTTGCACCAGGGCCGACAGATGATGCGCAAGCAAATGTTGAACGGCGACGCGTCATTCGAGCATAAGCAGATGATTCGTGCACCATCGCTTGTTCATTTCGCGCTTGGTGATATGGCATTAGTCCAGGATCAGAAATAGAGAGTTGCTTTAGCGCTTGACCAATTCCTGCCACATTTCCGTGACCAAAAATTCCGAATACTCCAGCGACGGTGCGTTCGCGGTGATCACCATCGACGGTGTATTGATGAGAAAGGAATTCAATAATCGCCTGTCCAACGCTCATCTTGCGAGTGGCCATAATTAGTTTCGCTTTCTCTTCTATCGTATTCGAATTAGTTCTGTGGGAATCCTAGATTGATGCCGCCGTGGCTTGGATCAAGCCAGCGGCTAGTAATCGCCTTGCCACGAGTAAAGAAGTGAACACCTTCTTCACCGTGCGCTTTGGTATCGCCAAATAGTGATTGCTTCCAACCACCAAATGAATAGTAAGCAACAGGTACTGGAATTGGCACGTTGATTCCGACCATTCCCACTTGAATTTCATTCTGGAAGCGACGGGCTGCGCCACCATCGTTTGTGAAAATCGCAGTTCCGTTACCGAAGGCTCCACTATTGATTAGCGAAACGCCTTCGTCATAACTCTTAACGCGCACGATAGATAGGACTGGTCCGAAGATTTCATCCTTATAAACGCTAGATGTAGTTGGGACGTTATCGATCAAGGTTGGTCCAAGCCAGAAACCGGCTGATTCTCCATCTGCTTTTACATCACGGCCATCAACGACAACCTTTGCACCATCTTTTGCCGCAACTTCGATGTAACCAGCGACCTTGTCACGGTGTTCTTTGGTAACAAGTGGGCCCATATCGCAGCCGCGGCGACCATCGCCGGTGCGCAATTTATCCATACGAGAAACAATCTTTTCGATCAGCGCATCTGCAACTGGTTCAACTGCAACTACAACCGAGATCGCCATACAACGCTCTCCAGCCGAACCAAAGCCAGCGTTAATTGCAGAATCTGCAACGAGTTCCAGATCAGCATCAGGCAATACCAACATATGGTTCTTGGCTCCGCCGAGTGATTGCACACGCTTGCCAGCCTTTGCACACTCTTCATAGATATAGCGCGCAATAGGAGTGGAACCAACGAATGAAATAGCCTCAACATCAGGGGAGTGGAGTAATCCGTCTACGGATTCTTTATCGCCGTTGAGCACATTAAATACGCCATCTGGCAGGCCCGCTTCTTTCCAAAGCTTGGCGATCCAAATTGATGCTGATGGATCTTTTTCAGATGGCTTTAAGACAACTGTATTTCCGGCAGCGATTGCGATTGGGAAGAACCACATTGGCACCATCGCGGGAAAGTTAAAGGGAGAGATGATTCCGACAACGCCGAGTGCTTGGCGAGTTGAGTAAACATCGACACCAGTTGAAACGTTTTCAGAGTAGTAACCCTTAATAAGTTGTGGCATACCAACTGCAAATTCGACTACTTCTTGACCACGTGTAATTTCGCCAAGGGCATCGGATAAAACTTTGCCGTGCTCGCTTGTGATTATTTCTGCGAGTTCGCTCTTTTTTGCATTTAACAATTCACGGAATTTGAAGATAACTTGTTGACGTGCTGCAAGAGAAGTCTTTGACCAACCCGGAAACGCCTTCTTCGCAGAGGCAATAGCTGCGTTAATTTCCGCTCCATTAGCCAGAGCAACGCGCTTTGTTTCGACACCGAGTGCCGGGTCATAAACAGGTGCGGTGCGACCTGAGGTACTTACAAATTCTTTATTATCAATCCAGTGATTTACGGTGGTAGTCATAGGCCCATCCTATGACGGCAGCCCCAAAGATTTAAACGCCTAAATAATCGAACGGCACGCCTCGAGGCTAGATTTATTGCAGGCGGTTTAAGAACCCGACGTGCTTGGGAGTTAGCTCGCTAAGGTCTTTAGCACCAAGTAATTTCATTGTTCTGATTATTTGAGATTCAATGATCGACAGGCAACGTTCGACGCCTTCTTGCCCGCCGGCCATCAAGCCGTATAGGTAGGCCTTGCCGATGTAGGTGAAGTCAGCGCCGAGGGCGATGGCCGCGACTATGTCAGCGCCACTCATAATTCCTGAATCAAGATGAACTTCCACGTCTTTCTTCAGTTCCTTCGATACTCGCTCTACCAGCATCAGCGGAACGGGAGCACGATCTAGTTGTCGCCCTCCGTGATTGGAAAGGATCACCGCATCGGCACCGTACTTGGCTGCTTTCTTGGCATCATCAAGGGTTTGAATTCCCTTTATGGTCAAAGTGCCATCCCAATTCTTGCGCAGCCACTTCAAATCTTCGAAGGTCATGGTTGGATCAAACATATAGTCGAGGAGCTCTGCAACCGTTCCGTTCCAGTTAGACATTGAGGCAAATTCCAGCGGTTTAGTCGTTAGAAAATTCCACCACCATTCGCGGCGTGGAATGGCATCAATGATCGTACTCAAAGACAAAGTTGGTGGAACGGTTAGTCCATTACGAACATCTCGTAAACGCGCACCGGCTACTGGAACATCAACGGTGAGAATCAGATTAGTTACACCGGCTTGTTTGGCTCGCTCCACCAATTGCATTGATGCATCGCGATCTTTCCACATGTACAACTGAAACCAATTAACGCCATTTGGCGCAGCGGAAACTACGTCTTCAATCGAAGTTGTTCCTACAGTTGAAAGGGAATATGGAATTCCAAATTTTGCAGCCGCTTTGGCTACTGCTAATTCACCTTCGGCATGCATCATCCGGGTAAAACCGGTTGGTGCCATTCCAAAAGGTAGAGCGAATGTATTACCGAGCACTTTTGCCTTGGTTGAAATGGTTGAAACATCTTGCAAAATTTTCGGTGCAAATTCAATGTTGCTAAATACTTCTCGCGATCGATTAAGTGAAATTTCTAATTCTGCGCCACCATCGGTGTAATCAAATGGACCTTTAGGAGTTCGAGCTTTTGCAATATCGCGCAAATCCCAAATTGTGTGCGCTGCGGCAAGCCTTCGCTTTCTGGCATTGAATTCAAATTTTTTAAATTTAAGTAACTCGCTTAGCGCGTTGGGGCTCAGAAGAGTTCTCTTAATGTTTTGGTTCACGAGAGCCGCCTTGCCATAGCCCCACTTTACCTACATTAATTTTCTGGGCATTTACCCGCGAGTAAGGATCGTTTTCTGCCTCAAGGGGGCCATAAGCCCTGGAACGGAGATCTGTTTCCAGCAAATGCCGTGACCAGCGGGAAAGTCTTTATAAAAACTTAATCAAATTGTTGTCGCCTAAACCATTGTCGGTCTACGAGTTGCGAGGTACTGTTCCTCAACGGTGGAAACACCCAAAGGCGTTTTTCGCCATTGGAATCGTTACCACCGCCAACTCGACAATGTTTGTGCTCCGGAAAGGACACTATGAAGGTATCAATGAAGAGAGGACTCATCGGAGTTCTCACCGCAACCTCACTGGCTGCGGGATTGTTAGTGGGAATTGCTCCTGCACACGCAGCGAAAGGTGCGAATTGTCAGGTAAATACTCCAATTACAAAAGCACAATGTGATTTCATCACTGTAGCTTTGATCGGTAAAGTTGTTACTTTGGACCCAAATAATCCAAGTAGAACAAGTAATCCGAATTACGTAACAAGACTTTTAGTTCAGGGACAAATGTTCCGTTACGACATCAAGGGTGTTGCACAGCCAGATCTCGTTGATAAGTACACCGTTTCAAAAGACGGTCTTACTTACACCATGACTCTTCGAACAATGAAGTACTCAGATGGAGTAACACCAGTTACTGCAGATGATGCGGTATTTAGCTGGGAGTACAGCCAGAAGAACGTTCCAGGATTTAACTCTGTAACAAGTGTTGTTGCTAAAGATGCAAAAACAGTTGTTTACACATTAAAGGAACCATTCTCTGACTTCCCACGCGCCCTTGCTGGTATTTACGGAGTTGTAAACTCACGTAGCAAGGCTGAAGGAAATGCTGCGTACTGGAAGAATCCACTCAGCGCCGGCCCATTTAAAATCAAGAAGTGGGTAGAAGGTTCTGATGAATTCTTGGTAGAAGCTAATAAGAATTATTGGGCAAAGCCTGCAGTGAAGGAAATCCGCTTCCTTGCAGTACCAGATCCTGTAACTCGTGTTCTTGCACTTAAGCAAGGAACAATTGATTATGCATTCGACCTTCCAGCATCAATTGGCCGCGCTACTTTAGGCGATAAGACAAAGTTCCGTGCTCAGCCATTCCAGCTAGCCGGTAACTTCTCCATCGACTTCAACTTGGTAAAGTCAGTTGGAACACCTTGGGCAAATCCAAAGGTTCGTCAAGCGATGTCATATGCCCTAGATCGTAAGCAGTTCAGCGATCTTGCTTTCAATGGCGATGTCACACCTTCTTGCGCACTTACTTTCCCATCACATCCAAACTACCTCTGCGTTAAGCCAGGTGGAATCAAGCAAGATCTAGCAAAGGCAAAAGCACTTATGGCCGAAGCTGGTACTACTGGTTTCCCTATCCGCCTCAGCGTGTTCAACCGTCCAGGTTGGGCTGATGCAGCAGCTGTTATCGCATCACAATGGGCAAAGATCGGCATTGTTGCCACTGTTGCTGCTGAACCAGATGCTGTTGGAGCTGCTGGTCAAAATAACGGTACCTTCGAAGTTCAGTTGTCAGGTTACGGTTCAACATGGTTGAGCGGTGGTCTTGCAACATATATGGGCTCAAAGGGCGCATGGACTGGTTGGTCAAAGTCAAAGTTTGATGATTCACTCATTGTTGATTACGATGCTGCGCAAGGTAAGGCCGCACAGCAAGCCGTTCTCAAGAAGATCGAGCAATTGATCTGGGATGAGTCAGCACACCTCATGGTTGGACAGCGTTCAGGTTGGGGAGCATCACGTCTTCCAGCAGGAATCTTCCAAAACCAGACTGCTAACGATCAGTACACCGTATTGCAAACTCCTGCTCTCGGCGCAAAGAAGAAGTAAGCGCTAAGAAAAGGTAATAGCAGTAGGTAAAAGCTAGTTATAAATCTGAGGGAGGGATCGAAAGGTCCTTCCCTCAGATTTATTTAGCAAAATTTATTAAAATAAAAACGATTTAAATATTCCCCGCGGTAATTTATAGACGCAACACAGGGTTTTACATATCATTTAACTAACCGCCCAATCTCAAGATTGGCCAACTGTGACAAGGACTGGAAACGTTAACAATGGCCTCATCAACGATAGATCCAGGATTACCGGCTGAGGAAATTTCAGTCGAACAGAAAATTCCCGATAAAAATCGCATTGCGCTTCGCCGCACACTAATGGGCAGATTTATTCGATCTTTAGTAGTTTCATTTTGGGTAATGTTTATCGCCTTCTCGCTACTTCGTTTTAGCCCAGGAGATCCAATCCGCTTGGCGCTTGGAACAGATGCCACCGAAGAAGCGGTAGTTGAGATGAAGAAGCTATATGGGCTGGATCAATCCTTCTTCGTCCAGTTCTACGATTACTTCACAGGCATCTTCAGCGGTGATCTTGGCACTTCATTCTTCTCACAACGTGAAGTGACTGAAGTCGTTGCAATGCATCTTCCAGTTACTTTGATGATCATCCTCCTTTCAATGGGAGCGGCAGTGATAATTTCAATTCCAATCGCACTATCTGTTGCGCTAAGCCGCCGCCCGATATTTACCTATTTTTTCCGCACTTCAACATCTATTTCACTTGCTATACCGGGCTTCTTTCTTGCACTGCTTGGTCTTTTATTATTTGGCACGGTAGTAACTTGGGTGCCGGCGGCAGGCTACGAGGGTAATTTCCCAAGTAACCTCAAATACCTCTGGCTACCTGCCCTAGTTAATTGCTTCTCACTCGTTCCAATTCTCTCTCGTGTACTCCATAGCTCTTTGATGGATACCCTCGGTGAAGAATTTGTGGAAACTGGAGTTATTCGCGGAGTTGGAAAGTTGAAGTTTTATTGGTCATACATGCTTCGCCCATCACTTGCACCAACAGTTGTCTTGATCAGTTATATGGTCGGCATAATGATCGGCGGCACCGTTGTTATGGAGATGATCTTCTCGCTCCCTGGTATTGGCAGAGAGTTGATTGAGGCGGTGAGTACCCGCGACTATGCCATTGTTCAAGGAATCGTGATGATCTTCGGATTAATTGTTGTCTTCACCAGCTTTATTGGAGATCTGCTCGGTTACTTACTTGATCGGAGAGTGACTCTTTCATGAGTAAAAAAGTCAGAGCAGAAGGAACCTTCGCAATAATTATCGGCGCTGGAATGATGGTTGCGCTTTTACTCGCCGGACTGCTAATTCCTTGGTTTGGTAAGTACGATGCTAATGAAATTAGTGCCGAGCAATTAATGTCACCGAGCCGTGATCATTTCTTTGGTACAGACATGCTGGGTCGAGATGTCTTTGCGCGTGTCTTCGATGCGGTATTTATCGATATTGGAACGGCATTTGCCGGGGTATTAATCCCGTTAGCGGTTGGAACCATTATTGGAACTTTGCTTGGTATTTCACGTAATCGCAAAATTAATTCATTTGTAGGTTCACTTATTGACGGAATCAACGCTTTCCCATTCTTGATTTTCGTGATCGCACTTGTTGCATTCCTTGGCGCAGGCTTAGGAAGCATCATTCTTGCGCTCTCACTCGTTAACTGGGCGCGTTATGCACGTATTGCTCGAACAAGAGCCGTGGTGGTTAACCAACAAGGCTATGTAGAAGCAGCAAGAACGCTTGGTTATAAACCTTCACGAATTCTCTTCCGCCATATCATTCCCAATGTTTCATCTGAAACACGCGCTTACGCGCTGAGCGACTTCATTATCGTGATCATCGCTGTTGCGGCGCTCTCATTCCTCGGCCTAGGTGTTAATCCGCCACAGGCTGAATGGGGTGCAATGATTAAAGATGGTGCAAATATCATCACCCTTGCTTGGTGGGGAGCGGTCTTCCCTGGACTTGCAATTTGCTGGGCAGGAATTTCGGTAGCGGTCTTCTCCGAAGGTCTAACCAAGAGAATTGGCGAGGGCAATCAGCGATGACTTCTGATGTAAAACTCCTTGATATAAATAACGTAGCCATTGGTATCGAACGCCGTAAGCGCGAGACTCTTGTTCTCGTACGCGAAGCTAACTTCGATGTTAATTACGGCGAGATGGTCGGCATCGTCGGCGAATCTGGTTCTGGAAAGACAATGATCTGTCGCGCAATTATCGGAACCCTGGATCGTCGCGGCGCATCTGTAATTGGCGGAGAAGTTCTCTTTGAAGGATTGGATTTAAGAACGATAAACGAAGCGAAATGGAAGTCACTTCGCGGAAAAGTCATTGGATACGTTCCTCAGAGCGC
>JNSL01000225.1_pt1 | contig 10319 bp, 6 predicted proteins | sample 210691 | NCBI WGS metagenome assembly JNSL01 (sample SAMN02808685, study PRJNA238866) | freshwater metagenome | biome: fresh water; feature: freshwater reservoir; material: water; isolation source: water column of the freshwater reservoir Embalse de Amadorio in Spain | place: Spain: Valencia ...
CATGAGTATCAACATTCCAGTAGCGGGTCAGGCGAATGAGATTTACTCGTTGCGCGTCAACGGGCAAGAGCATCATGTGAAGGATGCGTGGATCGGCGAAAGTCTGCTCTATGTGTTGCGCGAACGTCTCGGCCTCCCAGGAGCAAAAGGTGCATGCGAACAAGGCGAGTGTGGAAGTTGCACAGTCATCGTCGACAATCAGGCAGTCTGTTCGTGTTTGGTAATGGCTGCTACAGCAGTTGATACCGAAATCTTGACGGTTGAAGGTTTGGGACCCGATGGATCACTCACTGATGTTCAGTCAGCGTTCCTCGCTGAAGGCGGAGTTCAGTGTGGCTTTTGCACTCCAGGTTTCATTGTCGCAGTGCATCATCTTCTGGAAAACAATCCGAATCCATCCGATGACGAGATTCGTGAATCTCTGTCTGGAAATATCTGTCGCTGTACTGGTTATGGACGAATCTTAGAAGCAGTACGAACTGTCGCAGATCAACGAAGGATTCCCTCGTGACATCAACAATTTCTACAACTGGCCAACGTCATGGAACCCTTGGCACTAGCGCTAGTCGACCTGATGGCGTGGCCAAAGTTCAAGGTGGTTTCGCGTTCTCAAGCGACATGTGGGCTGACAACATGTTGTGGGGTGCCACCTTACGTAGTCCCCATCCATACGCCCGTGTATTGGCAATTGATGTGTCTGGTGCATACGCAATAGACGGCGTCGCAACAGTAGTGACTGCAGCCGACGTACCCGGAAAATTGACGTACGGGCTCATCGTTCAAGATCAACCTGTCTTCGCTGCGATTGGCGACACCGTGCGCTACAGCGGAGAACCAATTGCTGCTGTAGCGGCCGATCATCCAGAAACCTGCCAGCGAGCCTTAGCTGCGATCAAAGTGACATATGAAGTACTGACTCCGGTGACGGATCCCGAAGACTGCATCTCCGGTACCGCAGCCTTGATTCATCCAGATGGCAATATTTTCCGTCATCAAAGGATCGTCAGTGGTGACACCTCAGTGGAGGGTGTCGTCCAAGTTGAAGGCGAATACGAGGTCGGGATGCAAGATCAAGCCTTCCTCGGTCTCGAATCTGCGTTAGCAATTCCCGATTCGGGTGGTCAAGGCTTAGAGATGTATGTCGCCACTCAGTGGTTGCACGAAGATCGCAAGCAGATTGCTGATTGTCTCAATCTTCCTGAAGAAAAGATTCGTTTGGTCCTTGGCGGTGTCGGCGGTGCGTTCGGAGCACGCGAAGATATCAGCTTGCAAGTTCATACGGCTTTGCTCGCAATGAAGGCAGGACGACCAGTACGAATTTCTTACGGTCGCGAAGAAAGTTTCTACGGTCATGTGCATCGACATCCTGCAAAAATCTGGATGAAGCATCACGCGGATGCAAGCGGCAAGATCGTCAAGATCGAATCACGAATGGTGTTCGATGGCGGAGCGTATTGCAGTACTTCCCCTGCGGTGCTGATCAACGGCATTACTCACGCACAAGGACCATACAAGTGTGACAATGCAATTGTTGATGGATGGGCTATTCGTACAAACAATCCACCTTGTGGAGCAATGCGTGGCTTCGGAGTAGTTCAGGCCTGTTTTGCTCATGAAAGTCAAATGGAAAAGCTCGCTGCGGCGGTAGGTATTTCTCCAGTTGAAATTAGATTGTTGAATGCCATGGAAACCGGTGATCGAATGATTACAGGCCAGATTATGGACAGTGTCGCTCCCGTCGCACAATGCATTCGTGAAACTGACTCCATTCCCCTACCTCCATTAATGGCCAGCGATGCTGACTTACGAACGATTCCTGGTGGAACGGGATTAACCGCACAACCGTCACATATTCGCCGTGGTGTCGGCTGGGGTGTCAGCATAAAGAACCTGATGTACAGCGAAGGGTTTGATGACTTCTCAACTGGTCGTTGTCGAATCAACGATGGTGTCGTCACCATCAAATTCGCGACGTCCGAAGTTGGTCAAGGTTTCACAATGCTCGCCCAACAAATTGCGCGCACTGTGTTAGGCGTCGATGAGGTCATTCTTGACACAATTGACACGCAAGTCGGTTCAGCCGGATCAACTTCGGCGAGCCGTCAAACGTGGATGAGCGGTGGCGCGGTGCAAGCAGCGTGTCGTGCAGCCCTTGAAAAACTCTTCGACCATGTTGCCATTCGTTTTGAGATGAATCGATCTGAACTTCAAATAGAAGACACTGACATCGTCGATCGACTGACTCTTCGCCGTATCACCATCGCTGAGGCGATTCAAGATGTCAATATCGATTGCACTGAGGAATATCGGCATCCCCCAACTGAGGACATCAACGAAAATGGTCAAGGTAACTGCCACGTCGCATACGCATTTGTTGCGCATCGCGCCGTCGTAGATGTTGACCCCGAACTAGGCCTCGTCAAAGTTGTTCAGATCGCTACCGCTCAAGATGTGGGTCGAGTGTTGAATCCCCTGTCGGCGATCGGACAGCTTGAAGGTGGAATTGCCCAAGGTCTTGGTTTGGCAGTGATGGAGGAAATCATTGTTAAAGACGGAAAGGTTCGTAATCCAAGTTTCACCGATTACCTACTTCCGACCTTCCTGGATGCTCCTACTGTTGAAGTGATTTTCATTGAAGAACATGAGCCCAAATCTCCGCTTGGTGCTAAGGGAATTGGAGAGCCTCCCTGTATCTCGGTGACACCGGCCATTGCGAATGCAATTCGTCATGCTGTTGGACGCGAATTGCCTCGGGTGCCAATTCGCCCATACGACATTTGCTTGTAATCAGTTCAGACTTGCTTCAAGCCCAATCTTTCAAGGACATCATTAGGCGCATTGATAGCGACGAGTGCGTCTGTCAGTTTTTGCACCAAGCCCAGTTCGATAGTTGATGGATCAGACCCACTAGTAGCCGCGAGATTTTTGGTTTCTCCTGGATCACCTGTGCGATCAAAGAGAAGATTCTCATTTTTGAGTCCCCCGTATGCCCAAAATGGCAGAAAGTCACCTTGCATAAATGGTTGACGGATAACAGGAATTGAACTTCCAGGCATCGCATCAAGGTAGGCACGTTGATCGGGACGGGGTAATCGAATATGAGGCATTGAGTGAACAGGCATCGTGCTCCAACGGTTTGACCACATCGAGAGCGGAAATCCATCACCGACCGATCCACGGGTGTACGTATGATCCTCAGTAATCAATTGCACCTCGCGTCCCCAATACCCAGACAAGCAATGGTCTCGAATACGCGGTACTTGCTGATTGATGAGTGGCACTAACGAGTGACCATGCGTGCGGTGCTCCACTTCGACGCCAAACACTTCACACAATGTCGCATGGATGTCGACAGTGGTGGTCAATGATGTTTCACGGCGAGGTGAAATACCCGGCCAACGAATCATCATCGGGATATGCCCCAAAGTGTTGTGGATCGGAAATCCAGGTTTCCCCCACACATCAAATTCGCCAAGATAGTGACCGTGATCAGTGCAGATAATCACGACGGTTTCGGACGCATCTGGAGACTCATCAATTGAGTCAAGGAGTTTTCCGAACCAATGATCAATCATTGAAAGTTTCGCGCCGTAAGCAGCTCGAAGCGAACGACCTTCTGCTTCTGTGATTAACCCGTTCTTCAGCCCATCAATGACATACGGTGGCCAAATCATCCATGGATACTCTGTTTGGGGATCTTCTTCTTGGGAGCGATACATCGAAGCCCAGGGTTCGGGAGTATCGAATGGCTCGTGAGGATCGAACTCGTCAATAACAAGCAACGAGCGATCATGATGCCCACCATTAGTGCGCACCCAATTCACTGCCGCTTGCATCGTTCGAGGGCCAGGAAAATCTTCTTCTGACTTAAACCAAGTGCGCGAATCCTGATACTTGAAATAGCCACGCCGTGGCTCATCGACTGGAAGTGCAGGGGTTCCAACCCATGAAGGGTCGGGTCGTGTTTTCCAGGGATCGTTTTCATGTCCCCGGACATATTCCCAGGCATCAAAATCAACGTGATAATTCTCGCCGCCACATTCAAAGAGATGTGGGTGATCAGACACCAACATGGTGGTGACGCCGGCCTGCCGTAACGAAAAAGTGATGGCGTCTTCCCAAATTTCGACCGAGCCCCAAGGGCGCCATGGGAAGTCCAATGACCCGACCAGTAAGTCGTGACGGGCGGGCATACAGGGCAGCGAACCGGTGTGATGGTTTTCAAAGACCACCGACTGTTCAGCGAACCGATCAAGGTTCGGGGTGGCGAATTCGGTTCCTCCATATGCCCCCAGAAGGTGGCGATTGAGGCTGTCGAGCAACACCACGACTACGTGCTGAGGACGGTCAGCAGTGTCGTCAGCCCGAGAAAATTCTTGGGTATCCATACCCCTACGCTACGCACTCCGCCGTGTGGCATCGTACGATGCTCATATGAGCGACGACCTAGGTTTTGTTCCATTTGATGCCGACAACCACTATTACGAGGCTCTTGACGCCTTCACCCGTCACCTCGACCCCAAAGATGGTCAAAGATGTGTGCAGTGGGCAGAAATCAATGGACGGCAATATCCAGTCATCGGTGGCCGCGTGAGTCGCGTGGTAGCCAATGCGACGTTCGATCCCATTTCTCCGGCTGGCTCAATGCATGACTATTTTCGCGGAAACCCCGAGAAAAAACATCCGCTGGAATTTCTTGCCAAAAGAGAACCAATTCGCCCTGAGTATCGCGATCATGACGCACGACTTGCTGTCATGGATCAGCAGGGTGTGAGCAAGATTTGGCTCTTCCCCACCCTCGGAATGCTGTACGAAGAGATTTTGAAACATGATCCAGAAGGCGTCGGAATCATGTTTACAGCCTTCAATCGTTGGCTCCAAGAGGATTGGGGCTTTGATTACAAGAATCGAATTTTCGCAGGACCGTATATTTCGCTGGCCTCAGTTGATTGGGCCTGCGCTGAACTTGATTGGGCGCTCTCGCAAGGTGCCCGAGTGGTGTGTATGCGTCCAGCCGCGCCAACCACTCTGACTGGTCAACTTTCTCCGTTCGATGAAACCGCCGGGATCACTGTCATTATTCATGCAGGAGACAGTGGTTATTCGAGTAATGGTTATGCCAACGATTCATTCTCGGCTTCATTTAGTGGTTCATGGAAACCTTCGATCAAGAGTTTCGCCATCGAAAGGGCTGCACAAGATTTCATCATCACGTCGGTCTTTGAAAAGCTCTTTGATCGTTTCCCCAATGTACGTATGGCTTCAATCGAAAACGGTTCGAGTTTCTTGCGTGATGCCTGACTTCGTCGAAGATCCGATTGAAACGCTGCGTCAGAACTGGTGGATCAATCCATTCTGGGAAGACGATGTGCACGAGGTTGCCGACATCATGGGTGCCGATCACGTGCTTTTCGGCTCAGATTGGCCCCACATTGAAGGAATGCCCAACCCGCTTGACTATGTCACAGAGTTAAAGGCGTTCTCTGACAGCGATCGCAAGAAGATCTTGTTGGACAACGTCAGCGCACTCAACGAACTACGTCCTGCTCGTTAACCAATTATAACTTTACCAAGTATCAATATTTGATCGCTTCTTACCTGATCGCACTGGCGCTCGGTGTGACTCCAGAATTGCGTTGAGCCATCGACGAGAATCAGCCCCTTGCCGTGTTCGTACATGCGATCAACCATCTTTTGAAATGTGGCTTCGCGTTCAGATTTGTCAGTAATCGCGGCTAACTCTTTGCGATATCCAAGCCTTACAGCACCCTCTAGTCCCATGCCACCGAATTCGCCCGTCGGCCAAGCGACGCAAGCAAGCGGAGCTTTGGTGCTGCCAGCCATCATCGCCTGTGCCCCAAGGCCGTAACTCTTGCGAAGAACGATCGAGATGACAGGGACTGTGATGTTGACTCCGGTGACAAACAGTCGGCTGCAATGACGCACGAGAGCGGTTTCTTCAACTTCTGGTCCAACCATCATTCCTGGAGTATCTACGAGGGTGACAAGAGGAATATCAAAGGCATCGCATAGTTGCATAAAGCGAGCAGCCTTATCGGCACCATCGCTATCAATGGCGCCAGACAAGTGATGAGGATTATTGGCGATGACACCAACGGGCTTGCCTTGAACGCGCGCCAATGCCGTGATCATTCCGAGACCGAACCCACTTCGGAGTTCAAGAACGGAATCGACATCAAACATCAGTTCAATAACATTTCGAACGTCGTACGCCTTAACTCGATTGATTGGAATGGCCGTACGCAACTGATCTTGATCGTGGACGGTGAAGTTGCGAACTGGGCCTTGAAAATACGACAGGTACTTCTTTGCTAAGTCGACTGCATGAGCATCATCTGTGGCAACCAGATCCACGACGCCGTTGGCCTGTTGAACTGATAGCGGGCCGATCTCTTGGGGTGCAAAGACGCCCAGTCCTCCACCTTCAATCATCGCTGGTCCACCCATGCCGATATTCGATCCCTCGAGTGCAATGACGACATCGCAGCATCCCAGGATCGCGGCGTTACCGGCAAAACAAAAACCACCCGTAATACCGACTAGGGGCACTAGTCCGGACAATTTGGCGAAATCATGGAACGCCCAACAGTCAAGTCCCGAAACGCCAAGCCCATCAGTATCACCGGGGCGACCACCACCACCTTCGGCAAAGAAAACCACCGGTAACTGCAACTTCTCGGCAACTTCGAATAAGCGATCTTTCTTGCGGTGGTTCTGTTGACCTTGGGTACCAGCCAAGACTGCATAGTCGTATGACATCACGACTACTCGAGAATCGTGACCGCTGAACAATGAGCCGTTTATCGAGGCAAGTCCACCGACGAGTCCATCGGCTGGAGTCTTGGTGATTAGACCGTCAAGTGAACGGCGACGCCGTTGGGCGGCAACGACTGTCGGTCCATACTCAACCAATGAGCCCTCATCAATTAGAAGATTGATATTTTCACGGGCCGTCAGCCGACCTTGTCCATGACGTTTGGCGACCGCTTCTTTACGTTCGTCATCTAAACCGATTTGGTGACGCCGTTGTACCTCGTCAAGATCAGGGCGAAATAATGCCTCAACTTCTGGAGACACTTCATTCAGAGAGTCAAGAGAAATTCTCCGAGGAATAAATGAAATGAGACGGTCGCCTGTTTTGACCGCTTGACCAACTTGCACAAGCACCTCTGATACGGCACCGTCCGTGTCAGCCAAAATATCGTGCTGCATTTTCATTGATTCCAAGGTGATGACTATTGACCCCTTGTAGCACTCAACACCTACAGAAGCCACAAACAGAACTGTTCCCTGCAGCGGAGAAACAATGAAGTTTGTGTCCTCGCTCATCGTTAACCGATTGACGGAAAGCGAACTGGAACGGTGCGGGGACCACGCACTTGACCGCCAGCCCAAGTGACTTTGGATTCATCAGCGATCTCGAAATCAGGAATCCGCTCAAGCCAAGTTTCAATAGCTACTCGCAACTCCATACGTGCCAAGTTTGATCCCGCGCAACGATGGATACCGGCGCCAAAAGCGACATGTCGATTGAGTTGGCGATCAAGAATGACTTCATCAGGGTTTTCGAAAACCTCGGGGTCCCGGTTTGCACCAGGGAAGTTCATCAAGATGCGCTCATCTTTTTTCATAGGACAGCCGTTGTATTCAACATCTTCACCAAGTCGGCGCGACATAGTGACTGGTGAATATGCTCGTAATAGTTCTTCAATAGCGGTCGGCATTAGATCAGGTTCTTTAACGAGACGTTCGGCGTCTTTTGGATGGCTCGCGAGGTGCCACAAAGAAGATCCGATTGACGACCACGTTGTATCTACTCCAGCAATAAGTAAAAGTCCGCACATTCCTAGGATCACACTTTCATTGACGGACTCTCCATCAACCTCAGCCAGCAGTAGTTCAGAGATGAGGTCGTCGCCAGGATTCTCTTTGCGTTCAGCAATCGCACCTATGAAAAACTGGATAACACCAGTCATTCCACGACGTCGCCGTTCTTCGTCATAAGCGAATTCCAAAACGTCTCGAACCCAACCGGTAAAGGTGCTGCTCATTGATTCTGGGACGCCGAGAATGTGAGCGATCACTCTGACGGGTATCTGCTGTGCGTAATCTGCCGCAGCATCAGCGTTGCCGTTGGCGATGAAACCATCGATCAGACGATTGCACAATTCTTTCGTCATTGATTCGTAGGTGAGGGTTCTTTGCGGACTCATCCACGGGAGAAGAAGCCGACGGGTCCAAGTGTGTAACGGCGGATCAGAACTAATCGGTGGAACACCGTATGGCAAGAAAGCTGGTTGAGAGTTGGCGTCAAGGGGATTCGCTGGAGGAACAACAGAGATACCAAACCTTGATGGGAACTTTTCGATATCTCGGGCAATCGCCGTGACATCTTCGTAACGCGTCGGTAACCATGAACCGCCCCAACGATCTGTGTGGGCCATCGGACATTCATCGCGAAGTACCGCCCAAATGCTGTACGGGTCATTCACATATTGCTGGTCGAAAACATCAAAGTCTGTTGCCCAATTTGAAACTGGCTTTGTATCAGTCATAGTGACAAAACCTTAGATGTTTTGACAATGTTCTCGCACAGCAGCGACCAAGATTGACCAGAAATATTCTGGATAATCGTGCCCCATACCCCCAACTTCCAGAAACTCTGCTTGCGGGATCACGTCTGCGGTTCGGCGACCGCCAGAAATATCGATCAGGGTGTCCTGATCGCCATGAATCACCAAAGTCGGAACCTTTAGGGCACGCAATCGATCGGAACGACTTCTGTCGGCTCTCGATGCTTTGTACTGCCGACCTACTCCTTCGGGTCGACAGGCTCGGTCAAAGACTTCTCCCGCAAAATGACGCTCATATTCATCATCGATATGGCCCGGACTACCCCACACATGCTTTCCAGCGAGGTGTAACTCAATTGCCTGTTCCCTGATCGTTGATCCAGGAGTCAACAACAATTCGCGGGCTTCGTCGGTTGGGCGTCCCACATCGGAGTCGCCGGTTGTTGACATGACAGAGATGAGCGAAAGTATTCGTTCGGGAAAGTCGATTGCGAAGGTTTGGGCAATCATTCCGCCTAGTGATACCCCAAAGACGTGAGCCTTCTTAATGGCGAGATCATCAAGCACGGCGACTGCGTCACTTGCCATATCTTTCAATGAGTAACCCTCTGGCCCGTCGCTTGAAAGACCGACATCGCGATTATCAAATCGGATCACATGAAAACCGGCTTCAACAAACAATTGGCAAAATTCATCGCGGTAGGCAATGCATTGATTGCTGAGACCATTGATCAATACCAACGTTGGTTGCGATCGGTCTCCGAAACTTTCGTAATAAATAGATAGATCTCCGTTATGTGTGAACTTTCCATTCACAGACAATTCAGCCTCCTGGGTTTGCGGCTAGATGATCAAAAACACCCACTGGACGTGTCGCTCGGTATTCATGCACTATCGGAGCGAGGTCATCTGGGCTAGCGCCGTGCATGATGACTCCATCGCATCCCAAATCAAACTGATGACGGATGCTCTTAACGCATTGCTCTGGTGTGCCGCTAGCGGCGCTCTCAAGCCATTCAGATGGAATGAGTGTCGCCACGTGTTCTAGTTGTTCAGTAGTTGCGATGCCGTCAAGAGCCCCACGAAATGTTTTGATGAACTCGTCATCTCTGAAACGTTGTAGAACAGCCGGATCCCAATTGTTGGTCGTGACCATCAAGTCGCCATATCCCTGGAGATACGTGGCAAGACGACCAACTGTTTTCTTCAGCCGAATGTCTTCGGGAATGTGGTCACCAATGGTGGCGAAACACGACCACACTCGAACTTTGTCGGGGTCGCGCCCGGCTCGCTCGGCACTATCTTTCACTGTCTTTACGCAACGTTGAGTTGTCTCATCGGAGAAAAACGTGTGCAGGATCACGCAATCGAAGGCCCTCCCAGCGAGCTCGAGAGTGTTCTGACCAAAGGCAGTGATACCCAGTGGAATATTCTCATCGAACGTCGGGTCAAGAGCGAGGATTGGATATTTCCCGATGGGACCATCGTGCCCGAAAATCACTTCGCCTTTGAACAGTCGCTTCATGACGTTCGCGAAATCTTCCATTTGCGCAGTTGTAATTTTGGACATCCCATACGCGGCGAATAAGGGTCCGATACCTCGGCCGATTCCGAGACAAAAGCGTCCCTCGGTGAGGCGGTGCATTGTGGTGGCGTAGGAAGCGGTAACTAAAGGATGGCGAGTATTGTGGTTGGTCGCAGCTGTGGCGATTCCGACTGTCTTCG
>JNSL01000228.1_pt1 | contig 10234 bp, 12 predicted proteins | sample 210691 | NCBI WGS metagenome assembly JNSL01 (sample SAMN02808685, study PRJNA238866) | freshwater metagenome | biome: fresh water; feature: freshwater reservoir; material: water; isolation source: water column of the freshwater reservoir Embalse de Amadorio in Spain | place: Spain: Valencia ...
CAGAGAGGGCATCCCGGAGGCTGCGAGCACTCCGGGTCGCGTGCGCGGGGCGCGGACGCGCTCTTGTTTGAGCAGTGTTTTCACTCGGGCCAAGAAATCGAGGTCTGGCCACTCTTGCCAGATTTCACGTGTCAGTCCAGGGTCCAGTCTTCTCAATCCAAAGCCCATTACGTCCGCGCTCGCGCCCAGAGCAATCATTTGCGCGTCTGCGCCCGCCTGCGCGGGAAGTTTCGGTTGGAAGTGCGCGATAACGGCTGCGCGGGCAACGTCGGCAGACTTGGCGGGGGCTCCCATCTCGACCATCATGGCGTTGACCTCAATCGCGCTGTCTGCCGTGAAGCAGTTGCCCGGTATCGACGGATTTACGAGGCCGTCGTCATGCGCGAGGGCGGCGACAACCGCCGCGGTGTGATCCACGCTGCGAAAAAGTTCGTCAGACAGAAGTGCAGCACCTAGAACTGAGGTGCGACACGCGTGGTGGAGCAGGGCTTGGCCCTGGCGCTCGACAACTCGATCATGCTGCGTGTTCAGTACCGAAGCGAGTTCCTTGCGTACTGCGGCTACGCGCGCGACCTGACGAGATGACTCGTCTGGATTTAGTCGGCTCCGGCGCACTCGGTCTCGAGCGGACTGCGCGAAGCCCTGCGCCGACAGTGCGAGCGCCTGAGGAATGGTGAGACGCCCGCCAGTGCGAGCGAGCCACTCCTCCGTGCCGATTTCATGCGCGCGGTTCTCGTTGCCCATGCAGTCTCCTCCAGTGTTGTCGCTCCAATTTTGCCCCTGTCACGCAAGAATACGATGCTGCGCACGATGTTGGATAAAAGCGCCGAGAGTGGCGGGACCCGCAGGCACAGGCTCCGAGGCAGGCCCGAGAGGAACACGCCAAACCGTGGAGTACGCTGTGCAATGACGCGGTGAAGTTCTCCTGCGCTAAACCGCGAAAGGCACGAGACATGACGACCAATTCCCGAGCAAAGACAAGCCGGCCACACAGCACGTTGTCGTGGCGGCTCGCAGCACTCGCGGCTGTTGCATCACTCGCACTCACCGGCTGCAGCGCTCCAGGCAGTGATACGACCGAGCTTGTCGTCTACGTCGTCAGTGAAGACCCTGTCTTCATCGAGGACGCCACCGAAGGTTCAACCATCGGCGACATCAGGAGCCGGTCTTACGAGAGTTACGCAACACTGGAGATGGCGCTTGCCGGGCAAGAACCTCTCACGACGAGCTGGACCACAATGGCGACCGTTGTAGACGAAGACATAGACAAGCAGACTGACGTGCGCTCGCTGACCGGTCATGCAACTTTCAATGACGGATCAACCCTCACGTGGCTGGGCAGCGGTGAAATCGATCTGGGCAAAGTACCCGTAGTTGGCCCAGGCCACACCTATGTTGTGGTTGGTGGAACGGGCAAATACTTTGGCGCCCGAGGAACAATGACGTGGGAACTCGTCGACGCTGACAATCTGATTTTTCGCGACGTCTTCACACTGATTCTGGAGTAGCCCTAGCGACGAAAAACGACGAAAAAGCCCCCGACCCGAACCAGGTCGGGGGCTTTCTCGTCTCGGTAGGCCCCGTCGGTCCCTACGGCACGGACCTTCGATTCGTTCGAATCGCCGGTAACCGGCGCGTGGGGGCCCATCGAACCGGTCGGTTCGGCTCGCCGAGACCAAATAAGCAAATGGCCCCCAAAAAGGAGGCCATTTGCTTATGTAGGCCCCGTCGGGCTCGAACCGACGACCCACGGATTAAAAGTCCGTTGCTCTACCAACTGAGCTAGAGGCCCGCGCAGCAGAATTGCCGCTGATATTTAGCTATTTCCTGAATTTCACATGTCGTGCTGACTTTCTCGCAGTCGAGTGGATTCAGGTCTGTTTAGTTCCCATATCTATGGCCGGGAGAATAACTGGGGCGAGAAAAGGGTTAACTATTCTTGACATGAGTTTAATTCGATCAACTCCTCAATCTTACATAGCAGGAGTTACCGGAGATGGCGCGAGCCGCCACTCGGCACGGGTAAATGAGAGCACTGTGCCAAGGAATATCCAAGTTTCATCGAAGACGCTGAATCGATTCGTTTCTCACATATACAGTGGAAAAAACGACGCGCGCCTAGCTGAGGAGACAACATGAGCAAGAGCAAGGCAATCATCTCTATCGGGTTGACTCTGGGCATGAGCGCCCTCGCGGTGAGCTTTTCGGCAACGCCCGCGCTGGCCGCGGACACCGCGCTCGTGGAGCAAACGCTCGTCACCGAGACGTTGACAGATTTGGGTATCGCCCCGAGTGATCAATTGCTTGCTGAGATTGTCGACACTCTTGACGAGTCCGTGCTGGATGACGGCCTGACAGATCTTGTGGGTGACGCGATTGACGCGGGCGAGGAACCTGGCGAGGGACTCGACGAGGGACTCGACGAGAACGAAACTGAGCAGGACGAGATTTGGACCGATTTCGGCGACACGTGGCGCGCGGCCTTTGCCGTCGTGAAGGCAGATTTTGACGCATGCCGGGCTGCCGACAGCGACGGCGGAGTCAAAGAGTGCGCCTCCGCATTCACCAGCGCACTTCGGGTTGCCCACGCCGAAGCGCTCATCACGTGGGCCGAAGAGCAGCTCACCCTGGTCGATACCCTTCCCGAAGAGGAGCGCGCAGCGGCAATTGAAGAGCTCAACGCAGCCATTGCCCGAGCACAAGAGAAACTCCTGAAAATAGCCGAGAAGGACGCCAAAGTTGCCGAGCGGGCGCTGACCAAGCTAGACAAGGCGCAGGAGCGCGCTGAGGAGAGAAGGTCGGGGAAATCACCCGATTCCTCGCCGAGCCCGGAAGACGGATCCACCGACATTGTTGAGGAAATTTCCGAAGTCGGTGACGAGAGCAACGGAAACGGAAACGGCAACGGCAACAAGAAAGACGGAAACGGAAACGGCAACAACGGCAACGGCAACGGCAACAAGAAAGACGGAAACGGAAACGGCAACAACGGCAACGGCAACGGCAACAAGAAAGACGGAAAGTAAGTGGGTCGTCGATGGTTGGGCGCGATTGTCGTTGTGGTCACGCTCGCCACGATGGGGTTGAGCGCTTGCTCAACCTCGGACGCCTCATCGTCCACAACCACAGGAGCGGCAACCGACGTTCTCACGATGACGATGCCCAACGACGTGACCGCAGCCGGAGTTGTCACTGCGGCAGTTATCCTTCGAGCCGGATCCGTCGAAGACGCGATCGCAAACGGCACCGTGACCCCGGCAGAGGTTGACCTCGCTCGTCAGGCTGTGGCTGAGGGAAAACTGGCGCTCTGGGCGCAGCGCGCCGAGGCGGACCTCAAGTAGCGGGTCGCAATCATTCAGCGCTAACGGGCCCAGCGTTCCGCTAAGGTCAGCACCATGACACCGCTGAAAACAATGGCGCCCATTGTGATCGTGGCCGCCATCATTGGCCCGATTCAAAATGTTGCTGGATGGGCTATCGCCGGAGCACTGTGGCCGGGATACGACCCCCTAACGCTCACCATCAGCGATCTCGCCGCGCCCGAGTCTCCGGTGCGGTGGCTCATGACGGCGTTCTTCATTCTCGGGTCAACGCTCACGCTCATCGCGGCTGTTTTCGCACGCACCCTCGCCGTCCCGGGTCGCATCGTCTTACTCATCGCCGCTCTCTGCAGTTACGGACTCACCATTTTCCCCACGCCGCTCAACGGGGTTTCCGACACCCATCGCATGTTCGCGATTGCGTTCTTTGCGGCTTCGGCAAGTTGGCAACTGTTTGCCATGCGGTTTCGCAAGGATGCGCCGTGGATTCTCCGTCCCTGGGCGATCCTCGTCGCATCGCTGGTTCAGGCCACGTTTGCCATCACGTTCCTCGTGATTTGGGCTAATCCCGAGTCAACAAACATTGGTCTGTGGGAACGCCTCGTGTCCTTCGAACAGGCGCTCTACCTGTCGGCCGTGGTGCTGGTGTGCGCCCGAATTCAACGCCGCCAGGCGACCGGGAGTGTTACGGAGTTGGCACCGGTGGGGGTGTCGGCGTCAACCCAATGAGCTCGTAGCCCGTGGGGTTGTCCGGCAGGAACCAGTTAAAGCCCGCTTCGAAGAACACCACAACCATGTTGATTCCAATGGTCGCGACGAAAAGCACGATGATCACCCACACGAACCCGCGGGCCCAGGTGCTGACCGGCGCGATGGGCAAGAACTCGGTGCCGAAGGTCAGCAGCACCCCCGCGAAGGCCATCACCACGACGAAGCTGATGAGCGCCCACGTGTAGAGGTGCAAGCCAAAAATCGCGGTTCCGTAGCCGGGATCTCCCGGCAGGATGTGCAACAGGATCTGCCGTATCGACATTGCGGCGCCGAGCATGGCGCCCAGGATTGCCAAGCCGAGGCCCGTCATGAAACCCGACGGGGTCAGTGTCTTCTTGAGCGAGTGGCTCACAATAAAAAGCGCGCCGAACGACGAGAGCATCATGCCCATGCGTTGCAGGATGCACAGTGGGCACGGCATCTCGCCCTGGGCGAACTGGAAATAGAACATGGCGGTGGACAGCACGCCGATGTAGGCGATGAGGAAAAACACCTGAGCCCAGAAGCCGAGCCGGCCCATAACGCGATGCCACCGCTTGGTGGGCTCGGGAACAACAATGCGCGTGTTGCCCAAGAAAACCGTGAGCTTGCCGGTGTCCGCCATCAGAAGCTCAAATCCAAAACGCTCGTCACGTGGTGCGCGAACAGCAGCCCCACGGCGACGAAAGAGACAAAGAACATGGTGAGCACAATCCACCTGGTGCGCACCAGGATGACGACAAGCGCCACGGCCAGAAGCAGGCCAAAAATCAGGGTATCCACGGCGCTAACCCTACCTAACGCAGGTGAACGCGCAAGTCGGTCATAGGGCTAAGAGAGAATGGAGTGTGACCGATCGCCCCCACCGACCCGCCCTGTTTGCCGGCCACGAGTTTTCGGCCTTCGAGGGATCCGCAGACCCGGCCGTGATTACTCAGCTTGCACACGAGAGCGCCCGCGACCTTTTGGCACGTGTTCGCCGCGCCGATGTGGCCACACGGGAGAAGGCCGTAACGTTTGCCGACGACAACGGCATCGATGCGCTGGCCGAACTGTGGTCGAAGGCGAGTGCCCACAGCCTGCCCGGAGCGATGTGGCGGGTCTATCTGATTCGCGACCTTATTCGCCAGCAGGGTGAGCACATGGCACACGTTTTTGAAGCCGGCGTGCGGGCATCGCTAACGGGAGACCCCGTGATTGCCGGCGCCCCCGTGCCCACGAGCGCCGCCGAGGTGCGCGACCTCGCCGACCTCATTCTGCACGGCGTCTTTGCCGGAGACCTCGCCGATGCCCTCGACCGGGCCGCAGCTTTCTGCCGGCTCGCTGCGCTCGGCGGCGTGGCACAGGCGGCAGAAGTCGATGCCCACAGCGCAGAGCAGGCCGCACGCCTTACCACGCAGGCCGCACGCCTGTCTTCCCTAGGAGCAGAGCTCTCGGTGTGCGCACGCATGTGGCGGGCCGGCACCCTCGACTAGCTCACGCCGTGGTCACCGGCCGTCGATTGAGTAGACCACGCAGTGGCCGGTTAACGCTGATTGAGTAGACCACGAAGTGGTCACCGGCCGTCGATTGAGTAGACCACGAAGTGGTCGTATCGAAATCAGGCGGTCTAGCCGAATCGGCCGGAGATGTAGTCTTCGGTGCGCGTATCGTTGGGGGTGCCAAAAATTTGAACCGTTTTCCCGTATTCAACGAGCACGCCGGTGCGGTTTCCCGTTGTTTCGTCGGGAAGTGCCGTGAAGAACGCGGTGCGGTCGGCAACCCGGGCAGCCTGCTGCATGTTGTGGGTCACGATCACGATGGTGTAGTCCTTGCGAAGCTCCTGCATGAGGTCTTCGATGCGCATGGTGGCAATCGGGTCGAGGGCCGAGCACGGTTCATCCATCAGAATCACGTCCGGCTTGATCGCGATTGTGCGCGCGATGCAGAGACGCTGTTGCTGACCACCCGAGAGACCATAGGCCGACTGCTTGAGTTTGTCTTTCACTTCGTCCCAGAGCGCTGCCCGAGTGAGAGCTTCCTCAACGAGGTCGTCCATGTTCGAGACCTTCATGCCGGTCACGCGCGCGCCGTAGGCAATGTTGTCGTAAATGGACTTGGGAAAAGGGTTGGGCTTCTGAAAGACCATGCCAATGCGGCGACGCACCTCGATGGCGTCCACGCCGGGACCGTAGATGTCCTCGTTCATGAACGAGACCCTCCCGGCAACACGGGCTCCCTCTACGAGGTCATTCATGCGGTTGAGAGACCGTAAGAGAGTTGACTTGCCGCAACCGGACGGTCCAATGAGTGCGGTGATTTCGTTGAGGCCGAAATCGAGGTTCACCTGTTCTACGGCCTTGAAAGAACCGTAGTAGACATCGACATTTTCACACGAAAGAACAGCATCGGGCTGATCCGGTAATGCCACGTCACCGGGGACAGGACGCACAGTGGCCGACGATGCCGGCTGGTCGGGGGAGTTCTTTTCCATGGGTGTTTACCAGCGTTTCTGAAATCGGTTACGGATAAAAATAGCGACGCCATTCATGAGCACGAGGAGCACGAGGAGGAGGATACTGGCGGCGGCGGCGAGCTCGTGGAAGCCCTCCTGAGGGCGGCCGGTCCAACTGAAAATCTGAATGGGCATGGTTGTGAAGCCACTCATGAGTGATGTCGGGTCGAACGTGACATAAACGAGCGCCCCGAGGAGCAGAAGCGGAGCCGCCTCTCCCAAAGCACGCGACAGGGCAAGAATCGAGCCGGTGGCAATTCCGGGGACTGACGATGGCAAAATCTGTCGCCACACTGTCTGCCACGGGGACGCTCCGAGGGCTAGTGAGCCGTCGCGGATTTCCGAAGGCACAGAACGAATGGCTTCTCGGGTGGCAATGACAATGACCGGCAGAATGAGCAGGGCTAAAGCGATGCCACCGGCGAGGACAAAGTTCTTACTTTTGAAGCCGACGGTGGCCAAGAGCCCCAGCGTCAGGAGTCCGTAGACGATGGAGGGAACCGCGGCCAGGTTCTGAACGTTGAGTTCAATCATCCGGTTCCACCACCGCCGCTTGTCGGCGAACTCTTCCAGATAGGTAGCCGCCGCTACGCCGAGCGGAATGGCAAGGACGGCAGTGACGGCAATGACAAAGGCCGAACCCAGGATGGCTGCTCGAGCCCCCGCGTTGTCCGGATTTGCCGATGAGTACTCGATGAACAGGTTGAGACTGAACTTCGGTGATCCCTCAATCAGGGTGACGATGATGAGAGTGGCAAGAAAGAGCACGGCAACGAAAAGTGAAAACCACAGGGCAAAGAGAAAGCCAATGGCACGCACGCTGTACTCGCCGCCGTTTTGCGACTTGAGCGTGGTTGCGGCAGCGCCCTGGGACGCAAGTTTGCCGAGAGAAGCCATTTAGTAGACCTGCCTAAACCTGTTAACCAGACGAATACTGATGAAGTTGATGATCAGCGTGATGACGAAAAGCAGGAGCCCTACGGCAAAGAGTGTGTTGTATTCGAGTGAGCCCACGCGGGAATCGCCTAATGCTGAGTTGGCGATGAAGCCCGTCATTGTTTGGCCGGCTTCGAGAGGGCCGGTGACGATCCGCGCCTGGCTTCCGGCAGCAATGGCCACAATCATGGTTTCTCCGACGGCGCGAGACACACCCAAGATGATGGCCGCAATAATGCCCGAGAGAGCAGCGGGAAAGACAACGCGCACGCTGGTCTGCATGCGGTTTGCCCCCAGAGCCGCTGAACCTTGACGCAAAGACATGGGCACCGCAGACATGGCGTCTTCAGAGATAGAGGCAATGGTGGGAATAATCATGATTCCCATCACGAGCCCGGCGGCGAGAACCGAAAAAGCTCCTGTGTCGAGTTGGAGCCACTCTTTGAAGACGACGAGTTGAATGAACTGCAGGGCGAAGAGACCGTAGACCACGGTGGGGATACCCGCCAAGACTTCAAGGATGGGTTTGAGCACGGCGCGAAGTTTGGGGTGAGCGAATTCAGACATCAACACGGCCGCGCCCAAGCCAAAAGGAATCGCCACGATGAGGGCCAGAACCGTTGTCCAGAGGGTGGCGCTCACGAGGGGGAGCACGCCAAAACTCTTGTCGGCAAACATTGGCGTCCAGCGCGTGCCAAAGAGGAAATCCCAGATGGGCACGTTCACAAAGAATTCAACCCCGGGGACAATCAGCGCGATCAGGATCCCGACGGTAATGACGACGGTGAGCCCCGCCGCAAAGGCGAGAAGACCCTTAATGATCTTTTCACCGGGACGTGGTCGACCGGCGAAGTGACTCATGTTCGAAGGGCCCGGCAGTTGTGCCGGGCCCTTCGCGCCCGCAACGCTATCAATCACAAGGATTGAGGACGCTGCTGACTTTTTGTTCATGATGTGAGGTTACTAGTAACTGACTTCTAGATAGAAGCGAGCTGCTCTTCTGCAACGGCGGTCTGGTCGGCAGTGAGGCCAATGAATCCGGCCGTAGCGGCGGCCGCGCCTGAATTGGCAACCAGGAACTTAGCGAACGAAGCCAGCGCTGCGTTCTCTGCGAAGTTCGCCTTGTTCACGTAGACGAAGAGCGGGCGGCTCAGCGGCGTGTAGGAGCCGTCCGAAACCGTCTCGTCCGAGGGCGTGATGCAGCCTGCACCCGAGTCAATGGCTACGATTGAGACGGCGTCTGCGTTTGCGAGAGCGTACGAGAGGCCAAAGTAACCAGAGGCACCAAGTTCTGCCGAAACGCCCGAAACGAGCACGTTGTCGTCTTCGGAGGGGCTGTAGTCGGTGCGGCTCGCGCCTTCTTCACCGTTGATGACATCGGTGAAGAAGTCGAAGGTACCCGAGTCAGTTCCCGGACCAAACAGGCTCAGCTTCTCGTCGGGGAAGCTTGGGTCGATCTGGTTCCACGACATGACAACACCCTCAGATGCAGGAGCCCACATCGTGTTGAGCTGCTCTACTGAGAGGCAGGTAGCCCAGTCGTTGTCGGGGTTGACAACAACGGACAGGCCGTCGTTGGCGACGACAATCTCCTGGAATTCGATGCCGTTCTCGGCACACAGTGCTGCTTCCTCGTCCTTGATGGGACGTGAGGCGTTGGAAATGTCGGTTTCGCCGGCACAGAACTTCTCGAAACCGCCACCGGTTCCCGAAGTACCCACGGTAACGTTTACTTCCGGTGCTTCCGCACCGTAAAGGTCTGCGGCGGCTTCCATGAGGGGGGCAACTGTCGACGAGCCGTCGATGGTGACCGTTCCCGTCAGGCCGGAGCCTCCGGAAGTGTCGCTGGCTGGTGCACAGCCGACGAGCACGAGGGCGGAGACTGCCGCGAGGGAAGCCGCACCCAAGAATTTTTTGGTGTTCATGTGAACGTGATCCTTTCATGTGCAGGTGAGACCTGCGTTGGAATGTGTGATTGCCGGTCGGTGAGGACCAACATGTTCACACAATCGCCCACGCCTGAACAGAAGGTTAACGCTAAGAGACGTGTGGCTGAAGACTCAGGGGAGACTCGTCCACTCTTCGCCCTGCGTAAACTTGTTGGTGCCGAACCGCAGTAACCCCGGGCTCCAATATTCGCCGCTTCGAGCGGCCTCGCGCCGAGAGGTGTTCACTGCGGTTCGGTTTAGTTCCGTCGGAACTCCGCACCGCACAAGTTCTGATTTGCCGCAGTAAGCGTCTACTCGGAACTATCGTGAGACTCCACCGCGACGATGCCGGTGTCGGGATGTTTCTTGTCAACGTGGAAAACTGAGAACGATCCTGTCTCGAGGGCCCCGGCTGTTGTCATCACCGAGTTATAGGGCGTTCCCGTTGCGTGCGCAATCTCACGGATGATCTCGGGGATCACTGGTCCATGGCTGCAAATGACAGTCGTTCGCTTTTTCGCGATGCGCTGGGAAACAATCTGCGCAACGTCGTCACTGTCTTCAACAAACGCGTGCTGAGAAATATCGTCGCGGAAATCAACCTTCTTGCTCATGGTGTGCGCCAAGGGTTCAATGGTCTGGCGGCAGCGCAAGCTCGAACTCGAGATGAGCTTCTTGGGTTCCCACGCGGTGATGGCAGGCACGATGTTTTGCGCTTGGCGCCGACCGCGATCGGCCAAGGGGCGACTCTGATCTTTGCCAATGAACGTCGCGGGATCTAACGCCTTCGCGTGACGAAGCACGAT
>JNSL01000230.1_pt1 | contig 10177 bp, 8 predicted proteins | sample 210691 | NCBI WGS metagenome assembly JNSL01 (sample SAMN02808685, study PRJNA238866) | freshwater metagenome | biome: fresh water; feature: freshwater reservoir; material: water; isolation source: water column of the freshwater reservoir Embalse de Amadorio in Spain | place: Spain: Valencia ...
TGAATGGTTTGCTTTTCATCATGCCAAAGCACGACCAGACTTAATTGTTTTTGCTAAAGGTTCTAACTCTGGTTATATTCCAGTTGGCGGAGTAATAATTGATAAACCAATTTATGAAACATTTGTAGACAAAGTATTTCCTGGTGGGCTCACCTATTCAGGCCATCCCTTAGCTACTGCTTCAATTGTTGCCACATTAGATGCCATGAAAGAAGAAAAAATGGTGGAAAATGCTCGCGAAATTGGTAAAAATATTATTGGACCTGCTTTAAATAAAATGAAAGAAAAGCATCCTTCAATTGGAGATGTGCGTGGCATGGGAGTTTTCTGGGCTGTTGAATTAGTCAAAAATAAAGCAACTAAAGAACCACTTGTGCCCTACAACGCTTCAGGTAAAGATGCTGCTCCTATGGCTGAATTAGCAACAGAATGTAAAAAACTAGGTTTAATGCCATTTACAAATATGAACCGTTTACACGTTGTTCCACCATGCAATATCACTGAAAGTGATGCGAAAAAGGGATTAGAAATTTTAGATCAAGCATTCAATATCACTGATAAATACGCGACATCCTAAAATTATTGTCAATTAGGATAGTGCTGTGCACATACTAGTAATCGGTAGCGGCGCTAGAGAACATGCGATAGTTAAAAGTTTATTACGTGATCCAAATGTGAAGAAAGTAAGTTGTGCACCAGGTAATGCTGGAATTAGCCAAGATGCTGATGTTTTTGAAGTTGATATAAAAAATAAAAAAAGTGTTTCAGAATTAGCAGTTTTATTACAAGTTGACTTAGTTGTGGTCGGACCCGAAGCCGCTTTAGCTGCAGGAGTTTTTGATGCGGTAGCAGAAAGAGGAATTGCTTGTTTTGGACCAAGTGCTAGAGCTGCACAATTAGAGTCATCAAAATCTTTTGCTAAAGATGTCATGAATTCAGCCAATGTGGCAACTGCTGAATCTATTACTTGTTTAAACATAGATGATGTCAAGTTAGCGTTAACTAAATTTGGTGCACCATTTGTGATTAAAGATGATGGCCTGGCAGCTGGTAAAGGTGTTGTTGTCACTGATAATCTAGCCGAAGCAATAGATCATGCAATTAAGTGCTTTTCAGATAATGAATCTAAAGTTGTGGTTGAAGAATTTTTAGATGGTCCAGAAGTTTCATTGTTTTGTATCTCAGATGGTATGAAAGTTATTTCGTTAGCACCAGCTCAAGATTACAAAAGAGTATTTGATAACAATCAAGGCCCAAACACTGGTGGAATGGGTGCATACTCACCCCTTGATTGGGCACCAGAAAATATTGAATTAGAAACTATTGAAAAAATAGCTCAACCTGTTATTGATGAAATGAATAAACGTGGAATAACTTTCAAAGGACTTCTATATGTTGGTTTAGCTTTAACTACTGCAGGAATAAAAGTTATTGAATTTAACGTAAGATTTGGTGATCCTGAAACCCAAGTTGTGTTAGCAAGATTAGAAACTCCTCTTTCTAAAATACTTTATGCCAGCGCAATAGGAGATTTAGGAAAACTAGAGGCACTTAAATGGTCAACAAACAGTGTGATCACAGTTGTGTTAGCGGCAAAAAATTATCCTGGTACACCAGTTATTGGCAATGAAATAACTGGATTAGCACAAGCAAGTGAAATTGAAGGAGTGCAAATTTTGCATGCAGCAACCACTTTTAATGGTGACAAAATTGTTTCCAACGGAGGCCGGGTCCTTTCAGTAACGGCAACTGGACCTGATTTAACAATTGCTAGAGATAGGGCATACAAAGCCCTCAAAAATATTCAACTAAATGGTTCTCACTACCGAAGTGATATTGGGCTTGTGAAACAATAGAGCAGTGGCAATAATCACCGATGTCTTAGCGACTCGGTACTCCTCTAACCAAATGACAGAGATTTGGTCTCCAGTAAACAAAATAAAACTTGAACGATCACTTTGGGTTGCTGTTATGAAAGCCCAAAGTGAACTAGGACTGGAAATTTCAGCAAATAATATTAAAGATTATGAAAAAGTAATTGACAAAATAGACCTGGACTCAATTCGAAAACGTGAAGAAAAAACACTGCACGATGTGAAAGCAAGGATTGAAGAATTTAACGCTTTAGCAGGTCATGAAGATATCCATAAGGGTATGACAAGTAGGGATTTAACTGAAAATATTGAGCAATTACAAATTAAACAATCACTAGATTTAATCAACAATAAAACTGTTGCACTATTAGCAAGATTAGCTAAATTAGCCACACAATATTCTGATTTGGCTATTACTGGTCGAAGTCATAATGTTGCTGCACAAAGTACAACTTTAGGTAAAAGATTTGCATCTTGTGCTGAAGAAACTTTAATTGCCTATCACAAATTACGGGTTTTAATGTCAACTTATCCATTAAGAGGAATTAAAGGTCCAGTTGGAACTAGTCAAGACATGTCAGATTTATTTGAAAATGATTCAAAAAAAGTTGAAAAACTTGAGCAATTGGTTGCTAAACATTTAGGTTTTGACAAAGTTCTAACAAGTGTGGGTCAGGTTTATCCACGCTCTCTAGATTTTGATGTGGTAGCAACTCTTTTCCAACTTTCTGCTGGTTCATCTTCACTGGCAACAACAATTAGGTTGATGGCTGGAAATGAATTAGTTAGTGAAGGATTCTCCGATGGTCAAGTTGGATCTTCTGCTATGCCACACAAAATGAACTCAAGATCTTGCGAAAGAGTAAATGGTTTAAATGTAATTTTACGTGGATATTTGTCAATGACTTCAGAAATAACCGGGGTGCAGTGGAATGAAGGAGATGTTTCTTGTTCTGTTGTGAGAAGGGTAGCTCTTCCAGGAAGTTTTTTCGCTATTGATGGATTAATGGAAACAATGCTTACTGTGCTTGATAAATTCCAAGTATTTAAAGGTGCAATTGATGCTGAAATTGAAAAATATTTACCATTTCTGGCAACAACAAAAATATTGATGCTAGCGATCAAAAAAGGAATTGGACGAGAAATCGCTCATGAAGCAATTAAAAAACATGCAATTGCAGCAAGTTTAAATATGCGAGAAGGAAAACCACAAGATTTAATTTCTCGCCTAGCTACAGATAAAGTTTTAGGAATAAGTTTAGATGAGCTAAATTCATTGCTTACAGATCCGATTACATTTACAGGTAATGCCCAAGACCAGGTAAAAGAAATTGTTAATCAAGTTGAAAAAGTTGTGAAACAATTTCCGCAAGCCGCAAATTATCAACCAGCTGCAATTCTTTAAGAAAATTCACTGTGTCAACAGCCCTTGAAATTCCGGGATTTAAACACATTTATTCAGGAAAAGTTAGAGATTTATATGAGAATCAAAATCAAGAATTACTCGTAGTTGCCTCAGATAGAATTTCTGCTTTTGATTGGGTATTACCAACATTAATTCCTGATAAAGGAAAAATTTTAACAAAACTTTCTCTTTGGTGGTTTGAACAATTATCTGAAATAGTAGATAACCATATTATTTCTACTTCAGTGCCAGAAATTGTTAAAGATAGAGCAATGATTGTTAAAAAACTCAAAATGTTACCGATTGAAGCTGTGGTTAGAGGGTATTTAACCGGTTCAGGATTAATCGAATATAAAGAAAACCAAATCGTGGGGGGAAATAGTTTACCTGCCGGATTAAAGGAGGCAGATAAATTGCCAAGTGCGATATTTACCCCTGCTACAAAAGCAGAAATTGGTTTGCACGATGAAAATATTGATTACGAAAAATGTGTTTCCATAATTGGATCAGCAGATGCTCAAACATTAAAAGATAAATCAATTGATATTTACACAAAAGCAAGTCAAATAGCAGAAAAACGAGGCATTATTCTTGCTGACACCAAATTTGAATTTGGTAAACAATCTGGTTCAGAAGAGCTGATACTTGGAGATGAAGTTTTAACCCCTGATTCATCAAGGTTTTGGCCCCAAGATAAATGGCAACCTGGAATTATTCAGAATTCTTTTGATAAGCAATATGTTAGAGATTGGTTAACTAGTCAAGCATCAGGTTGGAATAAAAACAGTGAAAGTGCCCCACCAGAATTACCTTCCGAGGTAGTAGCTAAAACTAGACAAAGATACGTTGAGGCATACGAAAAAATAACTGGAGATAAATTATGACTTCGCATGGGATGCGTGGCAAACTTTTCCACCAAATAAGTAATTACTAGGATTGATTTATCTACAACTTCTAAGGAGTAAATAGTGGGTCGCGTGATTGTTGATGTCACGCTTAAGTCTGAAATCCTTGATCCACAAGGCCAAGCAGTATTACGTGCTTTACAAAGCCAGGGTTTAAAACAAGTAGCAGATGTGAGACAAGGCAAAACCTTTGAAATCACTTTTGAGGGTGCTATTAATAAAGAAGTATTAGATCAAGTTGAAGCCCTAGCATCAGAAGTGCTTTCTAATCCAGTTATTGAAAACTTCGTTATTCGAAGTTTTGAAAAAGAGTCTTAAATGACTATTCGGATTGGCGTTGTTACCTTTCCGGGTTCCTTAGATGACCAAGATGCTCTCAGGGCAGTTTCTTATGCAGGAGCACAAGCTATTAGTTTGTGGCACAAAGATACCGATCTAAATAAAGTTGATGCAGTAATTTTGCCAGGTGGTTTTTCTTATGGAGATTATTTAAGATGCGGAGCAATTGCCAAGCTAGCTCCTGTGATGACAGAAATTGTTACTAAAGCAAAACAAGGATTACCAGTTTTAGGTATATGTAATGGTTTTCAAGTGTTGTGTGAATCAGGGTTATTGCCCGGAGTTTTAACTAGAAATAAAGGCCTGCATTTTACTTGCCGGGATGAGAATTTGGAAGTAGTTAACAATTCAACTCTTTGGACAAAGGATTTTGAAATAAATGAGAAAATAGTAATTCCTATTAAAAATGGGGAAGGCTGCTATCAAGCTGATAAAAAAACTTTAGACCAACTAGTAGGAAATAATCAAATAGTTTTTAAATATTTGGATAACCCTAATGGATCTTTACTTGATATTGCAGGTATCACAAACGAAAAAGGAAACGTAGTGGGATTAATGCCCCACCCTGAACATGCCATTGATGAATTAACGGGTCCAACAAATCATGGTTTAAGACTTTTTACCAGTGTAATAAAGAATTTAGTGGGTATTAGTAAATGATAGATACAGTAAAAAACGCTCAAGAAAATCCTGATACAAAACAACCATTTTTAGAATTAGGTTTAAAGGAAGATGAATATTTAAAAATTAAACAAATTCTAAACAGAAGACCCACCAGTGCTGAGCTTGCTATGTATTCAGTTATGTGGAGTGAACATTGTTCATATAAATCTAGCAAAGTTCATTTGAAACAATTTGGTGAAAAAATAGTTATATCAGATGTGTTAATGGTTGGAATAGGTGAAAATGCAGGCGTAGTTGATATTGGGGATGGTTGGGCGGCAACTTTTAAAGTTGAATCACATAACCACCCTTCTTATATTGAGCCATATCAAGGTGCTGCAACTGGTGTTGGTGGAATTGTGCGAGATATTTTGTCAATGGGGGCAAGACCAATTGCGGTAATGGATTCTTTGCGTTTTGGACCATTAAGTGAACCAGATACTAAAAGAGTTTTACCCGGAATTGTGGCAGGAGTTGGCGGATATGGAAATTGTTTAGGGTTACCAAATATTGGAGGAGAAACCCAATTTGATCCAAGTTATTTAGGAAACCCACTGGTAAATGCTCTTTGTGTAGGAGTTATGAAACATGAAGATATTCATCTTGCTAAGGCAACGGGTGTGGGAAATAAAGTAATTCTTTATGGTGCACGAACAGGTGGGGATGGAATTGGTGGAGTTTCTGTTTTAGCTTCAGAAACTTTTGCCACAACTGGTCAAGCAAAGAGACCAAGTGTGCAAGTAGGAGATCCATTTACCGAAAAATTATTAATTGAAGCAACTTTAGAAATGTTTAAAAATAAATTAGTTGAAGGTATTCAAGATTTAGGTGGAGCAGGAATTTCTTGTGCTACCAGTGAATTAGCAAGTAATGGCACAGGTGGAATGAATGTGGCCCTAGATTTAGTTCCGCTGCGAGATGAAACACTTAGCCCTGAAGAAATCTTGATGAGTGAATCTCAGGAAAGAATGTGTGCCATTGTTAAACCTGAAAATATTGCAGCATTTATGCAAATTTGTGAGAAATGGGAAATAATTGCCACAGTTATAGGTGAAGTTACAGATGGAAATAAATTAGTAATTACTTGGCACAAAGAAGTTATTGTTGAAGTACCACCAAGAACTGTTGCTCACGATGGACCGGTTTATAACAGAGCATTAAAAAGACCCATTAATCAAGATTTATTACAAAAAGATTCTATAAACATAAGTGATAAATCAAATTCTTTGGAAACTGATTTATTAAAACTTTTAGCAAGTGATGGAATTAGCGATAATTCTTGGATCACACAACAATATGACCATTTTGTGCGGGGAAACACCATAATGTCTTCTCCCCAAGATTCAGGCATGATCAGAATTGATGAAAAAACAAATCGTGGTTTAGCACTTTCACTTGATGGCAATGCCAGATTTTGTAAACTTGATCCTTATGTTGGAGCTCAACTAGCAATTAGTGAAGCGCATAGAAACGTCAGTGTGACCGGGGCTAAACCAATTGCTTTAACAAATTGTTTAAACTTTGGTTCACCAGAAGACCCAGCTGTAATGTGGCAATTTAGTGAAACTGTTAAAGCCTTGGCAGATGGTGCAGTTAGTTTTGCAACCCCGGTAACGGGTGGAAATGTTTCTTTTTATAACCAAACTGGTGAAATATCTATTCTTCCTACTCCAGTAATTGGTGCTTTAGGGGTAATTGAAGATGTGAGAAAAAGAATTCCCCTTCGTTATAAGGAAAATCAAACTCTTTATTTATTAGGAGAAACAAAGAAAGAATTAGATGGATCTTCCTGGGCATGGTTTATTCATAATCACCTAGGTGGAAAACCACCCCAGGTAAACATTGAAAATGAAAAGAAATTATCTGAATTAATACAAACTTCACTAAAAGATAAAGTAATTTTTGCTGCCCATGATTTATCAGAAGGTGGATTATCTGTAGCACTTGCTGAGATGGCTTTAGCTTCAGGAATTGGGTTAGAAGTATCTAATAATACTTTTGTTGATGATTTATCTTTTTTGTTTTCAGAATCAAGTGGGCGAGCTGTAGTAAGTATTGAAGAAGATAAATTGCCTGCGTTTAAAGAGTTATTAAAGATTTACCCGGGAATTGAAATTGGAAAAACTGGTGGAAGTAGCTTTAAATTTATTGATCATTTTGAAATTGAGTTATCAAAGTTAAAACAATCTCATAGCGGAACTCTTTCAAAAGTTTTGGTCTAGTGTCACCAATTCAAGGGGTTAGAAATCCACCAAGTGAAGAACAAGGAAAAGTCGCCTTAAAAGAATTAATCAAACAGCCGTTAAATACTGTTTGGAAATATTGCATAAAAAAGTTCCTGGTAAAAGTGTGGAAGTAAGAATTCCTCCTTATGCTGCTATTCAAATAATTACTGGCACAAGTCATAAAAGGGGAACTCCCCCTGCAACTATTGAAATTACTCCACGAGTGTGGATTGAGTTAGCAATTGGAGAAATTAGTTGGGAAAAAGCTTTAGAGGATGGGCTGGTGCTTGCATCTGGGCTCAGAGCAGATTTAAGCCCATATCTTCCTTTAGTGACCGGGCTCTAAATTACTAATTTTGTTTGGCACTAAGGTTTTTGAAATGAAGAAGTTACCACTAGTTGTTCTTTCCTTGGTTTCCTTATTAGCAACAAGTTGTGGTGGAAATAGTGATCAAAACTTGTCAGACACTTCAGTTGTTGACCAAAATATCGGCATGTATGCAGGACCAGTTGGAGATAGTGAAAAAAGTTTAAATGTTTTAGCCTGGCCTGGATACGCCGAAGATGGCTCCACAGATCCTGTAATTGATTGGGTTTCCCCATTTGAAAAAAACACAGGGTGTGAAGTAAACGTTAAAGAATTTAACTCATCTCAAGAAGCAATAAATTTAATGAAAGTTGGCGGTTATGATTTAGTTTCTGCTCCTAGTGAAATTTCTTATGGACTAATTGAACTAAATAAAGTTCAACCAATAAATATATATTTATTAGATAATTACGCAGGTATATTTGATGACTTGAAAGAAAGAAGTTGGAATTCTGTTGAGGGAAGTATTTACGGGGTAGCTCAAGGTCGTGGAGCTAATTTATTTATGTACAATAAAAACGACATTAATAACCAAGTCATATCTTGGGACATGATTTTAAATCCAGAAAAAACAATTTCAACAAATATTTCTATGCATGATTCTGCTTTAACCATTGCAATTGCTGCAATTTATTTAAAAGAAACCAGACCCGAATTAGGAATCACAAATCCTTATGCGTTATCAAAAGCTCAATTTGATGAGGTCATAAAGTTATTAACTATTCAAAAACCCCTAGTAACAAATTATTGGGCAGATTATCTTGCAGACCTTGAAGCTGTTAAAACAAATAAAGTTGACATGGGGATGAGTTGGCAGGCAACTATTAATGAAGTCAATAAAGATGGGGAAATTTTCTCTGGTACCAAACCCATTGAGGGAACAACTGGTTGGGTAAATAGTTGGATGATTGCAAATTCAACCCAAAGTATTAATTGTGCTTATAAGTGGATTGACTGGATGATTAGTCCTCAAACAAATGCGCTAACTTCTGAATGGTTTGGCGAAGCTCCAGTTAATAAAGATGCCTGTGATTTGACAGCAGACAAAAATCATTGTGCAGCATTCAAAGCACTAGAGGAAACGTTTTGGGAGGATATCTATTACTGGGATTACCCCCGCACCCTTTGTCTTGATGGTCGAACAGATATTGCTTGCATAGGCTATGACGACTGGTTCTTAAGATGGACCAATTTCAGATCTTCTTAAATCACATGCGCGTTAAAAATTTTATCTTTTTGACCTAAAGATAGGATAAAAATATGCCCAAAGGTGATGGATTACTAAATCACGATCTTTTGCCAAATGACAAAGGTCCCCAAGATCAGTGTGGAGTCTTTGGGGTGTGGGCACCTGGTGAAGAAGTTTCTAAATTAACTTATTTTGGTCTTTATGCTTTGCAACACCGAGGCCAAGAATCAGCTGGAATTGCGGTAAGCAATGGAACACAACTTTTAGTTTATAAAGAAATGGGATTAGTTGCTCAAGTATTTGATGAAGCAACTTTGGAATCTTTAAAAGGGCATGTGGCAATTGGTCATTCCAGATATTCCACCACCGGTTCTAGTAATTGGGAAAATGCTCAACCAGTTTTAAGAACTACTAAAAATGGTCATTTAGCACTTGCCCATAATGGTAATTTAATTAACACCACAGAAATTAAAGAAAGAGTAAGCAATCAAGTTAAAAAAGAAAAGAAATTTCAATCAGAATTTAAAACCACAATTGGTACAACTGACACAGATTTAGTCACAGATTTATTAGCAGGTTATCCAGATCTTTCAATTGAAGAAGCAGCAATGCGTGAGCTTCCTTTATTAAAAGGTGCTTTCTCTTTTGTATTTATGGATGAAAACACTTTGTATGGAGCACGAGATGCTCAAGGAATTAGACCTTTAATGTTAGGCAAACTTGAACGAGGCTGGGTTTTAGCAAGTGAAACTGCTGCCCTAGATATTGTTGGTGCTTCTTTTGTGAGAGAAGTTGAGCCAGGAGAATTAATAGCAATTGATGAACATGGTCTTCGATCACAAACATTTGCTCAAAAGAAACAAAAAGGATGTTTATTTGAGTTTGTTTATTTAGCAAGACCAGACACCACGATTAGTGGACAAAATGTTAACGCCACCAGGGTCGAAGTTGGTAAAAGATTAGCTCGAGAATTTCCGGTGGAAGCAGATTTAGTAATTCCTGTTCCAGAATCAGGAACACCAGCAGCAATTGGTTATGCCCAAGAAAGTAAAATTCCTTTTGCCCAAGGTTTAGTTAAAAACTCTTATGTGGGAAGAACTTTTATTCAACCCTCCCAAACCATTAGACAATTGGGTTTAAGACTTAAGTTAAATCCTTTAAAAGAAGTGATTGCAGGAAAACGCTTGGTAGTAGTTGATGACTCAATTGT
>JNSL01000231.1_pt1 | contig 10171 bp, 10 predicted proteins | sample 210691 | NCBI WGS metagenome assembly JNSL01 (sample SAMN02808685, study PRJNA238866) | freshwater metagenome | biome: fresh water; feature: freshwater reservoir; material: water; isolation source: water column of the freshwater reservoir Embalse de Amadorio in Spain | place: Spain: Valencia ...
GCAATAAGTTAAAAAAGGAGAGTTTGATATGGATAACTTGATACTACTTCTAATTCCAGCTGCTGCTCTCTTCTTTTGGTACTGGGGATTTTGGCGCAATTTAGATAAAGATAAATCTCAATCTGAAGAGAGTACAGGCCAGCGGGGAAGTAACTTTATAGATAATGGCTTTGAGGTTAAAAGCTCAGAGGGCAAAAGATATATTCAAAAAAGTATGCCTAAGGGAGTTAAGCGGGCAGCGGTGAAGAAAAGCCCTAAAAAGAGATCTGCTGTTAGAAAGAGAAAAGCTAAAAAGAAATAATTAGATAAAGTAAATAGCTCTCTTTAGCCCTTACTTCTTACCCCGCCTGCTGGTGTTGACCAGCACAAATATCAAAACTGCTGCAAAGGGGATCACAAATAGATCACTCACATCAGTTGCCCCAATGAAGTATGCCCCGATGGCGGTAATCAGCAGGATCTGCAGGTATTTATATTTCATAACGTGACCATAATATAATCAGGCAGTCCAATGCATCATTTTTTGGTCATTGCCAATTCTTTTTCTGAAACTATCTGAATAAATTCCTTGGCAATCTTAGTTTTGTTTTTTCCTATTGTCTTAGCCACATGACAGTTAGGACAAATTGCTATCATATTATTAGGGCTATCGGAACCGCCCTCTGAAAGAGGTTTAATATGGTCAACTTGAAGAATTGGTTTGCCCTGTGAATCAACATCCGGCGGCATCCCTGTACACTTAGTGTATTCACATTTAAATTTTGAACGGGCAATAACTAAGTCTCTCGCTTCACGACTTCTTTTGTAGCGCCGTAGTGGTTTACTACTTGTAATTGTGCCTACAGCTTCTTCTTTAAACTTTCTACTCAGTTTTGAGTAATTTTCTAATAACATCTCATAATTACTCGTAAGCTCTGGTTCGTCGATTGGTAAGTCCAATATAGGAGCTGACAAAATGTCGGTATTCCATTCGGCCGAATTCTCTGACTCAACTGGCACAAGAAACCATATAAATCTAGAAGTTTTATTGTCCTTTGTATCCGACTCAGTAACGGTAGTTCTATCTGTTACTACAACCCAGTTATTGAAAGTCCATTGCCCTTTGGTAGGTTTGTACCAGAACCTAACGGGTGATCTAGCAAGCCTTGCATCCTCTAAAAGTTTATTGCCTCTTGTTAACACCTGCTTTCCTACTAGACCTTGGCCACGATATTCGATAACTCCAGTTTCATCATTAATGAAATCTGGATATGGACCATCTGCATCTGAAAATATATTTAGAAAATTTTCACCCGGGAAAACAGCAGCTCCTTGATATTTTTGTCCACCGTATGCTTTCCAAATTGCATGACGATTTTTAAACCTTTCTCCAATTCTAGGTGGGTCCTGTGGGCCCCTTTCAGTAACCCTTGGGTAAGAAGTATTTTTACGATTCAGAATTTCAAGTACTGCGTCTGATTTATCTCCATCAAGGACTCTGAAGCCCATGAAGTTATCGCCTTCATCAGAACCGATTGCATCGCGCAGTATTTGATAAGGAATCTCATGACTTTGAATTGCATCTAGCGCATACATATACTCCCAAGTTTGACCCTTGTTATCCTGATTCCAAAGTGCTAAGGCGAAATTTTTATTATGAAACAGGTGAGTTATGGTTCCGCTGCTATATACATATCCTTTTCTAGTAAACAAAACTGTATCGCCAGGTTCAAGTTTTTGGTATTTAGATATGTTAACGCCATTTGTGCCAGGAGTTACACCCCATAAGGCCAACTTGCCTTGGTCTGATATTGCAAATAAATCTTCAGCATCATGCCCGAGAAATTCTCTATAGTGTTCCAACGAAACCAAATTTTCAACTGTATCGAGGTAATGTTTACGTCCAACTTCATTTCCTGCAGGTTGAATAGCGACAGGCATTAGATCTCTAACTCAGTGTATTTTATTGCATTACCTTTTGAGCTTTTAATTGGATATTTAATTTCATTAACTCTAATTTTTTCATTCAGAATTTCGATAAAATCCAAATCTAGTTCTTGGCAAAATCTGATTAAATAAATTGCAACATCTGCGACTTCTTCTGATACTTTTTTTCTTCCTCCTGGAGTTGAGAGAAATTCAATGACCTCTTGATCGGATTTCCATTGAATAGCCTCAGAGAGCTCGCCCACCTCAGCAGTAATTGCAAGAACCAAATTTTTAGGTGTGTGGAATTGCGACCAATCGCGTTCATCTGAAAACTCTCGGATAAGTTTGAGAAGTTGTTCAAATCTATGGGTCATGCGGCTCCCTTGGTTACGGAGAGTAACCGTATCGGAGCGAACTGACAGGAATCAATGCAAAAAACTACGCAGAGTAACCAGATCTAGCTGATTTTTATAAGCTCATTTCTCTGTTTACTCCTATCCACCACCAACACACACCCATTAGGGATCTCTTGCCATCCCTCTTGATTCCAGCCAGAGGAGGCAACAACCACCTGGCCATTATGGGTGGTGTATTTAAGATGATAGTAATCAGGTGAATCTTTAAACTTACTTGGGATTTTATCTTGGTTATAGATACAAGCTGCCATAAAGGTTTGATCTTTAATAATCATCATATTTATGGCTGAGAATACGCAATTGTTTTTAATATAGGAAAGTCCTGCTTTAACACCATCGATGAAGCCATGCTTTTCGATTTGGGTAAGTAGGTAGAGAAAGTAGCGCTCCGAATCGGTTGTGCCCTTAGCTAGAGATAGATACTTCTTATCTATTACTGGATCTAATGCGGTTGGGGGAGTAATTGAGCCATTGTGAATAAAGGTTATATCTTGGTAGGTAAAGGGATGGGTGTTGTTTTCATTAACTGGCATCCCTTCAGTTGCCCACCGTAGGTGTAAGAGTGCGGCATTTGATTTATGTTTTTCTAACTTCTCTTTAAAGTGCTCACTCTTGGTAGCGGCCACTGGCTCTTTGTAGAGAGAGGCTTTGTGGTTATCAGTGGTGGCAATGCCCCAACCATCACAGTGATCCTTAGCTAGGGAAACAAATTGATCAAAGTTTTTACCTACCGCTTGTTCAAAGGTAGTAGCTGTAGGGGAGGAGTAACCAAGTAGGCGGCACATAATTATTTAATTCTACTTAGACTTTTACTTTATCTAATCGCTTCGCGATGATCTTGGCAATTTTTTTAGCCTCAAGGGCGCATTGATCTGCCGCCTTTATCGGCAGGATTAGATTTCCAATACTGTAGATATTAGAGCCGGCAACCTGGTGATCTTTGCCAACTATTGGGGATTTATACCTACTATCGATGGCAATATCTGCCTTTCTAGCTAACTCATGATCTGGGATCCAATCGCCGGTAAAGATTATGGTGTCGACATCTACTACCCAGCTTTTGCCATTTTTTTCAAGTAAGGCACCGGTTACTCGTTTATCACCTTGGATCTCAAGTAATTTGGTTGCAGTGTGTAATTTAAATCTATAGATAAGTTTTAATATTGTCGGTATCCCAAATACTGTTTGATGTCTTTTTGTTTCACAGATCATGGCCACAGTTTTTACCCCACCATGTTTTAAGGTCATAACTGCTGAAAAACTAACATGCTCTGCGCCAACTATTAGGGCACGTTTTCCAATATATAGATCCTCTAGGTAGGTAGCTTGTTGAAGTGAGCCGGTGGTGTAAATCCCAGCAGGCCGCTTGCCAGCTACTGCTCTAGCAGATCTGCCCCGCTCACGAGCTCCAGTTGCTAAGACAATCGCTTTAGCAGATACCTGCTCTAGGCCATTTGGTGAGGTTAATTTAATTGTATTTTTATCAACCCAATCGGTAGCGGTGGTCTTAGTTGAGATCTCAACGCCAAGCTTTTCGGCTCTTGTCACATAAAACTTGGCATACCTTGGCCCAGATAAAAATCGCTTTAGATCTCTGATGCCATAACCTGGATGGTAGGAGTGACGGGGGATGCCACCTGCATACTGCTCACGTTCAATAACTCTAACCTCTTTGATACCTGATTTTTTTAACTCAATTGCAGCCGATAGACCAGCAGGGCCGGCGCCAATAATTAAGACATCAACTGTGGATGATCTCATCTTTTTTCCAATAACTTTCTTAGCTCTGAGTGACAGTAGAAGCCCTGGCATCTGCCAAGACCTGCTCTACTTCTTCTGGCAAGAGCGGCTAAATTACTTGGGGCAATTGGACTAGCTAGTACATCTAATACCTCTTGGGTGGTGCTCTTTTCACAGTGGCAGATTATTTGGCCATGTAGGGGAGATTGTTTGATCTTGGCCTCATCTTGATAACTTCTAATAGATGCCTCACCTAGATTATTCATTACTACCTTAGGTAATTGTTTCTCACCAGAGAGTGTTAAACCAGCATTAGTAAGTAATTGCTTAACATAGATTGCAATTGCCATTGAGGCGGTAAGACCGGTGGATCTAATGCCACCAACTGTTAGGTAATTTGGTTGATTATTAACTTTATGTAGTTTTATTTGGTAATCAGAGTGCTCAGAGGCAGCGCGCAGGCCGGCATAGATTGCAGTTATCTCCTCATCTAAGAGGGCAGGTGCAATCTTTTTACCCTTCTCTTTTAAGGTATCTAACCCAGATTTGGTTGAGCCGGTGGCAGTTTTATCCGCTAAATTTTCAGCGGTTGGCCCAAGCATGATATTGCCAAATACTGTGGGAGATACCAATACTCCCTTACCCATAGAGGATGGCACCGGCAAGATCACATGGTTGATAAGTTTTCTAGCTAACTTATCAAAGACTATTAACTCACCCCTTCTAGGTGTGATCTTAAAATCTGCTACTCCTAATTGACCATCAATCTCATCTGAGTAGAGACCTGCGGCATTTATTAAGTACTTACTAGTTATTTGATTGCTGCCATCTGGGGTGGTGGTCGCTAACTTAAATTGCTGATCACTATAGGTAATCTTCTCCACCTTGGTGTTTAGCAGAATATGAGCGCCAGCTAACTTTGCTTGGGTAGCAAAGGCAACAATTGGCGTCCAAGGATCAATAATCCACTCACCTGGCACAGTAAGAGCGGCGAGAGCGCCTTTACCTAAATTTGGCTCTAACTTATATAACTGCTCACTACTTATTAATTCACACTCGGTGTAACCATTGGCGATCGCCTTCTCTTTTAATTTAGGAAGATTTGCTACCTCCTCCTCACTCCAAGCAACTAGCAAGCCGCCAAGAGATTCCATAGCAATATCTACCTCTTGGGCGTACTGCTTAAGTAGGTGGTAGCCATCTGCAACTAACTTTGATTCCAGTGAGCCAGGTGTCATATCAAAGCCAGTGTGCAAGATCGCAGTATTTGCCTTGGAGGTGCCATCACCAACATCGGCGGCGGCATCAATTAAGGCGATACTTAATTCATGTTTAGCAAACTCTCTAGCGATGGCACAACCAACCACACCTGCGCCAATAATTGCTAAATCAAATTGATTACTTTTCACGATCTAAACTTACTCTCTGCACCCCTCGCCACCTACTTAGGTAGTTGGCAGATTGATCTGCACTCCACTTGGGCAGATACACCTTTGCTGGCTGCCATCTTTGAGCAATATCTTTAATGGCTAACTTTGGATTAATTGCTAAGGCTGCTAGGTAGCCAACTCCGATTGCGGTGGCATCTGGATGGGCGTACTGCTCAACTGGAATCTGGGCTAAATCTGCCTGCATCTGCATTAACTTGGTTGATTGGGTAAGGCCGCCATCTACCCGCAGTGTTGTGATCTCCACTCCATCTGATTTAACCGCTGAGAGTAAATCTGCAACTGCAGCTGCTATGCCATCAATAATTGCAGATGCAATATGGGATCGATCATGATTTAAACCCAGACCCATAATCGATGCGGTGGCATCTGGTCGCCATAGGGGAGCACCTAAGCCAGCAAATGATGGGGATGCAATCACACCATTTGCATCTGGCAAGGAGTCGATATCACTGGGTGAGGCGATAAAGTTATTGGCAATTAGCCAATCAACCGCACTTGCTGCGGTAAATACCTGACCATCTAGGTAATAGCAGGTTGAATCCTTTATCTGCCAAGCAAGTGAGGTAGCTAGACCATTTTTAGATATCTTTATTTGATCTGCAATATTGGTAAGTAAAAAAGCACCGGTACCAAAGGTGCACTTTGCCTGCCCCAATGAAAAACAGTTTTGGGCAAAGAGGGCAGCTGGTTGATCCACAATTGCTGCAGCAAGTACTACCCCCGATAGGGCTGGTAGTTGATCAGATTTAATTTGGCCAATTACCTGATCATTATTAATTACTTTAGGTAGATTTGAGATATCAATTTGCCAAATATCTGCTAATTGTTGTTGGTAGGCGCGGGTGGATAGATCAAAGAGTAGGGTTCTTGAGGCGGTGGCCTTATCAGTTACAAACTCACCAGTTAATTTATAAATTAGATAGGTATCGGTGGTGGTGATTACCGCATCCTTTGGCAACTGTGGGTAGTTTTGCTTAAGCCAGGTAATCTTTGGTGCGACAAAGTATGGATCAATAGTTAAGCCAGTTTTTTGTAATACAAACTCACTATGCTCCTTGCGCTCTTGACATAGGGGAGCACTTCTTGAATCCTGCCAAATAATTACTGGTGAGAGCACCTGGCCACTATTTTTATCCCAAGCTAATATTGATTCCCCTTGATTGGCTAAACCAACCGCTGAGATTTTTTGATCTGTGCCAGTTAATACCTGAGTTATTGCATCAACTACTGATTGCCAGATTGCATCCCCTGTTGTGGTGGCCTGACCACTTTGATTATGCTCGGTAGCCAGGGGTGCGTAACCTTTTTTAATTACTTGAAAATCATCATCTAGCAAGATTGCCTTGGTGCCAGAGGTGCCTTGATCAATTGCCAAGATCGCCATACCGATACCTTACCTACCTAGCCAAGAGTGGTAGCCCTATATATAAGGTATGGATTTAAGCGTAAATGGTGAAATTATTTAAAAAAAAGTGTGGAAAACATGGCTTATACCCTTCCGTAACCTAGATCACAGGAGTAGAAAAGGGGTAAGGCTTTTACCAAAAGGACACCTAAAAGGAGGAATATTCAATAATGTCAACGCTGAATAATGACGAGCGCAAGCTCGCAGAGCTTGGCTATAAACAGGAGTTGGATCGTTCGTGGAGTGGTTTTTCAAACTTTGCGATCTCATTTTCCATCATCTCAATTTTAGCCGGCTGCTTTACAACATTCGGTCAAGCTTGGAATAACGGTGGACCAATTGCAATCTCAATTGGTTGGCCACTGATCTCCCTATTTATTTTAATTATTGGTTTTACCATGTCCGAGCTGGTCTCGGCATACCCAACTAGTGGTGGTATCTACTGGTGGGCAGCCAAGATGGGTGGAGCAAAGGCTGGTTTCTACACCGGTTGGCTAAATCTGCTTGGATTATTTGGTTGCGTCGCCTCAGTTGCATATGGTTGCGCTACCTTCTTTGATCTTTCATTCTCTTCCTTTAGCTCATCTTGGGCAGAGGGGTACTCACTTCGAAGAGTATTCATCATGTTCCTTGTGATCTTGGTTTTAATCGCGGCAATTAATATTGGTAGCGCAAGATTTATGGCAACTATGAACAACATCTCTGTATGGTGGCATGTTGCTGGCGCAGCCTTTATTGTGGCGGTTTTAATTATTCTTCCTGAAAACCACATGAGCGTATATGACATGTTTACTATGCGGGTTAATAACTCAGCAGGATTAGCTGGTGGCGAGACTAGTGGAACTGCATTTTGGTTCTATGTATTACCACTTGGCTTTTTGTTAACTCAATACACCATTACCGGTTTTGATGCTTGTGCTCATATGTCTGAAGAGACAAAGGGTGCAGAGCATGCTGCAGCTAGAGGACTTTGGCAGGCGATCTTCTACTCCGCAATTGGCGGTTGGATCGTACTTCTTGCATTCCTATATGCAGTTCAAGATGCCGATGCAGTTACCGCAGGTGGCGGTGGTGTGGCAGTTATCTTTGCGCAAGCATTAAGTGCGCAATGGGCCGGAGTTGTCTTACTGATTGCAAGTCTAGGTCAGCTCTTCTGCTGTACCTCAGCATTAACTAGCGCCTCTCGTATGATGTTTGCATTTAGCCGAGATGGTGCTCTTCCTGGATCAAAGATGCTTTCCAAGGTTGATATTAATAAGGTGCCAAGAAATGCAGTGCTTGCCTGTGCTGCAGTTGCTGGTCTTATTACCTTGCCAGCATTGGTTGAGGTAAATATTGGATCAGCAGATGCACCAATTGTTGTACCAACAGCTTTCTACGCTGTGGTATCAATTACTGTAATTGGTCTCTACCTTGCATTCTTAATTCCAATCTATCAACGTTGGCGCATGGGTGATAAGTTCCGCCCAGGCTCATGGACACTTGGCAATAAGTACAAGTGGATGTCACCAATTGCAATTGTTGAAATTGTTGTAATTTCAATCTACTTCATCCTGCCAACTACCCCAATGGGTTGGCCAGGAAACGAGGGCTTTGATATTAAGTTTGTTAACTATGCACCAATATTAGTTGGCGGCTCACTACTAGTCCTTTGGATCTGGTGGCACCTATCGGTGAAGAAATGGTTTACCGGACCTAAGACAACTGTGTAAAAACAGTTAAATAAATTTAAGGGCTACCTCACCGCTTATCAGCGTAAGAGGTGGCCCTTAATTTTTTGCCAATATCTTGCTCAATACAATACCCTTACCTTTATGGCCGCCCTATCTGTTGATCAATTACGTAAAGATATAACCGATAAGAAGATCGACACCGTTGTGGTGGCGATGACTGATATGCAAGGCCGCCTAGTTGGCAAAAGATTAGATGCAAATTACTTTTTATCAGATGTTTTAAAACATGGCACCGAAGGTTGTAATTACCTACTAGCAGTTGATGTGGATATGAATACTGTGCCAGGTTATGAGATGAGCTCCTGGGAAAAGGGTTACTCGGATTTAGCGATGGTGCCAGATACTGCCACCTTGCGTTACATCCCTTGGCAGGATGGGGCAGCACTTTTACTTGCCGATGTTGCCTGGTTAGACCATAGCGATGTTGTGGCATCTCCTCGTCAGATTTTGCGTAAGCAGATTAAAGATTTAGCAGATGCTGGTATGAAGGCGATGGTGGGAACAGAGCTTGAGTTTATTGTTTACAACAACAGCTATGAGCAGGCTTGGAGTAAAGGGTATAAGGATTTAACCCCAGCTAATCAATACAATGTTGATTACTCAATTCTTGGTGGCTCTCGCATCGAACCATTACTCAGAGCAATTAGATTAGGTATGTCTGGTGCTGGTATGAATGTGGAGTCGGTAAAGGGTGAGTGCAATTTTGGCCAGCATGAGATCGCCTTTAAGTACGCAGATGCTTTAACTACCTGTGATAACCATGTGATTTATAAAAATGGTGCCAAGGAGATCGCAGCCCAAACTGGGTATGCCCTGACCTTTATGGCAAAGCCAAATCTTCGGGAAGGAAACTCCTGCCACATCCACCTATCCTTTAGAGGATTAAAGGATGAGTTGGTAATGACAGATGATAAAGATAAAGAGCATGGCTTATCTGATGTGGGTAGAAGCTTTATTGCTGGTCAATTAAAGTATTTAAGAGAGTTAGCGCTCTTTTATGCTCCTAATATCAACTCATATAAGAGGTATGTACCAGGTAGCTTTGCGCCAACTGCAATTAGATGGGGCCGAGATAATCGCACCTGCGCACTGCGCTTAGTTGGACATGGCCAATCACTTAGATTAGAAAATAGAGCACCAGGTGGGGATGTAAATCCATACTGGTATTAAGGAAAAGTTAAAGTTAGAACCTGCCTACACCACAAATGCTTATGACTCAGACTCACCAAGGGTGCCTGCCTCCATGCTTGAGGCCCAACAACTATGGGCAAACTCATCCTTTGTAAAATCAGTATTTGGTAAAGAGGTGCAAGATCACTACACCAATATGGCTCAGGTTGAGTTAGATGCCTATGGCAAAGCGGTAACTGATTGGGAGTTATTTAGAAACTTTGAAAGGTTTTAAGTAGAAAAACGTGTCTACTACCTATCAAGTAATTAATCCTGCAACTGAAGGCTTGGTTGAGAAGGTAAATCTGGCCGACTTGGCAGCAACTGATGTGGTAATTGAAAAAGCTT
>JNSL01000232.1_pt1 | contig 10163 bp, 8 predicted proteins | sample 210691 | NCBI WGS metagenome assembly JNSL01 (sample SAMN02808685, study PRJNA238866) | freshwater metagenome | biome: fresh water; feature: freshwater reservoir; material: water; isolation source: water column of the freshwater reservoir Embalse de Amadorio in Spain | place: Spain: Valencia ...
CCAGGAGAAATCAAATGAGTATTTTCTTAATAAAGTAAAGAATTCACCCCTTATGAAAGGGGCTGACTTGTGTGGGATGGTTTCTACCAAAGAGTCATTTGTAGTCCCGGCGATGGGAAAGAAAAAGTATCAAGTAGCAGCAATTGACTTAGGAATGAAAAATGGCATCCTCAAAAACCTAACAAAAAGAGGAGTGGAATTAACAGTTGTTCCAGTTAGCGCATCAGCTGATGAAGTTTTAGCAGCAGGAATAGATGGGGTGTTTATCAGCAATGGTCCTGGGGATCCTGAAACTGCTAAACATTCAATTGCGGTTACCCAAGAGATATTAAAAGCAAATAGAGCACTATTTGGTATCTGTTTTGGAAATCAAATACTTGGAAGAGCTGTTGGTTTTGAAACATATAAATTAACATTTGGTCACAGGGGAATAAATCAACCAGTGTTGGATCGATCGACTGGAAAAGTTGAGATAACAACACACAATCATGGGTTTGCTGTTAAAGCTCCAATTGATCAAATAACTGACACAGATTTTGGGCGAGTAGAAGTAAGCCACATTTGTTTAAACGACAATGTAGTTGAAGGACTTGTGCTTAAAGATAAACCTGCTTTTAGTGTGCAGTATCACCCTGAAGCAGCGGCTGGTCCACATGATGCTGAGTACTTATTTGACAGGTTCACCCAGTTGATGGATAAAAATAATGCCTAAAAGAAAAGATATTAACTCAGTTTTAGTAATTGGTTCTGGCCCAATTGTTATTGGACAGGCTTGCGAATTTGATTACTCGGGAACTCAAGCTTGTCGTGTTCTCAAAGCAGAGGGCATCAGAGTAATTCTTTTAAACAGTAATCCTGCAACCATAATGACTGATCCTGAATTTGCTGATGCAACATATGTCGAACCCATTTCCACAGATATTTTAGAAAAAATAATTATTAAAGAGAAACCAGATGCGATATTGCCAACACTAGGTGGTCAAACTGCACTAAATGCCGCAATGGCGCTTCATCATGAAGGAATATTGAAAAAATATAATGTTGAATTAATTGGCGCCAAAGTCGAAGCAATAGAACGAGGTGAAAATAGGGAAAAATTTAAACAAATTGTGGCAAAAATTGGAGCACATTCTGCGCAGAGTGAAATATGCCATTCACTTGAAGAGTGTTTGAAGTCTGCCGAAGTTTTAGGTTATCCACTTGTAGTAAGACCTTCTTTCACAATGGGAGGGGCAGGCTCAGGCATTGCCTATAACCAAGAAGACTTAATCAGATTTGTTGCATCAGGTTTGCAAGCTTCACCAACCAGCGAAGTCTTATTAGAAGAAAGCATCATTGGTTGGAAAGAATTCGAACTTGAATTAATGCGTGATCATCATGACAATGTGGTAATTATTTGTTCAATAGAAAATTTTGACCCAATGGGTGTTCACACTGGAGATTCCATAACAGTTGCTCCTGCAATGACTTTGACAGACAGAGAGTTTCAACACATGCGAGATGTCGCAATTGACGTTATTAGAGAAGTTGGTGTTGACACAGGTGGTTGCAATATTCAATTTGCCATAAATCCTGAAGATGGTCGCATGATTGTGATCGAAATGAATCCTCGAGTCTCACGTTCTTCAGCATTAGCGTCTAAAGCAACAGGATTTCCAATTGCAAAAATTGCAGCAAAACTTGCTATTGGTTACACACTTAACGAAATACCTAATGACATCACCAAGGAGACTCCAGCTTCTTTTGAGCCCACACTTGACTATGTGGTTGTGAAAATTCCCAGATTTGCTTTCGAAAAATTTCCAGGAGCTGATACAACTTTGACAACACACATGAAAAGTGTTGGCGAAGCTATGGCTATTGGCAGAAATTTTTCGGAAGCTTTGCAGAAGTCTTTGCGAAGTTTAGAGAAAAAAGATGCAAATTTTGATTTTTCACCAGTGAAAGAAAAAGTTGAAGAGTTGATTGAAAAATCTAAAAGACCAACTGATGGACGAATTAACACAATTCAAAGAGCAATGTGGGCAGGAGCAACAGTTTCTCAGATGCATTCAAGTACCAAAATTGACCCGTGGTTTCTTGATCAAATCCAATTAATAAATGAAATTGCAAAAGAATTAGCTGCCACTAAGGATATTGGTGCAGATTACTTAAAATATGTGAAGCAACATGGTTTTTCTGATATGCAAATCGCTCAAATTACAAACACTTCAGAGACAAAAATAAGGCAATTGCGTCATGACTTAAATGTAAGACCAGTTTATAAAACTGTTGATACCTGTGCTGCGGAATTTGAAGCCAAAACTCCTTACCATTATTCAAGCTATGATCAAGAATCCGAAGTTGTGAAATCAAGTAAAGACAAAGTAATAATTCTAGGTTCTGGACCAAACCGAATAGGTCAAGGAATTGAGTTTGATTATTCCTGTGTTCACGCCGCCCAGACACTAAAAATGGCTGGATATGAAACTATCATGGTTAATTGCAACCCAGAAACTGTTTCAACAGATTACGACACATCAGATCGTCTCTATTTCGAACCATTAACACTTGAAGATGTTTTGGAAATAGTTCATGCAGAACAAAAGTCTGGCAATGTTTTAGGTGTCATTGTTCAATTAGGCGGACAAACTCCGCTTGGTTTAGCACAGAAACTTAAAGATAATGGTGTGCCAATAGTAGGAACTAGCCCTGAAGCAATCCATTTAGCTGAAGAACGTGGTGCATTTGGAAAGGTATTAGACAAAGCAAATCTGATCTCTCCAGCTCACGGAATGGCTGCATCGTTTGAGGAAGCAAAAGAAATAGCTTCAAGAATTAGCTATCCCGTATTGGTTCGACCTTCATATGTGCTCGGTGGACGGGGTATGGAAATTGTTTATGATGAAAAAAATCTGGCGCAATATATTGAAAGAGCAACTGAAATAACACCAGATCACCCTGTGTTGGTCGATCGATTTCTTGACGAAGCTTTAGAAATTGACGTTGATGCATTATTTGATGGCAACGAGATGTTTCTAGGTGGCATTATGGAACACATCGAAGAAGCAGGAATACATTCTGGAGATAGTGCTTGTTCACTTCCACCGATTTCACTTTCTAAAGTACAAATTGAAGAAATAAGAAAAAGTACTTTTGCAATAGGAACAGGTGTTGGTGTTATTGGGTTACTAAATGTGCAGTACGCAATTTCTGAAAACGTTTTGTATGTGTTGGAAGCAAATCCAAGAGCATCTAGAACTGTGCCTTTCGTTTCAAAAGCAACAGGTATTTCCCTTGCAAAAGCCTGTTCGCGCATCATGCTTGGAACAAGCATTAAACAGTTAAGAGCAGAAGGAGTGTTACCAAAATTTGGTGATGGAGCAGACCAAATAAAAGGCGCACCAATTGCTGTTAAAGAAGCAGTTTTACCTTTTGGCAGATTTACAGGAGTGGATTCTGTTCTAGGTCCTGAGATGAAATCAACTGGTGAAGTAATGGGAATAGATTCAAGTTTTGGTATGGCATTTGCCAAATCTCAAAGCGGAGCTTATGCGGGGGGATTGCCTCTCAAAGGCAACGTTTTTGTATCTGCAGCAGATAAAGATAAAGAAAACATGATTATTGCCATAAAGAAACTTGAACAACTAGGTTTCAATTTTTATGCCACCAAGGGAACAGCAGATTTTATTTCCCAACATGGAATTAAGTCAAAGGTTTTGCGAAAAGTTCAAGACGGACCATTAGCAGGTGAAATCACCACAACTCAAGCAATCATGAATGGTGATATTGATTTGGTTGTTAACACTCCTCACGGAGGCGGAACCAGAACCGATGGATATGAGATAAGAACTGCTGCGACCAAGAGAAGTGTTCCTTGTATAACAACTTCTCAAGGACTCAAAGCTGCGGTAGCAGGAATTGAAGCTCTGCAAAAGACTGGATTTAGTGTGAAATCGTTGCAAGAATGGGCACAAGAATTATCAAAACTACGAATTGATTTTTACAAAGAAAACGGTAATTGATGCCAATTGTTCATAAAGGAACTGTTGTCGACAATAAAAAAGTTGGCAGTTATTTTGTCTTAACAGCAACAGCTGCTGATATGCCTAAAGAATTTAAACCGGGAAATTTCGTAGCAGTAGCAATTGGTGATGAAAGAAGTTCCTTGATACTTCGAAGAGCGTTTAGCATTTATCAAGTTAATGATCGCGGTGTTTATGGTGGAACTGTAGATATTGTAATTTCACCGCACGGTCCAGGCACAGATTACTTAGCAAATTTGAAGCGAAATGATGCAATAAATTTAGTAGGTCCACTTGGAAAACCATTTAGTTTACCTAAAGATCCTGTTCCTTGTGTATTAGTAGGGGGAGGCTATGGCGCAGCACCTTTGTTTACATTGGCCGAAGCTTTAACAGCACGTGGATGTCGTGTTGATTTTATTCTCGGGGCATCAACTCAAGAAAAACTATTTGGAATGTTGGAAGCAAGAAGAATAAGTACGACGTTAACTGTTACAACAGATGATGGAACTTCTGGTCAAATGGGACGAGTTACCGATGCACTTCCAGAAGTTATAAAAAAATCAAACGCAGCAGTTATTTATGCCTGTGGTCCAATGAAGATGTTAGAAGCAGTTGCGAATGTTGCCAATATGCATGGAATTGTTTCTCAAACAAGTGTTGAAGAATCAATGGCATGTGGAATTGGTGTCTGCATGACTTGTGTTCTTCCAATAATTGGTGATGATGGAATAACGAGAATGCTTCGTTCTTGTGTTGATGGGCCAGCTTTCAAAGGAGATAAAGTTCGGTGGGACCAAGTTGGAAAAATTCCAAGTGATACTTGGGGAGCACCAGTTGAAGGTGTTAATTGATGAAAAGAGTTCCCAAAAGAACATCCGTTGATATTTCGACTGAGTTAGCTAAATTAAGACTTGAGTCCCCAGTTTTAACTGCCTCTGGATGTGCTGCTGCAGGTAAAGAATTAGATCAGTTTATTGATATTTCAACTATTGGTGCTGTGGTAACAAAAAGTGTGATGTTGCAACCACGATCTGGGCGAGCAACTCCCAGAATGGCAGAAACACCAAGTGGGATGTTAAACGGAATTGGATTACAAGGCCCGGGGATTGATGATTTTATTGAGAAAGATTTGGCTTGGTTAAATCAAAAAGGTGCCAAAACTATTGTTTCCATAGCGGGAAATAATGTTGAAGAATTTGGCAAAGTTGCAGATAAGTTAAGAGACATTCCAGGCGTGATAGGAATTGAAGTAAACATCTCTTGTCCTAATGTTGAAAATAGAGGTCAAGTATTTGCGTGTGATCCTTATGCAGCAGCTGATGTGATAAATAATGTGAGAAGAAATGTTTCAGCAAGTATGCCTTTGTTTGCAAAACTCTCACCTGATGTAACAGATATAACCGAAATTGCCAAATCAGTTGTGAAAGCAGGTGCTGATGGATTAAGTGTTATTAACACGTTATTGGGAATGGTGATAGACACCGACACTTTGTTACCTCGTTTAAGTGGCAAAACTGGGGGATTATCAGGTCCTGCTATAAGACCTGTTGCTGTGAGATGCGTTTATCAAATTAGGAAAGCGTTACCAAATATTCCAATAATTGGTATGGGTGGCATCCGAAGTGGGCGAGATGCGGTTGAATTTTTTGCCGCAGGAGCAAATGCGGTAAGTGTGGGCACAACAGTATTTAACGATCCTGAAGCCTGCGTCAGAGTTCATGATGAAGTTGCCCAAATTTTGCAAGATAAGGGACTAAAAAGTCTTGCAGAAATAATTAATGCAGCCCACGAAGAGTTAATTTAAATGAAAGCACCGATTGCTTTAGCGCTAGATGCTCCCGATTTAGATACTGCTTGTGATTGGGCTTTAAAGGTTTCCCCTTTTGTTTCAACTCTAAAAATAGGACTAGAAACCTATCTAAGAGATGGTAAATCTGCTATTTCAAAAATAAAAGCAAATACTGATTGTGAAATATTCCTAGACCTTAAATTGCACGACATCCCTGCAACAGTCAGAGGTGCTTGTAAATCGATTAAGGATTTAAATCCAAAGTATTTAACTGTGCATGCATCTGGTGGAACCGAAATGATAAAGGTAGCATCGCAAGAAGTTCCAGAAACCTTAATTGTTGCGGTAACAATATTAACCTCAATTGATCAAAAGAATTTATCCCAAATTGGGTTTAAAGATGACCCAATTACTGCGGCGGTAAATCTGGCAAAACTATCTGTGGCAGCAGGGGCAAGAGCCATAGTTTGTAGTCCTCAAGAAGTAAGTGAAATAAGAAAAAGTGTTGGAAGCGAGATAATTTTAATTACCCCTGGCATCAGGCCATCAGGCATCGAGGCAAACGATCAGCAAAGAACTGCCACACCAGAAGATGCCATTAAAGCTGGTGCAGATTTATTAGTGATTGGCAGACCCATAACTGGGGCTAAAGATATTGTGTTAGCGGCAAAAACTATAAGCGAGCAAGTAAATAAAATTTTGTCATGACTACCTGTGTTGCTTCCAAGTCTTAGAACGTGCCAAGATAACGCCATGGCCTTACCAACCCTTACCAAAGAAGAACGTGCCGCAGCGCTTTTAAAGGCAGCAGCAGCTCGAAAAGTAAGGGCCGAGTTAAGGGAGAAACTCAAATCAGGACAATTGACTTTATCTGATGCATTTAATCGCATTCATAGCGATGAAGCGGTAAGTAAAATGAAAGTTATAGCGTTACTGGAATCAATGCCTGGGGTTGGCAAAATAAGAGCAGAAAATTTGATGGACCGAATTGGGATTGCTCAAAGCAGAAGATTACGTGGACTTGGTCCGCATCAGATAAGTGCTCTGCTTGCGGAATTTAGTTCGTGAAATCAAAACTTGTTGTCCTAGCAGGACCATCAGGAGTTGGTAAGGGAACAGTTGTAAGAGAACTAGTAAGACAAAAGCCGCAAGTATTTTTATCAGTATCTGCCACTACGAGAAAGCCAAGACCAGAAGAAAAACATGATGATCATTACGTTTTTTTAAGTGATAAAGAATTTAAAAACGAGGCAGCCAATGGGAATCTGCTTGAATATGCAGAGTTTGCGGGTGCCTGGTATGGCACACCCAGACAACCAGTTGAAGACAGATTAAATAAAAATCAAGTTGTGATTTTAGAAATTGACCTGCAAGGTGCAAGACAAGTAAAAGAATCAATGCCAGATGCGTTCATGATTTTTCTTAAACCTCCATCAATTGATGAGTTGAAGCGTCGCCTTATCGAGAGGGGTACAGAAAAACCTGAGGAGTTGGAACTAAGGCTAAAAGTGGCAACAAGTGAGATTGAGGCTGAAAATGAGTTCGATGCTGTGGTAATTAACGAGGATGTTCAATCCGCTGTAGAGCAACTGATAAGGTTATTAAATCTCACCTAAGAGATATCAAATTCATTTGAAAGGCTCTAATTAACTGTGGCAACTAGTCTTCGTCCAGAAGGAATCACAAATCCTCCTATTGATGATTTGTTAGAAACAGCAGGATCTAAATATCAATTAGTAATCTATGCCGCTAAGCGTGCAAGACAAATCAATGCTTATTATTCTCAACTCGGTGAAGGACTACTTGAATATGTTGGACCTTTGGTGGACACCCAACTTCAAGAAAAACCATTATCAATAGCTTTACGTGAAATTAACTCAAAATTATTAAAAACAGAACATGTTGATCCAGAAGTTCTTGCCCAAGAAGAAGCGGAACTAGAGCAAAGAAGACTTGCTGCGATTCAAGCTCAACAAAGATATGACGCAGGTTATGACAATTCTTTTGCTGGAGTTTACCAAGATTCATTTGACGAAACTGCAGAAATTACTTCTGAAGAAGTTCAAGTAGAAGCGATTCAAGATGGGGAAGCAAACCCAACTGAAGAAACCCCCGCTTAAGAAACATCCAATCAGTTAAGTCGGAGAAACAATGTCTCGACCTTTGGTTGTGTTAGGTGTTACTGGTGGAATAGCTGCTTACAAGTCAGCAGATCTTATTAGAAGATTAAGAGATCAAGATTTGGACGTTCAGGTAATTGCAACAAGTAGTGCATTGAAATTTGTTGGTGAAACAACTTTTGCAGCACTAAGTGCAAAACCGGTGATAACAGATATTTGGGACCAAGCACACAATGTTGAACATGTTCAGTTAGCAAAAAGCGCTGACACTATTGTGGTTGCACCTGCTACAGCAGATTTCTTAGCTCATTTGGTTTACGGATTTGCCAATGATGCTTTGTTAGCAACTCTTTTGGTAGCAAAATGTCCTGTTATTTTGTGTCCTGCGATGCATACTGAAATGTGGGACAACGCTGCAACAAGAGAAAATGTTGCCACATTAAGAAAAAGAGGATACTTAGTTTTAGAACCAGGAGTTGGACACTTAACTGGTGAAGATCAAGGGGTGGGAAGACTACCTGAACCAATTGAAATTGCTCGAGTTGTAAAACAGGTAATAAATAGAAAATCTGCTGAGTTACCGAAAGATTTATCTGGTTTTAATGTTTTAATCTCTGCTGGTGGAACAAGAGAAGCTATTGATCCAATTCGTTTCATTGGAAATCGTGCTAGTGGCAAACAAGGTGTTGCTTTGGCGATTTCAGCTATGAGCAGAGGTGCGAAGGTCACTCTTGTTGGTGCCAATATGACGTCTGAAGTTATGCAATTACGGGCTGCTTCAAATGATGTTGTGATTATGAATGCTGCTGTAGCAGATTATTACGTGAAGAACCCTACGGATAAAAAAATAAAGAAGAATACAAATCAGCTAAATCTAGTACTAGAAGAAACTGAAGATATCCTTTCAACACTTGGCAAAAAACGAACAAACAAACAATATTTAGTGGGCTTTGCAGCTGAAACTGTTTCAAATAGCGATGAATTAATCACAATGGCAATGGAGAAATTAACTAGAAAAAATGTAGATCTGATTATTGCTAATAGTGTTTCTGAACATCAAGGGATAGGAACCGATGACAATCAAGCGATTTTGGTCACTCATAAAACAACGATTAATTTGCCAAAATCAGATAAATTAACACTCGCCGATGGTATCTGGGACTTCATTGTCAAGGACTTGGCTAAAGTAGCCTAGGTACGAATAAGTCCGGTCGGGCCCGACCTTGTGTGACTCAAACAAAATATTTTCAAACAGGAAAGGTTACTTTAAATGAGTGGTCGCTTGTTTACTTCTGAATCTGTAACAGAAGGACACCCGGACAAAATTGCGGACCAGATTAGTGACTCAATTCTTGACGACATGCTCAGACAAGACCCTAATAGTCGCGTTGCCGTTGAAACATTAATAACTACGGGACAAGTTCATGTCGCTGGCGAAGTAACAACATCTGGTTATTCAGATGTTCCTGAAATTATCAGACAAGTTGTGACACAAATTGGTTATGACAGTTCAATTAAAGGTTTTGATGGAAATTCTTGCGGCGTTTCAGTATCCATTGGTAAGCAGTCACCAGATATTGCTCAAGGCGTTGATGACGCTCTTGAAGAAAGAACAGGTTCCCAAGATCCGCTTGATCGACAAGGTGCCGGAGACCAAGGATTGATGTTTGGTTATGCCTGCACTGACACAAAAACATTGATGCCACTTCCCATCTATTTAGCTCACCGTTTAGCAGAAAAACTAACTGAAGTAAGAAAAAATGGAACGATAAAATATTTAAGACCAGATGGTAAAACTCAAGTAACAATTGAATATGACAAGGAAAATAGACCAATTCGTCTTGACACCATAGTTGTTTCATCACAACACGAGGCTGATATTAATTTAGATAAACAATTATCACCAGATGTTAAGAAGTATGTTGTTGAACCTGTTCTTAAAGATTTAGACGTAAAACTAGATATATCAAATTACAAATTACTTGTGAACCCAACTGGAAAATTTGAAATAGGTGGACCAATGGGTGATGCTGGATTAACTGGTAGAAAAATAATTGTTGACACCTATGGTGGCATGAGTAGACATGGTGGTGGTGCATTTTCTGGTAAAGATCCATCAAAGGTTGATAGATCTGCTGCCTATGCAATGAGATGGGTTGCAAAAAATGTGGTTGCAGCGGGATTAGCAACAAGATGTGAGGTGCAAGTTGCTTACGCTATTGGCAAAGCGCAACCGGTAGGAGTTTT
>JNSL01000233.1_pt1 | contig 10136 bp, 9 predicted proteins | sample 210691 | NCBI WGS metagenome assembly JNSL01 (sample SAMN02808685, study PRJNA238866) | freshwater metagenome | biome: fresh water; feature: freshwater reservoir; material: water; isolation source: water column of the freshwater reservoir Embalse de Amadorio in Spain | place: Spain: Valencia ...
CATCAAGACAATCTATATCCAGCGAACAGCGGACTAGTTAATGAAATTGGGGATGGCTTGGCCGCCGGTTCGGTAATCAACATCCCGCTACCTGCTGGCTCTGGAATTGGTGCGTACCGCTCGACATTTGACAGGGTAGTTTTGCCAGGAATTCGTAGATTCAAGCCTGATGTAATTGTTGTCACTTCTGGTTTTGATTCAAGTGCATTCGATCCGCTTGCCCAGATGCTGCTAACTGCCTCAGGCTATAGCGAGCTAACCAAGAAGATTCTTTTGCTAGCTGATGAAGTTTGCTCTGGCAAAGTAATGATGACTCATGAAGGCGGATACTCTCCCGTTTATGTTCCTTATTGTGGGCTTGCAGTTCTGGAGGAGATGTCTGGCATCAAGACTGGCATGGGGGATCCTTATGGACATGCCTTTGAGAATTTGCCGGATCAAAACCTTACAGTTGCGCAAGCAGATCGAATTTCTCAAGTAGTAGCAACCCATGCCTTGTAATGATTAATGACGTTTCACGCATTACAAGTAATATTCGTGATGCATTTTCTAAGCCTGGTGAATTGCCAGGTGGGGCTTGGACTGAAGACGAAAAGTCCTGGCGTTAGGCTCGCAATATCTTTAAGGAGTAGCAATGACAACTGGGTATGTATGGGAAGAGCTTTATGGCTGGCACGATACTGGCACGGCGGCCGGGTTACTAACTCCCGGCCTTGACGTACAGCCCTATCAACACTTTGAAAGTGCCGAAACAAAAGTTCGACTTGCTTCCTTACTTGAAGTCTCAGGGTTAACCAAGAGCCTGAATCGAATTTCAGCCGTTCCGGCCACTGAAGAGCAAGTGTTGCGGGTTCACACCAAGGATTATTTTGAACGCATTAAAGCTGAAAGCGCTCAGCCTAAAGGTGGCGACTGTGGCGATGGGACTTCACCATTTGGACATGGATCTTTTGAAATTGCGTTGCTTGCTGCAGGTGGTGCGATCGAAGCTACTCGCGCGGTAGTAAATGGAACTGTGCGAAATGCGTATGCGCTGATTCGTCCGCCCGGTCACCACTCCCGACCAACTACTGGAATGGGATTTTGTATTTTTGCTAATGCCGCGATTGCAATTAAGTTTGCGCAAGCCGAACTAGGCGTAAAGCGCGTTGCAACTGTTGACTGGGATGTTCACCATGGCAATGGCACTCAAGAAATTTTCTATAGCAATCCAAATGTGTTAACTATTTCGTTGCACCAAGATGGATTGTTCCCAGCCAATAGCGGCCACATTGCAGATAGTGGTGAAGGCGACGGTGACGGCTTTGCAATCAACGTGCCACTTCAACCAGGTTCTGGAAATGGAGCTTATCTAGAGGCAATTCAGCGAGTTGTGGTACCAGCGTTACGAAAATTTAAACCAGAGTTGATCGTTGTGCCTTCGGGCTTTGACGCTAGCGCTGCTGATCCATTAGGTCGGATGCAAGTAACACCAACTGGATACCGCGCCATGACGCAAGAGTTAATGGCAATCGCAGATGAAGTGTGTGATGGCAAAATCATCATGACTCACGAAGGTGGCTATTCGCCGTTTTATGTTCCGTACTGTGGCTTAGCGGTACTCGAGACACTTTCTGGCGTGAAGACTGGGATCGAAGACTCAATTACTCCGACTTGGGATGCGCTGCCGGGCCAAGAGTGCCAACCGGAACAGTCCGCTCGAATTGGCCAAGTAGTAAGCGCCTTTAATCTCTAAATCCTGAAAGCGAAGCGATGTATCCCTTATTTATAGGGATTTCTTCAAAGACTGGAAACTTGTCTGCCGCTAGCCTTATGCTGTTCGAACAAATGTTCGAAAGGCTTGTTATGTCCCGCAATTATGGCGTTAGCACCAGATCCCTGGCTCAAGTGCGCACTAATGCCAGTGGCTTACCAAAGTCCTTTAGTTGGCGTGGCCAAAGTTATTTAGTACTCACAATTTTGTTCACTTGGTTGGAGTGCGCTCCGTGGTGGCGCACGCGCCAAGCCGAAAAATAATTTTGGAATTTATGACATTGCAACTAGTGATGAGCGCTGGTTTGTCTCTCGATTACTTGATTGATGCGCGGAGCACATTAATCAAACAGTAAGTACCGATTGACACAAAAACTACTTAATAAAAATAACTAACAGGAGAAAACAATGAGTGCCCAACCAACGCACGAAATCCAGGTAACGGTAGCCAGCATCGATCTATTAGCTGGCGCATTGCGAAGTTTGGATACTTCGATCATCGCATCACGCGCAGGTGAAAAGTATGTTGCTGCGCACTTAGCTGCATTGCGTGCTGCAGCAGCTTTACTAGCGGCTTACACAAAACCAAATCGAAGCAGACCAACTAGCGTTTGGACTTTAGTTAGCAAAGTCGCACCTGAGTTCACGGAATGGGCACAGTATTTTGCAGCAGGCGCAGGTAAGCGCGCAGCAGCCGAAGTGGGACTTGGGGGAGCAGTCACACCTCGTGAGGCTGATGACTTAGTTAGAGATGCCCATGAATTTATTGATTTAGTTGCTGAAAAACTTGGGGTCTCCCGGCAATTAACTTTGCCAACTAATGTTGCTGCCCAAAATGTCATTCCAAATAATGTCATTCAACTTAATCGCCGCACAGTATCTAAATCTAATCCTGCAGCATCTAATCCCAAGTAAGTTATGGCGCCAGGATTTATTCACCTTCATGTGGCATCAGCGTTATCGATGCGTTATGGCACAACCACGCCACAAAACTTAGTGAATCGCGCGGGTGAATATGGGCAAAGCGCACTGGCATTAACAGATCGAGATACCGTAGCGGGCGCAGTTAGTTTTATTCACGCTTGCGCCAGCGCACAAATTTCCCCAATTCTTGGGGTAGATATTGCGCTGGAAACCCCACAACCTTATTTACCTACTCCAGCTCACGGTGGCAAGTGGGTTAAGCCAGAACGACCACGCCTAACTTTGTTAGCTCACGATAAACGAAGTTGGGCTGGATTGTGCGCGATCATCTCCAGAGCTCATCTTGATTCGCGCGAAGATCCAGAAATTAATAGACAAGAATTATTGCAACTAGCTGGCGAACATGGGCTAGTTGCTTTGCTGGGTCCACGCTCGGATATTGGCTACAACATCCTTAATCGCAGACCTGATAGAGCGCTCGATCATTTGCGAACTTGGCAAGACCATGGCATTCGGACCTACTTAGAAATTGCTACACACTGCCAAAGTCCAGATGCCGACAATTTGTCCGATACTTTTGCAGCCCGAATGTTGCAGTGGGCTATCGTGCATAAAGTTCCTGCAGTGTTAACGAACATGGTGCGATATCTCGAACAGCAGGATTCTCGTATTGCTGATGTGCTTGATGCTTCGCGTCGACAACTGGCGTTATCTGCAAAGACAAACAGTGGTCCAACAAATCAAGCATTTCTTGCAACCACAGCGCACATGAGCGCTATTGCACAACGGATCGCAGGCATGGTGGGAGATCCACGCGACATACGTCGAATACTTCTAAGTCAAACTGTGGAGTTGGGTCTGGAATGCATTATTGATCCAACGGCTGACTTGGGAATGAATCAGGTTTACGTGCCTGAGTTAGCAAAGTTACTCCCAGGTGAATCGCGCAGCGCTGATGCCATATTGCAGGAACGTTGCGAGATCGGATTTACTAACTACCTAACTGATAATTCAGTTACCCGAACTGATGATCAACGCAGCAGCAGAGCGCGCCTAGATTCTGAGTTAGCGATCATTGCTCAAATGGGTTTAGCTGGATACGTCCTTACTGTGGCGCAAGTCGTTGACATGATTCGCCAAATGAAAGTAAGAGTTGCAGCTCGTGGTTCTGGCGCTGGAAGTTTCATTAATCATTTATTGGGAATTTCTGGCGTTGATCCAATCGCGCACAATTTATTAATGGAACGATTTGTATCCACGCTTCGACCAGGGTTGCCTGACATTGACATCGACGTAGAGTCGGATCGACGGATCGAAATTTATCAAGCAATTTTTGACAGATTTGGAGATAAACGCACAACCTGTGTTTCAATGCGCGAAACATATCGCGTTCGCCACGCAATTCGAGATGTCGGAGCTGCGTTAGGAATGCCGCCAAGTGAAATTAATACTTTTGCTAAATCCTTTCCACACATCCGGGCGCGACACATCCGAAGCGCCTTGGCAGAATTACCAGAACTGCGTCGAAGTGGCATTGGCATCAGGGCTGCGCGCGGGGATCTCGATCAGTTCTTAGATCTGGTTGAAGGTTTAGACGGCTTACCTCGACACACTTCATTGCACCCATGCGGCATAGTGCTTTCTGATTTGTCGTTACTAGAGCGCACGCCAGTGCAACCAAGTGCCCAAGAGTTCCCAATGTCCCAATTTGATAAAGATGATGTTGAGCACATGGGATTACTCAAACTAGATGTGCTTGGCGTTCGAATGCAATCTGCTCTGGCTTATGCCATTAAGCAAGTCCATAAAGTACAGGGTCCAAATGCACATGGCACAGATCACACTGGGTTTATTAATCTAGAAACAGTGCCTCGTGATGATGCAAAAACTTTTGAACTAATTCAAAGCACTAAAACTCTGGGCTGTTTTCAAATTGAGTCACCAGGGCAACGCGAACTAATTGGAAAGTTCGCACCAGTTTCTTTCGGCGATTTAATTACTGACATTTCATTATTTCGTCCTGGCCCAGTAAAAAGTGACATGATCACACCATTTTTGCGAGCTCGGCAAGGCTGGGCAATGACTGATTACATACACGAAGACTTAGCGGAAATTTTAGCTGAGACCAGTGGCGTTGTAGTTTTCCACGAACAAGTTATGCGAATTCTTGCAGTCATGACAGATTGCACTCTTGAGGCTGCTGACTTAATTCGCCGCCGCATGGGCGACTATGAACAACTCGATGAAATTCGAGAATGGTTTTATTTAGCCCTTCGCAAAAAGAAGTATGAACTAGTTGTAATTGAACAAGTCTGGGAAGTTTTACGAGCTTTTGCTTCATTTGGTTTCTGTAAAGCCCATGCTGCCGCTTTTGCTCTACCCACATATCAATCAGCTTGGTTCAAGGCACATCATCCAGCAGCATTTATTGCAGGGGTTCTAACACATGACCCAGGCATGTATCCAAAACGCTTAATTGCTGATGATGCTCGCAGTTGTGGTGTTGAAATTTTAGGACTTGATGTAAATGTCTCAAGTGATACTTACGTAGTAGAGCGCACAGTTAATGGTGGTTACGGAATTCGGATCCCACTCTCAGAAGTTAAAGGCATTAGCCAGCAAGAAGTCAGCGATATTATTTCAGCTCAGCCTTACCGGTCACTAGCTGACTTTGTTTATCGCGCTAGGGCATCTAGGCCAATTATTGAACGCATCGTATTAGCTGGCGGCTTTGATGCACTACATGGCCAACTAGTTTCGCGTCGAGATTTGCTATTTCATGTTGCAGATTTAAGTACTCAATTCAAATTAAAGAGAACTGTGCGAGCAAAAGTTACAGCTCAAATCACACTGGGTATGGAGGATATCGAATGGATTCCAGAACCAACTGGTTTGCCAGCACTATCGCTAGCAGATCGAGTCAGACATGAAATTGAAGTACTTGGACTTGATATCAGTGCTCACATCATGAGTTTTTATCGCGAAATGCTAGTTCAGCTAAATGTTGTACCAGCAGGCCACTTACTTCAAGTGCGCTCGCAATCCAATGTCTTAATTGCTGGGGTTAAGGTTGCTACTCAAACACCACCGATTCGATCTGGCAAGCGCGTGGCATTCGTTACTTTGGAGGATTCAACTGGACCGGTTGACGCTACGTTTTTTGAGGAAGCGCAGGATCAATTTGCACCCACGTTGTTTCATTCTTGGCTACTTTTAGTAAGTGGCACAGTTCGTCGAACTGGACCGCGTGGGGTATCTATTCTGGCTAATGGGTGCTGGGAATTATCGCAGGTTTATCAACATTGGAAATTTGGAGGTGTGAGTGCAGTGCAGGAATTAATCGGCGCAGCTCCAAAAGTCCAATTAGATCCAGTTGCGCCAACTCAAATTTGGGAACATGCCAGTGGCTTTAGATCCTCGCCGTATGCAGATGTGCGACCTGCTGGTAATGACATAGCTAGATCAATGCGATCAGCGGCAAAGTTGGCACCATGAGTCGATCCCAATTAAATCGCGGAGACTCAGCGCGCGCACCAAAAGGTGATGACACAAACTGCAACATTTTGCACATAGATATGGATGCATTCTTTGCCTCTGTTGAAGTGCGCGAGAATCCCAAACTTATTGGCAAACAAGTAATAGTTGGTTACGACGGAAATCGCGGCGTCGTACTCTCTGCTACTTATGAAGCTCGAAAATTAGGCGTGCATTCAGCTATGCCAATGTCGCGCGCACTTCGCTTAGCGCCGCACGCAATAGTTGTTGAACCAGATCATTCCAAGTATTCCGAAGTCTCGGAAAACGTGATGGCGATTTTTGAATCCATAACTCCGCTGGTCCAACCACTTTCCGTTGATGAGGCTTTTTTAGATATTTCAGGTGCCCAGAAGTTATTGGGATCACCAACTCAAATTGGTGAGATTATTCGCGCTCGCGTAAGTGATGAGCAGGGAATAACTTGTTCAGTTGGAGTAGCGTCAACCATGTTCATTGCAAAACTTGCAACTAACTTTGCTAAACCAGATGGGTTACACGTAGTTTCAGCTGACAAAGTAATTGAGTTCTTGCACCCGCTACCAATTGGCGCGCTTTGGGGAGTTGGTGAGAAAACAGCTGAACAACTTTCTCGACTTGGGCTGGTCACAGTAGCCGATATCGCAAATACACCAGTAAAAACTCTAACTCGCGTAATTGGTCAAGGCGCTGCTGAGCATCTTTACGAGTTGGCCTGGGCCCGTGATCCACGCAAAGTAACACCAAATCAAGCCGAGAAAAGTATTGGTGCGGAGCGCACTTTCGATTCTGATATTGATGATCCAGAGTTATTGTTAGCTCAGTTCTTAGATTTGAGCAACAAGGTGGCAAAACGTCTGCGAGATGCGAATTATTTTTCTCGCACCATCACAATCAAGGTTAGATTTTCCGATTTCACATCAGTAACCCGCAGCAAGTCGCTGGTTTCCGCAACCGACCTGGCAACCGATATTTATGCAACGAGTAAAAACTTGTTCACAGCCATGAATTTGCAGCGAGCTCGGATTCGCCTTGTTGGAGTGCGAGCCACCGGACTAATTCCGACGAGTGAATCAGCCATCCAACTGGAATTATCAGATCGAGATGCTGGCTGGCGCGAGGCGGAGGCAGCAATGGATCAAGTCACGCAAAAATTTGGAAGTTCTGCCGTTAAACCAGCCAGATTAATTGAAACCGAAAATTAGGTGATTTTGGGAACAAATTCCCCAAATTAGTGGCTAAATCACTGTATTTAGTTTCCGGATTCCCGATTCAGACGTAGGCTTAAGGTAGGTATTTAGTTAGTTAAGTAATTAGGAGGCGAACATGGCACTCTCAGATCACGAGCAAGCACTTCTTGAGCAGATGGAACGTGCGCTTGCTAGTGAAGATCCCAAATTTGCCTCCGCCCTTCGCGTCCCAATGGTTAGTCGAGCTGCCCCAAGAAGTATCGGGGTAGCAGTATTAGGCGTAGTAACAGGCATCGGAATTTTAATTGCTGCAGTCACTTTGGCAATTCCAGCCCTTGGAGTTCTAGGGTTTTTGGCTATTGTCGCTGGTTTTTACTTTGCGCAACTTGGAACTAAAGCCGCAGCCGGCGTGAAAGATCCGACATCATCAACTAAACCAGCCCCTAGTGGTGGGTTCATGCAAGGTCTAGAAGATCGCTGGGATCGTCGCCAAGACAACGGCTAATTAGACGAGCCTGACTTAAGTAAGGCATTATTTATCCATGACGATTCACAAAGCTGAAATTGGAAATTTTGCCGAAGACTATATTGTTGGAGATGTATACCAGCATGCACTTGGTCGCACCATTACGGAAGCTGACTCAACCTGGTTCACATTATTAACGGTAAACACCAATCAAAACCATTTCAATGAGCACTATGCCAAAATGAATCCCATTGCTGAAGGCCGCATCATTGTAAATTCTGGCCTCACCGTTGCCTTGGTACTTGGCATGTCAGTACTTGATATGAGTCAGCATGCCGTTGCAAACCTGGGCTGGACCGACATCAAATTAAAATCCCCAGTTTATGTAAATGACACTTTGTACGCCGAAAGTAAAGTATTGGAAATGCGAATGTCATCCTCGCGTCCAGATTTTGGAATTCTGACCATGCGAACCCGTGGAATTAACCAAGATGGCACCGAGGTCTTGTCTTGGGTTCGCTCAGTAATGATTCCAACTAGGGCTTCAGGCATTGGCCAGGATTATTTCCCAGCAGCAAATACTGGTCCGATCGAATAAGGTTTGCGTAGGTTTTTTGGGTTTGTAGTAACCGCGGGTGCACTAGCACTTGCTGGGCTAGTTGGATATTCCGTAGTCATTTCGTGGTTGTACCCAGAACCCTTAACTATTGAAACAGTAGACGGCCGGGCATTAATCAAGGCCACCCAACCGGAACTTATTCCACTTCCACAGCCCATTGATAACAGCGGATACGACGTTAGCTATCCACAGTGCAAAGGTGAATTGCCAAATAAATTCGTCGGGTTTGCCATAGTTGGTCTGAATGGCGGCAAGCCATTTTCGGAAAACAACTGTTTCGCGAAGCAATGGGAGTGGGCTTTAACACACGACGCAGTTTCGGTTTACATAAATACTGCAGATCCTGGAAACGAATCACCTGTTCGTTACGGCAAAAAGATTGCAAACGATACCTTGGAGCGATTAAATAAGTACGAAATCAAAGCTGGTACGCCAATTTGGTTAGATGTTGAAACATACAACACTTGGACAAGTCCAGATCGCTCGGTTCAGGTATTAACTGAAATTGCGATTACCTTAACTTCGGCTGGGTACCCTGTTGGGATTTATACCCCGCCAGCCCACTGGTTTGAAATAACAGGTAATGCAAATGTTGGGATGCCAACTTGGCTGGCACTTGGTCCTTATTCGGATGTCGCATCTGGGGTGGCCGATTCAAAAGCTGCCTGCCTGCGGGGTTCATTCGGTGGAAAAACCCCGGACATAGTGCAATTTGTCACGACCGTCGATGGCGTCACATTAGATCGCAACATAATGTGCGGCGATCCAACTGGGCTGGTAGCCCCCACTAAATAACTTTTCTATAAAATCCACCCCATTTTACTCCACCCTTGATTTGTTGGGTTAATTCTCTGTTTTAGTTAAAGGTGTGACTCCAGTGCATAAATTTAGGTTGACAGTGGAGGAAAAGGGAGTAATCTGGGACAACGCGGTGACCCGGGGAAGGGTTGCTATTGCTTAAGGCGGGTGGCAACAGTGTTTTTAGGTACCCACACGCCAAAACTTGATGAAAAAGGCCGCTTAATTTTGCCCGCCAAATTCCGAGACCCATTAACTACGGGCTTAGTTATGACCAAGGGTCAAGAACGATGCGTTGTAATTTGGCCAAACGAGCAATTTGAAGAATTTGCTGAAAGCCTGCGGCAACGCTCCCAAAATAATGAAAAGGTTCGTGCCTACACCCGCGTCTTTTTCTCTTCCGCATTTGATGACAGCGCCGACAAGCAAGGGCGCGTGACTATTCCAGCTCCACTTCGGGAATGGGCCGGACTTAATCGCGACTTAGTTGTAGTTGGCGCAGATACTCGTATTGAAGTTTGGGACACCGTGGCCTGGAGCCAATACCTTGCGATCCAAGAACCTGGTTTCGCAAGTTTGGATGAGGGTGTCCTGCCATGACATCAAAAATTTTTTTAACGAAGTCAACTTCACATGATGTTGCCTGTGGCCTCTGGCCGTTGGCTAGATCCTGGCGCACCTTCCCCGGTGCCAGGCTCTCCAACGACCAGGGACTAGAGGTAGCAGCAAGTTCCAAGGTGGCTCGATGACGACTTTCACCCACACTCCAGTTTTACAACAAAGATGTTTTGAGTTGTTGGCGCCAGCAATCAGTGTTGATAACGCAATTTTGATTGATGCAACTTTAGGTCTTGGCGGTCACGCTGAATCAGCA
>JNSL01000235.1_pt1 | contig 10074 bp, 9 predicted proteins | sample 210691 | NCBI WGS metagenome assembly JNSL01 (sample SAMN02808685, study PRJNA238866) | freshwater metagenome | biome: fresh water; feature: freshwater reservoir; material: water; isolation source: water column of the freshwater reservoir Embalse de Amadorio in Spain | place: Spain: Valencia ...
GCATTTCAAGAGCTAGGAAAAAGCCAGCTTGTTAGTTCGAATCAGCGGTGAAGTAAAAAACTTTTCCTGGGGCTCAAAACATCTAATCCAAGACCACCTCGGACTTGGGCCAACTAACCAAGAGGTAGCGGAAGTTTGGTTTGGAACCCACGACGGTGGCCAGTCAAAGCTACTTTCTTCTGGCAAGAATCTTTCTGAGGCGATTGGCTCAAAGCTTTCTTTTCTAGTGAAGTTCTTAGCAGCCGATTCACCCCTGTCGATACAAGTTCACCCAAATGCCCTTCAGGCCAAAGCGGGCTTTGCAAAAGAGAACGCCGCAGGTATTGATCTAGCCGATCCAAAGCGAAACTACAAAGACGATTCCCATAAGCCCGAAATCTTGATCGCACTGAGTGCCTTTGAGGCTTTGTGTGGGTTTAGACCTAGAGCTGAGATTCTAGAAATCTTCCTAGCCTTTTCAGAATCCGAAGCCCGCTTCGGTGAGCTTGCAGCTCTTCTAGCAACAGGTGCAAGCCTTGAGGAAATCTTTAGTGAGCTTCTGGAAGATAGCGAGCTTGCCGGGCGCTTTGCCAGCTCTGTGGCAAGCCTAGATTCGGATTCAATATCAGAGCAGGCACGGGCCTTAGTTGTTGACCTCTTGGATAAGTACCCAGGGGATACCGGTGCTTTAGTTTCGCTGCTTTTAAACTTCGTTCGACTAGCACCCGGTGAGGCGATTTTTCTGCCGGCCGGCAACTTGCACGCTTACCTGTCAGGTCTTGGAGTAGAAGTAATGGCTTCCAGCGACAACGTCCTGCGCGGAGGCCTTACTTCAAAGCACGTCGACAAAGCCGAGCTTAGAAACATCACTGACTTTTCTGAACTAGCCAAGCCGGTAGTTGCGACCAAGAAGCTGGCCGAGGGCTTAGTTGAGTACCCGGTTTCAGCCTCCGAGTTTCGGGTCTATCGGGCCCAAATCTCAGGTTCTAACCTGCTGGCTGACATTGACCTTCCAGCGGCAGCGCTGGTTGTTTGCGTCAGTGGAGAAATAGCCGTTGGCACGAGCTTAGAAGAGCGCGAAGTTTTGAAAAAAGGCGAGGTTGTCTTTGTTAGCGAAGCTAAGAAATTTAGCCTTAGCGGCAGTGGCGATGCTTTTGTTGTTCTGGGTTCCTAGAACTAAATTAGTTCAGCGCCTCCCAGGCACTATCCACGATCTCAGCTAGGGAGTTCTCTGATTTCCAGTTCATGACTTTGTTGATTCTTGAAACATCAGCGATAAGTCTTGGTGGATCCCCAGCTCTTCTGGCAACGCGCTCGTATTCGAAATCAATACCGGTGGTTTTTTTGATTTGGTCCATAACCTCGAGAACAGAGGAGCCGGCTCCGGTGCCAACATTGAATACTGAGTAAGGCCTTGACTCCTTGTTCAAGTAATCCAAAGCTGCAACATGGGCTTTTGCCAAATCCATCACGTGAACGTAGTCGCGAATGCAACTTCCATCAGGGGTTTGGTAGTCGCTGCCAAAGACTTTTGGCTTGGTGTTTGCCTTTAGAGCTGCAAAGACAATTGGAATCAGGTTCAACTTCTGAGTGTCCGCAAGATCTGGCCAGCCGGCACCTGCGACGTTGAAGTAGCGAAGGCTTACGTGAGATAGTCCCCAAGCCGTTTGTGCATTTTGAGCCATCCACTCACCAATTAGTTTGGTCTGACCATAAGGATTGATCGGCTGCGGGGTTTGTTCTTCAGAAACCAAGTCCACATCCGGCACCCCGTAGCTTGCCGCACTGGAAGAGAACACGAATTTTTTGACCCCGGTGTTTTTCATGGCGGTGAGCAAATTGGCCTGGCCGCCTAGATTTTTTTGGAAATATTCTTCGGGTTTTTCAACTGATTGCCCGACCTGTTTTAGGGCTGCTAAGTGCACCACGGAGGTGACTTTATGCTCCGTTATTAGCTGCTCCAAAGCGGCTACGGCAGTGGGTGCTGAAAGCTCCATATGGGTCGTTGGAAGGCCCAAAACCCTTGAATCTAAGCCTGTCGAGAGGTTATCGACTACCACGACGGGGGAGCCATTTTGGCTCAAAATACGGGCCACATGGGACCCGATATAGCCAGCTCCGCCGGTTACCAAAGTGGTCATACCCCAAGGATACTGGCGTATTCAGTGGGAAAGGGACCCCACAGATTGTGGATTTGAACTTGACAACAGGTGAATAACAGCAGTGTAATTACACGAATGAAAGTTTTGCCTTGAAATCCTTCGGGGGAAGTGGCAACTTAGTGAACGGAATTGCAACACATGGACAGTCGCGGACAAGTTCCAGATAACTGGTTTATCGACCCGATTCTTTTAGGCGTCGCGGGGGCCTACTCAGACTTTGAAGAAGATCCACTGGCCTGGCAGGCAGATGCACTTTGTGCACAGACTGACCCAGAAGCTTTCTTTCCGGAAAAGGGTGGCTCGACAAGAGACGCCAAGAGAATTTGCACCGGCTGCAACGTCAAGTCTCAGTGCCTCGAGTATGCACTTGCTAACGATGAAAGATTTGGAATCTGGGGCGGCCTTTCCGAAAGAGAAAGACGCAAGCTTAAAAAACGTGCTTAGTGCGTCCAACTTTTAGGAAAGCACAACAATGAAAGTTAACGTTTCTGCCGTAGTGCTATCGCACGATCAGCCAGCATCTCTCACTCGAGTACTGGACCAACTTTCAAAACAAACTTATCCACCCTCAAGAATTCTCGTTGTTGATACATCAAGAACTGAAGCCTCTCCCTCGCAAGGGTTCGAGACCCTAAAGCTAAACCACAAAACTTCATTTGCTTTGAGCATGGAAGCTGCCGTGAAGCACCTAGCTACCGATGGTTATCTTTGGATCTTGCACGATGACAGTGCACCTGATGCAGATGCCCTTGAGAAACTTCTAAGGGAAGTTGAGCTCAGTCCTTCTTTGGCAGTTGTTGGACCCAAGCAGGTCGACTGGGATGATCCAAAGCTAATCAAGCAAATGGGACTAACTCTTACCCGTGGCGGCAGATTGTTTAGCCGAGTGCGGGGCGAATTCGACCAGGGCCAGCACGACCACCTAGAAGATGTCATGGCCGTTGGTACCGCCGGCGCACTGGTCAATTTAGAGAAGTACAAACAGCTCGGCGGGTTCGACCCCAAGGCTCCGCCGCTGGCGGCAGATGTTGACTTTTCCATCCGTGCTCGCCTAAGCGGCGGGCGGGTGGCTATAGCCCCGGCTTCCAAGATCGCCCACCAGATGCTTTCTATGAACGGCAAGCGCTCCATGGGATGGCTTGGTGGAACCCCAGCTAAAGCCATTCGGCACGCTGAGTTTTATTTGGCACTTAGCTACGCAAGCTTTATCGGCTTTGTCTTGGGCTGGTTACTTCTTATTCCCTTCGCAATTGCCAATTCGCTGGTGCTGCTGGTTCGAAAGCGTGCGGGATCAATCCCAGCTGAATTAGCCGCCGCCGCTACTACCTTTATGCAGTTGGCAAGGATACTTAGCTCCCGCTCCCGCATCCGTCGCACTTCTTCAGCAAAGCTGCGGTCACTTGCTACCCTTCGAGCCACCAGGCAGGAGCTAAAAAGCTCCAACCAAAGGGCCAAGGACCAGGAAGTTTCAAAGCAGTTACTTGCCGCTCACGCCAGGGGAGATAACGATGAAATCGCCTCGAATCCCAACTCCGGCTTTTTATCCTCGGGTGCGATTTGGTTTGCTCTTGGGCTAGTGGCACTAAACGTTTTGTGGTTTCCGACCAATCTCGCCGTTTCAGGTTCCGGGGTAATTCCGCTATCTAGCAACTGGTTAGAAATCTTCTCTCAGGCCGGCTCAACAAACCAAAGCCTGGGTCTTGGATTTGTTGGTGCAGCCGATCCATTCAGTTGGGTCCTTGCAATTCTCAGCGCTCCGCTATTTTTTGCTCCAAGCCTGGCGCTCACCCTCGTGCTATTTCTTGCAACCGCAATTGCCTTCACGGGCTTTTTCTATCTTTCGGGACTCATCTCAAGAAGCAACCCGATGCGCATCACAGCATCTCTTGCATACGCGCTCTGGCCTGCGCTGACTGCATCAATTGCCGAGACTGCATTTGCTCAAGTTGTTGCAATCACGCTTTTGCCATACCTAGTTCTTTCAGTAGCCAAAGTCGCATCTCTTGGAATTTCCAATCCGGGTTCTTTTGTTTCAACCTGGTCGCAGGTTGGTGTATCTGGAATCTTGCTTGCGTTGGTTGCTGCCAGCTCTCCGGTGTTGGGTCTGGCTCTGTTGATCTTGATTTCGGGTCTGGCAATAGTTAGACCTAGAAAACTAATGCCATTGCTTTTCACAACTGGTCTGACTGTGGTTTGGTTTGTACCTCTTGTCTTGGAGCGATTGGCGACTTCCCAGCCGCTGTCAATATTGCTTAGCCCAGGAATTGGAGCCCCAAGGGCATTGGACGCGAGCTGGACGCTGCCGTTTTTTGGCTTCGGTTTTGACGCTCTTTCATTCGGACTCTTTATTACAGCCCCTGTCCTGGTGCTGGCTCTGATTTCACTTCTTACCCCAGGAGCCAAAGCTTCACTTGCGCTTTGGATAGTTGCCCTTTTCGCACTGGCCTTGGCTTTTGTTGGAGCCGGTGTGAAATTCGACTTCGGGGAGATTTCCTCTACTGGTCTTGAACTAACTTCATTGCTGGCGTTATTTGGCCTGGCAGCTATTGCTGCATTTGTGCAACTTGCTACCGCCAGCTCCGCACTTAGGGCAATTGCTATCGCGTTGGTTGCAGTTGTTGGAATTGGGCCTGCAGCGTTTGCAATGGCCACAAACCCACCAGCTGTTTCTTATTCTGATGGCAGGAGCGTGCCATCGATCATCCAGGCCGATAGTGATGCCGGGATGTTTGTGAGAACACTCAAGCTTGGCGCAGGTGAGGAATCGGTTTCGGCTGAATTGTTTGAAGGTTCGGGAGTGAAGTTTGAGAAACTCTCAACCGCTTTCCAAATTGCCAATTCAGGACTTTCGAATGAGAATCCGCAGTACCAGGTCTTGGGACAGCTGGTTGCAAATCTTGTTTCAGCCAACGGCGCGGATGTTTTGACACCGCTAGAAGAATTTAGAATCAGCTACATTCTTGTCTTCCCAGCCGATCGTGATTTGCAGATGGCACTTGATTCAACCAGGGGACTCGAATCAATCGGAGAAACTGATTTTGGTCAACTCTGGAAAGTTCAGTCGGTTGTATCAGAGCCTAAAACTGCAGAGCTGGATTTTGGGCTTACAAAAGCGATAAGTCTTGGCGCGCTAGTTCTTTATTTCTTGCTTGCCCTTCCAACCAGTTCAATTAGAAAGCGCAACGGAAAAGAAAGCGCAATCTTTGTTGATGTGGAGGAGAACAACTAGTGATCTTCCGGATTGTGTCTTTTGTATCGGTGGCAGCTGTGCTAGCGGCAGGTTTGGTGTTTGCTCCTAAAGTCGAAATCACTGTCGGCTTTGATTCGGCCAGCGGTAGCTACAGCGTAAAGCCTGCAGATATGCAGTTGGTTTGTCCAGGACCGCTGTTTAGAAGCGGTGGCGATTCCGGCACGAACCTAAGCGTGATTGAGCGCTGGGGTTCAGCCGATCTTTTCTACACAGCGGATGGAACCGGGGAGCTTGAGCAAAGAAGCGTCTCTGAATCTTCTGTTTCAAGCATTGAATTAGGCGGAAGCCGAGTGTTTGGTTCTTCTTCCCTTGGGGAGGCTGCTTCACTTACAAACCTAAATGCCGACCAGCAAGCTCCCCAAGGTGCGCTAGTTATTGCTGGAAGCTCGACACAGCTATCAGCGATCTCATCAATGCGTGGTCTAGCAGCAGCTTCTTGCCAGCAACCAAGCAATGACTTCACAATCGTTGGCGGTTCGACCTTGGCTGGTCGAGAAGCACTGATGGTGCTAACTAACCCAAGCCCCATTGACGCAACAGCCGATCTTCGAGTCTTTACTGACCTTGGCGAAGTATCAGTTTCTGGTTTATCGGGAATCTCAGTTCCAGCAGAAAGCACCACAACCATTTCCCTAGCAAGCTTTGCCCCAACGGTTCCGTCGCTTGCTGTTCAAGTCTTGTCGCAGGGAGCAAAACTTGCCGGTTGGATTCAGGCCCGTGCGGTTTCAGGAACACAAGCAAGGGGAGTGGATTGGATCAGTCCAAACCCTAAGGCTTCCGAGCAAATGGTTTTGCCAGGACTTGTGATTCGCGGCACAAAGGTGATCAATGATGCAGTAGCTGCCGAAGAGAACTCCGATGCTGGTCATGCGCTTCGCATTTTCGCTCCAGAGGGTGCAAAAGTCACCGTGCAGATTGTTTCTTCGAAAGCCGATACTTTTGGTGCGGTCTTCACCGGAATCATTGAGCCGGGTACAGTATCTGATTTTCCCATCGCTGAGCTAAAAGATGGCGACTATTCGGTGTTTGTCTCATCCGATAAACCGGTTTACTCTGCTCTTCGGGTTGCTAGAGGCAACCCTGGAGGAACACCAAGGCTTGATTTTGCCTGGGTCAGTCCAGCCGAAGAACTAGTTTCTGATCGAGCAGTTGCGATTGGTCCGGACGGAGATTCAATCTTGGTGCTTGCTAACAGCGGAACTTCTCCCGCAACTTTATTGGTACAGAACCTTAGATCCGGAGCGGGAGTGAGTGTTTCGATTCCTGCACTTGGAACTGCAACGGTTGATCTTTCGGGGCCGGTATCAATTTCAAAGTCTGCTGGCGTGTTTGCAACCGTGGCGGTTTTGATTGAGGGACAGATTTCTGATTTGGATGTTCGCGATCCCAAAAACTTAGGGTCTGAAGTAAAGGTTAGATTCCGCTAACGGTTGTAATACTCGGGAACTAGATCCCACGGATCTATATCCAACAGTTCCGCAATTGCTTCAAAGACTTGTTCTTCAACTTTTAGGCGCTCTTCGATAACACCCTGTCTTGAGTGGGTGCCAAAACGCTCGGTTGGAATTCGATAGATCACAACGGTGTTGGTGTCACGATCTACTCGCCACCTAGGTATCTCGGTTGTGTAATCGGTAACCGGTGGCGCATCCAAAACTTTCCAGCTCAGTCCAGCTAGGTCTTCTTCCCAAATGCCCTTGAGGTAATCAACCGCTGTCTCGACATACTGCTCAAATCCGTGCGAGCGTGTTTGACCGAACTTGAATAGCTTGGAAAGTATTGGTCTTCGGATGCCGCGCTCATGCCTATCGCGATAGCCATCGCGGGAGCGGGGGGTTTTTGCCATGGCCCCATTGTATTCTTGAGCAAATGAGCTCACTTCAGAAAATCTTCAAGATGTATGACATCCGTGGCCTGGTTGGCTCCGAGATGACATGCTGGCAGGTCCCTTGTGGTCGGGCACGACATGCGAGATTCCTCAGTGGAGTTCGTTGAAGCATTTATTGAAGGAGCCAACGCTCGAGGCGCTGATGCAATCAACTTAGGTCTTTGCTCAACCGACGAGTGCTACTTCGCCTCCGGCTATCTAGATGCGGCAGCTGCGATGTTTCGCTGGTGCCAGAGGAATTTCGATGGACACCGGGCTTTCTGCGATTTTGGCAAGGTCTGAAAAGTATTTAGCTTCTGGAATAGAAGAAGTTGAAGAGCCAGGTTTTTCAAGCGAGCACGACATCATGGGCGAGTACGCAAGCTACCTAAGGCAACTTGTTGACCTATCTTCAATTCGCCCGTTGAAGATTGTCATCGATGCGGCAAACGGCATGGGCGGTCTTACCGCTCCTTCGGTGCTAGGTACTAGCGCAAACCTTTCAAAGCTTCCGCTTGAAATAGTTCCTTTGTATTTTGCACTTGATGGCTCATTCCCGAACCACGAAGCCAATCCACTAGATCCAAAAAACCTAGTTGATTTGCAAAAGGCAGTCCTTCAGCACAAAGCCGATGTTGGCCTGGCTTTTGATGGTGATGCTGATCGCGTGTTCGTCATCGATGAAAAAGGTCAACCAGTCACACCTTCGGCAATTGCAGCAATTGTTTCTCTTAGTGAAATTGCCAGAGCTAAAGCTAAAGGCGAAACTAACGTTTCTGTTTTGCATAACCTGCTTACCTCGAAGGCAGTTTCCGAGTTCATTGAAGGCGCTGGAGCTAAGCCTGTTAGAACGCGAGTCGGTCACTCACTGATCAAGGATGAGATGGCAAAAACCGGAGCAATCTTCGGAGGAGAGCACTCGGCTCACTACTACTTCAAAGATTTCTATGGAGCTGACAGCGGCATCTTAGCTGCGATGCATGTGCTTAGAGAATTTGGACTTCAGGACAAGCCGTTGTCGGAATTTACTGCTCGCTTCGATCCGTATTTTGCAAGCGGAGAGATCAATTCCACAGTCACTGACGCGGCTTCAAAAATCGCCCAAATCAGGTCTGAGTATTCAGGGCATTCAGTAGATGAATTAGATGGGATAACTATCGCATCGGCCGAGGGAGAGAGCCCATGGTGGTGGTTCAACGTAAGAAGCTCCAATACCGAGCCACTGCTGAGGCTAAACGTTGAATCTAGCGACCAGGCAGCCTGTAAAGCCCTAACCGACAAGGTTCTGGGGATCATCAGAAGCTAGATTTTCGGGAGATAATAGGTAGATGCTGAAACCTAAAACCCAAATCGAATTCAAAGTTGCCGATCTTTCCCTAGCCGAATCCGGAAGACACCAGATCCGCCTTGCGGAAAACGAGATGCCTGGGCTTATGGCCCTGCGCCAGGAGTTCGCTGCTAGCCAGCCTCTTAAGGGTGCTCGCATTGCCGGCTCACTCCACATGACAGTTCAAACTGCCGTGCTAATTGAAACTTTGGTAGCACTAGGTGCTCAAGTTCGTTGGGCTAGTTGCAACATTTTCTCAACCCAAGATGAAGCAGCAGCAGCTGTTGCCGTTGGTCCAACTGGAACCACAGCTCAGCCTTCGGGAGTTCCGGTGTTCGCCTGGAAGGGTGAAACTCTTCCTGAGTACTGGTGGGCAACTTCAAGAATCTTTGATTGGTCAACAGAAGCGGAAGCAGAAGGCTTGGATTACACCGGACCGAACATGATTTTGGACGATGGTGGCGATGCCACATTGCTAGTTCACAAGGGACGCGAGTTCGAACTTGCCGGTTCAGTTCCTCCAACCGGTGCTGATGACAGCGAAGAGTACGGTGTGATTCTTGAGTTGCTTCGCGATTCACTGAAGGAGTCAAAGGACCGCTTCACCAAGATTGCAAAAGACATCATCGGTGTCACAGAAGAAACCACAACCGGTGTTCACAGACTCTACGAGTTCTTCAAGCGCGGCGAACTATTGTTCCCTGCTATAAATGTGAACGACGCAGTGACCAAGACAAAGTTTGACAACAAGTATGGAATCAGACACTCACTTCCAGATGGTCTAAACCGCGCAACCGACGTTCTAATCGGAGGAAAGACTGTTTGGGTCGGCGGCTACGGCGATGTTGGTAAGGGCGCAGTTGAGGCCATGGCCGGACAAGGCGCCCGAGTTATCGTTTCTGAAATCGATCCGATCTGTGCTTTGCAGGCAGTAATGGATGGCTACCAGGTTGCCAAGCTTGAAACAGTTCTCGAAGAAGTAGACATTTTTGTTACCGCTACTGGTAACACTCGCGTGATTACACCTGAGCATGTAATGAAGATGAAGAACTACGCAGTGATTGCAAACATCGGTCACTTCGATGACGAGATCGACATGCTGGGCATTGGCAAGATTGCCGGTGTTAGCAAGATCGAGATCAAGCCACAGGTTCACGAGTGGGTCCTTCCAAACGGTAGAAGCGTTCTAATCCTTTCCGAAGGTCGACTAATGAACCTTGGAAACGCAACCGGTCACCCAAGCTTTGTTATGAGCACCTCGTTCTCAAACCAGGTTCTGGCTCAGATTGAGTTGTTCACCAACATCGATGCTTACCCACTGGGTGTTCACTTCATTCCTAAGTACTTGGACGAGAAGGTTGCAAGACTGCACCTAGCTCCTTTGGGTGTGGAACTGACTGAACTTACTGGAGAGCAGGCACGCTATATTGGGGTACCAGCCACTGGACCATTCAAGGTAGATCACTACCGCTACTAGGAACTGACATGA
>JNSL01000236.1_pt1 | contig 10036 bp, 9 predicted proteins | sample 210691 | NCBI WGS metagenome assembly JNSL01 (sample SAMN02808685, study PRJNA238866) | freshwater metagenome | biome: fresh water; feature: freshwater reservoir; material: water; isolation source: water column of the freshwater reservoir Embalse de Amadorio in Spain | place: Spain: Valencia ...
GATGATGATGGACAACATGAGCAAGCCATAGATGAGGCCGAGCAATTGGTTCACTTGGCCAGACTGCTTATCAATGTATTCATCCTTGGACAGCAATTCTCCCTGTCCGTATTTCTTCACAGCTTTATCAAGTGCGGCTTGCACCTCACCATCTGGCACTCCGTTTTTACCAACGATGTAAACGCCGATGTCAAAGTTGACAACTGCAGAATTTGCAATCATCGCGCGATTGACAACAAAGTTTCCTGCAAGTTCATCGAATTTGTATAAGCCGCGCACAGTGAGTTCTCGTTGGGTTGCATCTCCCAATGTGATGGTGAGATTGCTTCCGATTGGAAGGTTCTTGCGCAATGAATAGGACTCGGCCAAAAAGATGCTTTCGGGAGTCAGGTCTGAGTACTTGGCGTTAATGAGACCAAGATCGAATACACCCTCAACCGTGCCTGGATCAATGGTTGTGAAGTACTGACCGTTGTTATTCAGTTTCACGGTGATTAAGCCAATGCCAGATGCTTTGTCTACTTCGGGCAACTTGTTGAGATCAAGAGCTAGTGATGGGCTGAGTCCACCGGTGAACTGATTATTCGTAGTGACTGCGTAGTCGCCCTTGAACTGTTCCGTAAAGACGTCGTTGATTTGGCCCTTGATGGATGCTGCAAGAGCAGTGACTGCGGTAACCAGAGCAACACCGATGAGTACTGGCGATGCAGTGCGAGAAGTGCGCTTCGGGTTGCGTGCTGAGTTCTGCCGCGCCATTACGCCGGTGATGCCACGAAAACGTGCGGCAGGTCTACCCAAGAACAATGCAACCGGGCGAGCGATGATTGGTCCAAGAACAATGGTTCCTATGAACACAAACAAGATGCCAAATCCGAGGTATGAATTGTTTGCGCCCCCGATAACTGCAGAAATGATTGCAATACCGAGAGCAATGGACAGCAAGCCTCCGTACAAACGCTTACGACCAGGCTCTGCAATCTCTAACGCTGTGGCACGCATTGCTGCCAAAGGTGGCACTTTTCCTGCGCGACGTGCGGGAAGAATGGCTGAAAGCACCGTCACGACTAAACCAATAACAATGGTGGAAACAATGGTTCCCTGATTCACGACGAGACCACTACTTGGGATATCAACATTCAAAGCTTTCAACAGTGCGCTCAGGCCACTTGACAATCCGATTCCGGCAACCAGTCCAATGGTGGAACCAACGAGGCCCACTGCGACTGATTCAATCAACATTGCACGCGTCACTTGCTTGCGACTTGCACCAATTGCTCGCAGCAATGCGTTCTCACGCTGACGCTGAGCAGCACTAATAGAGAACACGTTGTAAATAACGAAGCATCCGACTCCGAGTGCAATGAAACTGAATGTCTGTAACAAAATGCCGAAGAAATCGCGGTAAGAGTTTCAGTTTTAGCGGTGGCAGGAATGGCGGCTTGAATGGCTGCGGAAAGTTTTGTATCTGAGACTGATCCATCGCCGCTGATGAGAATGGCATCAATGAAACCTGGCTTTGTGAGGAATTCAGATGCGGTTGCAGAGTCAAACAGTGCAAAGGTGGCGCCACCGGGGGAACGCACATCTCCATATGAAGCAATTCCAACCAGTGTGAAGTCACGACTTCCGGATTGTGCGACCACTTTCACGGTGTCGCCAACGACGTACTTGCCAGCTTTTGCAGATGCTTCGTCAATCACTACTTCGTTAGAAGTAGTGGCCCATTTACCGTCTGCAACTGTCCACAATGCACCAGCAAATTCTTCACCGATACTGCCGAATGTGGGAGGTCCCTGACCATCTGAGCCGAGTGGCTTTCCATCTTTTCCAATAATGCGGGCAAAGGCCTGAATATCAGGCGATGCATCTCGAACGCCTGGCACGTTTTCAACTACCGACACGAGGTCTATTGAAATTCGTTGGCGTTCCTCTAAACCAAAGTCAGCTTCGATGACTTGTGATGATCGAACGTATGCATCAACGTTTTTGAAAACGTCTGAGAAAAGATTGTCAAAGGTACGAGTCAAAGTGTCGGAGAAAACAGATGTTCCCGCTAAGAACGATGTTCCTAGGATGACAGCAAGAGAAGTGAGAATAAGTCGGGCTTTGCGTCCGACGATTCCCTTTAAGGCAATTCGAAACACGGCTCAGTTACCGAGTGTTTTCATGAGATCAAGAACTTTGGCAGCAGTTGGTTCGGTCATTTCGTTCACGACTTTGCCGTCTGCCAAGAAGATGATGCGGTCTGCGTACGCGGCAGCTACTGGGTCGTGAGTCACCATCACAATTGTTTGGCCGAGCTCATCTACTGCTTTACGCATGAAGGAGAGAATTTCTGCACCAGTAGTTGAGTCAAGGTTGCCTGTCGGTTCATCAGCGAAAATGATGCGAGGCTTTGATGCAAGAGCACGAGCAACAGCAACACGTTGTTGTTGTCCACCTGATAGTTCGCTCGGGCGGTGCGTGAGGCGATCTTGCAAGTGCACTGTATTGATGACGTTTTGGATCCAAGCCTCGTCACCTTTGTCGTTGCCGAGCATGAGTGGCAAACGAATGTTTTCATTTGCAGTCAATGTAGGAACAAGGTTGAAGGACTGAAAAACGAATCCGATTTTCTCTCTGCGTAATTCGGTGAGTCCCTTGTCCTTCATCGTGGACAAGTCGACGCCGTCGATAATGGCAGAACCTTTTGTGAGTTCGTCTAAGCCAGCGATGCAATGCATCAGTGTTGATTTGCCTGAACCGCTGGGGCCCATGATGGCGGTGAATTGTCCCTCGTAGAACTCGACAGAAACGTCGTTTAGCGCGTAAACGGCGTCTTCACCAGATCCGTAGATCTTGGAGGCAGAGATGGTGGAAGCAGCAACAGCAAGTGTCTGGGGGGTCATACCCCCAAGGTTACTAACGCTGGATTTACTTCGGCTGTGGCAGAACTCTCAGGTATGGCTTTACTGTCTTCCAGCCCTGTGGGAACAGTGTTTTTGCATCTTCATCAGACACTGCGGCACCAATAATCACGTCGCCACCGTTGACCCAGTTTGCTGGGGTAGCGACTTTGAATTTGGCGGTCAATTGCAAAGAATCAATGACGCGGAGAATTTCATCGAAGTTACGTCCGGTAGATGCAGGGTAGGTGAGTGACAATTTGATCTTCTTGTCTGGCCCAATAATGAACACTGAGCGAACGGTCATTGTGTCGCTTGCATTTGGGTGGATCATCTCGTACAGGTCAGCGACTTTCTTGTCTCCATCACCAATCATTGGGAAATTCACAGGTGTTCCCTGTGTTTCTGCGATGTCTTCCTCCCACTTGATGTGGCTATCAACTGGGTCAACTGAAAGGCCGATGACTTTCACATTGCGCTTGTCGAAATCTGGCTTGATGCGTGCGACGTATCCGAGTTCTGTGGTGCAGACCGGAGTGAAGTCCTTCGGGTGGCTAAAGAGAACGCCCCAGGAGTCGCCCAACCACTCGTGGAAGTTGATGGTGCCCTGAGTGGTCTCTGCTGTGAAATCTGGTGCTGTGTCGCCTAAACGTACGCTCATGATGTTCTCCTTGGATTAGGTGTCTGTGGTCAGGATAGAGGCTAAATTCCAAAACCCGACAACTTTGGTCGGGATTATGAATGGAGTGGAACGAGGCCCATTTCAGCGGCTTCGAGAGCCACCATATGCGAGCACAGGTTGATGACTTCATCGATTTGGTCGTCGAGACTCACACCAGGCGGAAGTTTTTGAGGCAACGGTCCGTCGATGACCAAGGTGGCTAACCCATGCGCTTGAGACCACATGGTGAAGGCAAAAGTGTGTGCCGCTTGCGGGTCTACCGAAGAACCAATTGTTCTTGCCACCATCTGAAGTAATTCATCGAAAGCAGATGAGGCCGCAATTGCTGTTTCTTCGTTATCGGTGACACCACAGATGTCTTGACGAAACATCACGCGGAAATGTCCGACGTGAGACCGTGCGAAGTTCAAATAGGCAATAAAACCAGCCTGTGCAGCTGAAATAGTTGACTCTTGAACATCGCGAAATGCTCCTGCTAATGCACTGAAACCTTCTTCAGAAATGGCCGCGAAAATTCCACTGCGATCACCGAAGTAGTGATACGGGGCTTGGTGGCTGACGCCGGCGCGGCGTGCAACTTCGCGCATAGATAACGACTCGGCCCCTGTAGAGGTGATGATGTCGAGGGCTGCATCGAGAACCAGTCGGCGCACATCGCCATGCTGATCATGTGGGGCTGGAACCATGGCCTCAGAGTACAACTTGACAATGTCAAGTACAACGACTAGACAATGTCAAGTATGAATTCCACATCGACTCAATCCGTTGCTTATGCGCGCCGCTGGTGGGTGCTCGCCGTTCTTGCCATCAGTGTGTTTCTGGTGGTTGTCGACAACCTCATTGTGAACGTGGCATTGCCCACTCTGCAGAGCGAGTTGAATGCCACAACCACATCTCTTCAGTGGATTGTTGATTCTTATGCATTGGTATTTGCCGGTCTCCTTCTTGCCGGCGGTGGCATTGGTGATCGTTATGGCCGCAAGCGCACGTTGCAGATTGGACTTGTTCTGTTTGCTGCGTGCAGTGGCATGGCGGCGTTTGCATCCACAACTAATTCGTTGATCTTCTGGCGTGGTGCGATGGGAATTGGCGCAGCATTGGTATTCCCCGCGACTCTTGCGATCATCACGAACTTGTTTGTAGACCCAATCGAGCGAGCAAAAGCAATTGGATTATGGTCGGCAGTTTCAGGAATGGCTGTTGCGTTTGGTCCAGTCGTTGGCGGATTCATGCTCGAACACTTCTGGTGGGGCTCAGTATTTCTCATTAACTTGCCGATTGTTGCGATTTCTCTTATTGCTGGCGCTCGACTTATTCCTGACTCGCGTAACCCAGATGCACATGCACTGGACAAGATCGGATTTCTCTTGTCGGTCATCGCGATTGGATCACTTGTCTTTACGGTTATCGAATCTCCACATTGGGGATGGGGAAGTCAGAAGTCGAATCTTGGCTTTGGAATTGCAGTTTTGACTCTCATTGGTTTCGTTCTGTTCGAATCAAAAAAGGAAGCTCCACTTCTCGAAGTCACATTCTTCAAAAGTGCTCGATTTAGTGCGGCCACGGGAAGTATCGGTATTGCGTTCTTCTGTCTTTTTGGTTTCACATTCCTGGTGACGCAGTATTTTCAATTTGTTCGCGGGTACGACACATTGAGTGCAGGCGTACACACAATTCCATTTGCAGTTGGTGCTGGTGTTACTGCGCCGTTGGCTGCGCGTGCTGCATTGAAATTCGGAACGAAACGGATTGTTGCTCTAGGTCTTTTCAACATGTCTGTTGGTTTGCTTATCGCGTCTCGTATGGATGCAGACAGTTCGTATTGGGGCCATGTGATTATCTCGATGGTGTTGATGGCAAACGGACTGTCGTTCGTTACATCACCATCAACCGATGCAGTGATGGGTTCTTTGCCACGTGAAAAAGCTGGAGTTGGATCCGCAGTGAACGACATCAGTCGCGAAGTGGGTGGAACTTTGGGAGTCGCAGTTGTGGGTTCTGTTTTCGTCAGTTTGTATACGCCACAACTCATGCGCAGTTTTGAAAAAATCCCCGGACTTATTGATGGCTTGAACAAGACAAACCCTGAGTTGTATCCAATGGCACAAGATTCTGTTGGTGCGGCATTTGCTATCTCGCAACAAACGCCAGCTGGATTACAGCCGCTTGTGATTAATGCAGTGAGTGACTCGTTTGTACACGGTTTTCAGGCGTCCTCTTTGGTGGGGGCTGGAATGGCTCTTGTAGGGGCAATATTTGCGTTGAAGTTCCTGCCTGCACGCCCAACAGCGGACGATTCTTCAACCATTCTTCACTAAGTTCCAAAATCCTTTCACAGGGGGACAAGTACGATGGAGGCATGTCTGGTGCCCCGATTTCCACGCTTGTTTTGGCGGGCGCACCAGCACGAGACGGCATTCTCCAAACATTGTCTGGTCGAATGACGGCGGCTGGCACACCTCATGTATCTCTTGCCACTGTATTGGTAGGTGACGATGCTCCAAGCCGAAAGTACGTAGCCAGCAAACACACGACCGCTCAGTCAATTGGCATTCAGTCAGTGCAAGTGGAGCTGCCTGCAACTGCGACTCAGACCGAAGTGGAAGATCGCGTGCGCCATCTGGCTGCGGATAAGAGTGTTCACGGCATTTTGGTGCAATTGCCTCTGCCAAATCATCTTGATACCGAGTCCGTGCTGAAGTTGATTCCAGCCGAGAAAGATGTTGATGGATTAACAGAAGCGTCTATGGGCCGATTGATGCGAGATGTTCCCGGCCATATCGGGTGCACGCCACTTGGTGTGTTGCGTTTATTGCAGCACTACGGCATCGCAACAAGTGGCAAACATGTTGTTGTTATAGGTCGTTCAACATTGGTGGGCTTACCGCTATCGGTTCTTCTTGCTCGTAAAGGTATTGATGCAACTGTCACGCTCGCGCATTCACGAACCACTCATCTAGAAGAGTTGTGTCGTAGTGCAGACATTGTTGTTTCGGCAACAGGAATTGCACATTCCATTACCGCTGCTCACATTTCGCCTGGTGCTACTTGCATAGACGTTGGCATCTCACGCACCGAAGCCGGCATTGTGGGAGACATTGATGCAGATTCAGTGATGGGCATTGCGGGCGCACTCACTCCTATGCCAGGCGGCACGGGGATCATGACCGTTGCATGTCTGATGGAAAACACGATTAATGCTGCAGTGATGCAAGGCGTGAAATTATGATGCGTCGATTGTTATTAGCCGTCGCATTACTTGCAACAGCATCAGTTGCAGTTGCGAATGTGCCTGCCGCACAAGCACAAGAAGTTGTTCCTGAACTCATCGCGCGTGCACTGGGAACACAAACAGTCGGGCCGGTTGCGCTTGGATCTGCTACCGGGGGCACTGTTCCTTGGGGGCTCGATCGTCTCGATGCGCGCTCAGGAAAAGATGGCTCGTTCACTTATTCCACCGATGGAACTGGCGTGAAGGTGTATGTAGCTGACTCTGGCATCAACATGTCTCATCCTGAATTCACGGGGCGAGTGTTACCGGGATGGAGTTATCGGTCTGACACTGCAGCTCTTCTCACGTACACCAATTCTTTGAATTATGAATTGACGCATCCGGGAGAGGGAATTGTTGCGTGTGCAAATGGGCCTACTCACACCGTGAATCCATTGACGATGGACAGCGTGTATGCAGCAGGTGATGTGGGGACAACTGACAATGACGGTCATGGCTCACATGTTGCCGGAACCATTGGCGGCACATATTCCGGAGTGGCAAAGGCAGTGTCTTTAGTTCCAGTTCGAGTGCTTGACTCCTGTGGCTCTGGCACTGCAACTATGGTGCGCAAAGGTCTCGAATGGATATTGGCAAATCATCAAGACGGTGAACGTGCAGTGGTGAACATGAGCATTGGGTTTGATGTTTCGGCAACAACTATTGATACTGCAATTAAGAATCTTTTGGCAGAAGGAATTGTGGTGGTGGCCGCTTCGGGAAACTCAGCTCAGTCAGCATGTAATTCAACTCCGGCAGGAACACCCGGAACAATTTCGGTTGGTGCGATTAATGCAAACGACACTGAAACTCCCTGGTCCAACTTTGGTGATTGCGTCGATATTTTTGCACCGGGTGATTCGATCATCTCGGCATGGCCCAAGTATTCCTCAGCTACCAATACATACTTTGTGGAGTCGGGTACTTCAATGGCAGCTCCGCACGTCTCGGGTGCAGCCGCTCGCTATTTGCAGACCGCCACAGTCTCATCTACAACGCCGGCCGATACCTGGAGTTGGTTGAAACTAAACGCAACATGTAACGCGGTTGCACACGCATCGCAAACTGTGCTGCCACGGACACCTAATCGATTACTTTCAGTTGAAGCTCCAGCAGCTGTGCCCTGCGCACCTACTTCAGTGGTAGCAACTGTTGCATCTAAATCAACTGTTGTTTCATGGGTAGAACCAGTGTCGGCAAATGGTTCAGCAATAACGAGCTACACCGCTACAGCGAACCCCGGCGGTCAATCATGTTCAACAACAACCCTCACATGCGAGATCACCGGACTACGTATTGGTGAGCCATATGCAATCACTGTGACTGCTTCTAATGCCGTGGGTGTTGGCACAGCTTCTGCAGCAACTCAAGTAATTCCCGACGGCATTCCAGATGTTCCAGTGGAAGCACTTTCGTTGGTAGGTAGCAAAACAGTGACAGTGTCGTGGCCCAGTGTGACAACAGCTGTAAATGCGGCAATCACGTATGTGGTAGTTGCGTCACCGGGTGGAGCCACATGCACAACAACAGATGTGTCATGCAAGTTTGACGGACTGAAAAACGGAACGCAGTACACCTTCACAATTACAACGAAGACCAGTTCTGGCCAGGTGGGCGCATCGAGTGTTGTTGTCACAGCGCGGCCCGGATTTGTTGTGAAGAAGACAAGTGTGAAGAAAAAATCGCGCACTCTCTTGTCGTCTGTTGTCACAACTGTGTCGAAAGGGAAGAAGACCTGGAGTGAAACGGGACGGTGCTCGATTGTGAAAGGGCGCCTAGTCGCGCCGGCCACGGTGTCGAGCTGTTACCTAACCTTGAGGGTTGCAAAATCTCCCACTTTCCCGGCGATGTCGACTCGAGTAAAAGTATTGGTGAGTTGAGGCTGGAGTAGTTCTCTGATACCCTAGGGGGTATGAGAAAAACCGTTGCTGTCGTTGCCCTCTTTGTCACCGTGGTGACGATGAGCGCATGTTCCAGCAGTGAACAAACGAAAGACACCACTCCGATCATGAGCCTGACACCAGTATCCAAATTGATTGATGTTCGTACAGCGGAGGAGTTTGCCGAAGGTCACGTTCAGGGCGCTCAGAATGTAGATGTTGAATCTGGGGCTTTTGAAGCGTTCATTGCCTCCCTTGATAAAGAAGCCTCATACTCCTTGTATTGTCGTAGCGGACGTCGTTCTGCCATTGCAGCGAACCTGATGGCACAAGCCGGGTTCACCAAGGTGACCGATCTCGGCGCTCTGGAATCAGCAGCCATCACATTGGGCCTACCCATTGTCACTAAGTAAGGAAAACCATGTCCACCATTGCATTAAATGAAGCAAATTTTGAGTCAACAGTTCTGGCCGAAGGAATCACCATCGTTGATTTCTGGGCCGAGTGGTGTGGGCCTTGCAAAATGTTTGGCCCCATCTTCGAGAAGTCTTCCAATGCGCACCCCGAGATTCGCTTTGCGAAAGTAGACACCGAGGCCGAACAGGGTCTGGCAGCAGCGCTGCAAATTCAGTCGATCCCTACCATCATGATTTTCCGTGATGGCATCTTGCTCTTCAATCAGGCTGGCGCCATGCCAGAGCACTCGTTAGAGGAAATCATCACTACGGCCGAAGGTCTCAACATGGAAGAAATCCGTGCTGAGATTGAGATGCTTGAAAAAGGCAATCAGGGTTGATTATCTTCCCCTAGTGAATGGGGGACTTCCTAGAGAAGCGACGCACTCGCTCTCGGGGGAGGGGCGTATTTCTTGGCATCGTCTTAGTGACGTGCGCACTACTTTCACCTGTATCTGTGCCTGCGCAGGCAACCGTGACTGTCTCTGCAGTTGATCCCACCGGTCGCATTGCGGTGGGTGAAAAACATACGTGTGTCATTCGTAATGACAACACCATTTGGTGTTGGGGCGATAACTCGTTTAGCCAGCTGGGGTCTTCTTCGCATTCAGGGCTGATGGATACTGCGACGCCTGTACAAGCAGCAGCACTTGGCGGTGGTCGTGTTCCATCTCGTATTGCTGCTGGTCTGAATCACACGTGTGTGCTGGCAACTGATGGAACTGTGTGGTGCTGGGGAGAGAACGGTACTGGCGCTGTGGGCGATGGATCATTGACCAACCAGCCAGATCCAGTTTTGGTCGCACTTGGAAGCACAGCCACGAAGATTGCCGCAGGTGGAAACGAAACCTGCGCAGTTCTTG
>JNSL01000239.1_pt1 | contig 10000 bp, 8 predicted proteins | sample 210691 | NCBI WGS metagenome assembly JNSL01 (sample SAMN02808685, study PRJNA238866) | freshwater metagenome | biome: fresh water; feature: freshwater reservoir; material: water; isolation source: water column of the freshwater reservoir Embalse de Amadorio in Spain | place: Spain: Valencia ...
GGCCGCTTCTTCAAAACTCAAGAAATCTGGTTTAGCAATTACGTTGTAAGCCGGAACTGTGACAAATTCTGCGTGCGTCCCATTATGAACTTCGCTCAAGAGTGACCGCTTTGGATCAAGGGTCTCATCACCCTTTGACGGATCGCCGATCACCGCGTGCACGATAACTTCGCGCCCATCATCGAGCACACCCGAGGCATCAGAGCCAAGAACTATCGGCAAATTTTCCGCAGCAGTAGCCACGCCGCGTAGCGTCCACACATCGTGGTGATTTAAGGCTGCAGCTTTGACTGCAACTCGTACCCAACCATCGGGCACAACTGGATCGGGGTGTTCTCCGATAAAAAGTCCGGCAAGAGGGTCTTCGTTATTTCCGCTTTTAGCAACTACTGCGCGCATTACTCGTCATCCTCGTCATCATCAAGTCGGGCAAGCCAGGTAGCAAGCCGCTCCGTTGGAATTTCAAAATCTGGATAGGTATCAACAAACTCTCGCATCCGCCGAGCCAGCCATTCAAACGTCACTTCTTCTTCGCCGCGTCGTTTTTCAAGTTCTTCGATTCCACGATCAGTGAAGTACACAGAGGTTCCTAACTTTATGAATTCAAAGACTAGCTAAAGGCTTGCGCGACCAGCGCCTCTTGCTCAAGTTCACTGCGGTGATGCGAACCTACCGCAGGAGAACTTGAAGCTGGACGAGAAACTACAGAAATCTGACGGTCAATTAGGGCTGGCAGATTCATTGCCATGAAACTCCAGGCTCCCTGATTAGCTGGCTCTTCTTGCACCCAGCGAATTTGCGAAAGATTCTTGTAGCGAGCTAATTCAGGCGGCAAAGTAATGGCAGGTAGCGGATACAGCCTTTCTAAGCGCACTATTGCGACATCTTTTCGCCCGGATTTCTCCCGCTGCGCAGTTAAGTCGTAGTAGACCTTGCCACTGCAAAGCAACACAGTTTTCACTTCATCTGGATTCACGGTGGTGTCACCAATGATTGCTTTGAATGTGCCTTCAGTAAAGTCGCTTACTTTTGAAGTTGCATACTTAGCCCGAAGCAAGGACTTCGGCGTGAATACAACTAGCGGCCGCGTCAAAGTAGATTTCACTTGCCAGCGCAACAAGTGAAAGAAACTGGCTGGCGTAGTAGGCATGGCAACTGTGATGTTGTCCTGCGCACATTGCTGCAAGAATCTTTCAACTCGCGCTGATGAGTGATCTGGACCTTGACCTTCGTAGCCGTGTGGAAGTAACAAAACCACGCTGCTCTTTTGCGCCCACTTTTGCTCGCCAGTTGTGATGTATTCATCAATCATGGTTTGTGCGCCATTTGCGAAGTCGCCAAATTGGGCTTCCCACATGGTCAGGGCTTCTGGCCGAATTACGGAATAGCCATATTCAAATCCCATAGCGGCATATTCACTTAGTAGTGAGTCATATACATCTAACTTTGCGCCTGGCTCGTAACACGTCTTAAGGGGTTTGTACTGCCAACCGGTTTTCTTATCTACAATTACCGCGTGCCTATGGCCAAATGTGCCGCGCCTGCTATCTTGCCCAGCAAGGCGTATCACTGTTCCTTCGGTCAAAAGTGATCCAAGTGCGAGTGCCTCGCCCATACCCCAATCAATCGCGTCGGTGGCAACCATCTCTGCGCGGCGTTCGAGTTGTGGAGCTAATCGAGGGTGGACGGTAAATCCATCGGGCATAGTAGTTTGACTTGCAACGACGCGGTCAATTACCTCACGCGTAATCGCAGTAGGCACTTCCCAAGTTGGAGTCTGCGGCTCCAGAGTTTGCTGGCCATGCGAAATAACTTCAGCTGCGGCTGCATTGAAGTGTTCGGATGTTTCAGACTTTGTGGCCTGGAAAACACCTTCAAGTTCATTTTGATAATGCTTCAAAGCGCCTTCGGCTTCGTCGAGAGTTATGTCGCCACGACCAACTAGCGCTTCGGTATATAACTTACGAACCGAACGTTTTTGGTCAATGATGTCGTACATAAGTGGCTGAGTTAATGAAGGATCATCCGCTTCATTATGTCCGCGGCGGCGGTAGCACACCAAGTCGATAACTACGTCTTTGTGAAACTCTTGGCGGAATTCAAAAGCTAGTTGTGCAACCCTTACGACGGCTTCGGGATCATCACCATTTACGTGAAACACTGGCGCTTGAATCATGCGAGCCACATCTGTTGGGTAAACACTTGTGCGGCTGTAGCGAGGTGAAGTTGTGAATCCTACTTGGTTGTTAACAACTAAATGGATAGTGCCACCTACGCGGTAACCCTGTAACTGACTCATTTGAAGTGTCTCGGCGACCACTCCTTGGCCAGCAAATGCAGCATCACCGTGCAAAAGTAAGGGAAGTACTGAGTATTTTTCTTTAACGCCAATGATGTCTTGCTTGGCGCGAACAATACCTTCTAGAACTGGGTCCACTGCTTCTAAGTGAGAAGGGTTTGCTGCGAGGTAAACCTTGACCTCGCCACCAGTTTCAGTTTTGTAGGTGCCCTTGGTGCCAAGATGGTATTTCACATCACCAGAACCCTGAACGGATTCTTCGCCATAATTACCTTCAAACTCACTAAAGATTTTTCCGTAACTTTTTCCAGCGATGTTCGCAAGCACGTTTAGTCGGCCACGGTGCATCATGCCAATGCAAACTTCATCGAGTTGCGCATTTGCAGCCTCGATTAAAATTTGATCTACAAACGGAATTGCACTTTCGCCACCTTCGAGACTAAATCTTTTTTGCCCAACGTATTTAGTCTGCAAAAAACTTTCAAAAGCTTCGGCTTCGTTCAGTTTGCGCAAAATTCGCAGCTGTTCATCGCGATCTACTTTGTCATGCTTTTTTTCTAACCGATCTTGAATCCATTTACGCTGACTGGGATCTTGAATGTGCATGTATTCAACGCCCACAGTTCTGCAATACGCATCGCGCAGAGTGCCCAAAATGTCGCGAAGTTTGGCAAATGGCCGGCCGCCAAAACCACCTGTGGCAAATTCTCGATCCAAATCCCAAAGTGACAGGGAATGACTTGCAATGTCTAAATCAGGATGTGATCTTTGGTGGTATTCCAGTGGATCAATGTCAGCTAGGAGGTGACCACGCACCCGGAATGCATGGATCAATTCTTGGACTCGAGCAGTCTTATCTAAATCAGCATCGTGAGAGGTTGCTAGATCCTGTGCCCAGCGAATTGGTTCGTAAGGAATAAGTAGTGATCGGAAGATGTCATCATAAAAACCAGATTCGCCAATTAACAAATTGTGTACGCGCCGCAAGAAGTCTCCGGATTGCGCGCCTTGAATTACTCGATGGTCATATGTGCTCGTGAGTGTAAGCGTCTTGCTAACAGCGTTGCGCGCCAAAGCGTCATCGGATGCGCCTTGCCATTCGGCGGGATAATCCATCGCTCCAACGCCAATGATTACGCCTTGTCCAGGCATTAAGCGAGGAACTGAATGAACGGTGCCAATAGTTCCTGGGTTAGTCAAACTCGCAGTTGTACCTTGGAAATCTTCAACTGCTAATTTTCCAGCGCGAGCTTTGCGAACGACGTCCTCATACCCCGCCCAAAAAGCGGCAAAATCCATTTGGTCCGCACTTTTGATACACGGCACTAAAAGTTGACGGGAACCATCTTCTTTAGCGAGATCTATTGCCAGACCCAGTCCAATTTGTTGATGACGTGTAATAGCTGGCTTATCTTTCAAGGTTGTGTAAGACACATTCATGTCTGGCATTTCCCGGAGCGCACGCACAATTGCAAAACCAATTATGTGGGTAAAACTCACTTTCCCACCTCGACCACGAGCTAAATGATTATTAATAACAATCCGGTTATCAACCATAAGTTTTGCTGGAACTGCGCGCACGGAGGTAGCAGTTGGAACTTCCAAGCTTGCTTCCATATTTGTAACAACTCGTGCGGATGCGCCCTTTAGTTTCTCAACAATCTCTGAAGTTGAAGTAACTTGTGCAGGCTTATCATCGGAGGCAGTTGACGCAGGTGCAACAGGAACTTGATTTGCTACTGGAGCAGGTGCACTAGCGACAGGTGTTGGATTTGCTGCTGCAGGAAGACTCGCAGCGCCCGAAGGGGCAGGAGCACTTAACCTTGGTTGCAGAGTTGAGTTTGTAGTTGCGGCTACGGGCGAATATTCGCTAGGCGTGTAATCAGCAAAAAATTCCCACCAAGCGGAATCCACTGAATTCTTATCGGCTAAAAACTCTTGATATAACTCATCTACGAGCCAATCATTAGCTCCAAAAGGACTATTTACTTGTCCGGGCACAGCTTTGGCGCCTTTCTGGTCGATTAATGTAACAAGCGTATCGCGCCAATTTGTCTGCCTTGAACATGCACCTTTTGATTCGATACGGCAGTCTTGAGGATATGCAGCAAGAGACATCGAATGAGCTTGCAGACCAAATCGTGTTGATCACGGGTGGCTCACGGGGGATTGGATTTAGCGCTGCGAAAGCGCTCGGCAATCGTGGCGCGACGGTACTGCTCTTGGGAGTAAATCCGCTGAACTTGACGCGCGCAGTTGCACAGTTAGTGAGTTTTGGAATTGATGCTGACGGCATCGCTCTAGATGTCGCAAACAGCGAGGCCGTGACAGAAAAAATCAGTAATCACGGATTGGCTGCGCGAACTGACATTTTGATAAATTCAGCGGGTGTTATGAGTGAGAAGATGGCGAAAACGTTGCGCACCTCTACCCAAGAATGGCGTCGCGTTATGTCAATCAATCTTGATGGCACATTTAACATGATCTCTGAGGTTGGACCGCAAATGGCCGCGCGCAAAAGTGGCCGAATCATTAATGTCTCCGCTTGCCTCGGAAGGTTCACTGGTCCGGGTTTAGCCGGTGGGCTGGCGCCATATCGCATATCAAAAGCGGGCGTAAACGCGTTAACGAAAAACTTGGCAGCCGAATTAGGAAATGGTACGCGCGGTGTGCTCGTGGACGCGATGTGTCCCAATCACACACAAACTGATATGGGCGGTCCGTTAGCGCCGCGCACTCCAGATGAAGCAGCTGACACAATTTGCTGGTTAGCTACGCGAATCCACGATGCCGAAACCGAAACTGGATTTCTCTGGGAAGATCGAAAAATCGTCCCTTGGTAACAGTGGTTGTTGTTTATCATTGACCTCGGCAGTGTAAATCAGCGCATCTTTTTACTGCATGTAGTTCGAAGTAGGCCTTTTCCCGTGCCTGCCACTTCAACATTTCGCCTCGAACTGATTCGCCGTCACGCGTTACAACTCTTTCGAGCAGTAAATCTTCATCCGCTTCAATCCAAATTGCCTGTGACACATATGGTCGCAGCGAAGAATGTCCCGAGCCAACTCCTTCGATAATTACCACTGGTGAGTAAGAAACCTCGTGCCAAGAAGTAAAGGCCATCTTCCCCCAGTCATAACGCAGATACTTAGGTGGCAATCCACTTTCCAGTGGCTTCAAAATCCAAGCTTGAATTCTTTCAAATAAAACTTGATCAAGTGACTTATCCCAGCCTTCATATAACTCATCGAGGTGAATCACACTTGCTTGCTCAATATTGCCAGCTAAATTTGCTGCCAAAGTTGTTTTGCCGCTGCCTGCAGGTCCATCAATAGTGACAACACGAACTTGCCCGCATTTTGGCAAACTATTTTTAATAGCCGCTACTGCATCGACAAGAGAAAGTTGATCAGGCAACTTTGCTTCCTGCGGACTCACTTTCCAATTTGCGCCAATTTATCCAACCGCGTAGTGCTATTCCAGTGAACAACACATAAAGCAAGGAAGTGAACTTCAGATCTTGACTCCAGTAAAGCGCGACGTAAGCAGCGTCAACAATTAGCCAAACCACCCAATTTTCCCGGAATTCTAAAACCATAAGAATTTGTGCAACGACACTAAAAACCAAGCCAAATGCATCAGGCATCGCAGCCGCGGCTCCGATTGAAATCAATAATGGCGTGATCACTAACCAAGTCACTGCGCCTATAACAATAATTAGGGCGCGTTGCAGCCAGGAAAGATTTTTTGAAGTCGCGCCTTTTGGCCCCCAACCAAACCAACCCCAAATTGCTGCCGCAATGAAAACTAACTGCAATGCCGCACTGGCATAAAGTGCATAGTTCAAAAATAACCAGCCGTATAGCGCGCTAGATAATCCCCACCATGGCCACATTATTTGTTTACCCGTTGTACCAAGCCAAACACCGATTAAGGATGCGAGTACTGCAACAAACTCTAGGAGCGTGACTTGATACCCAAGAACTGTGAATAAAACTGTGGCTACGAATTCGTTGATAGTTGACAACATAACTAACTTCCTCCCAAAGTCCGCATTACCGAACTGGTTAAACGGTCGGTGTGGTGATCTAGGATCGGACACCCTCTCAGTTCGTCTAGTTACGAACTCCCGTGTCTTGCACTTCTCACACTACGGTACAACGGTGCATGTCCGCGCCCTGCTGGCACTGATAAAGTCGCAGACGGCAGGTAAAATGCCCGCGTAGCTCAGTGGATAGAGCGTCTGCCTCCGGAGCAGAAGGTCGAAGGTTCGATTCCTTTCGCGGGCACGTGAGTAACCATAAGATCTCCAAACGCACATATATGAAGCGCCGAGTTACTGTTTTTGGCGCAGCCATAGTGTTCTTAATATTTTTATTGAAACTGCTTGGTGGCCTACTTAACCCTGAACCCATTTCAGTAGATTCGGCGCCCATTCCGATACCGGTGGCTACTCCAGCTTTTGATTGCGCTGCCAATACTCCAATTCCGCAAACTTTTATTGATGCCTGGATCCTTGAGTTCGGAGCAGTTGACTTTAATGCCACTGTGATAGACCTCGTAGAAAACTGCTCGTATTCAATGGGTGAGGCAGCAGCCGTGTTCCCAACAGCCTCAACTGGAAAACTTCTAGTCGCTACGGGCGTGTTGGAATTAGTCGCTGGTGGCACGTTGGATTACGCGAGTGTTGAAAGTGACTTAAATTTAATGATCACAGAATCAGATAACAACGCTGCGGATCGGCTATTTGATGTGATCGGCGGAAACGACACAGTAATTTCGATTTGCGAAAGATACGGATTAACTTCCACAACAACCAGTGGCGCTTGGGGAACTATACTCACCAATTCAGTTGATCAAGCAAATCTTTTAAACCAAACAATTGGTACCCAGACCAGTGCGCTACCTGAAGCACAAAGGGTCACCTTGCGTGACTTGCTGACAAAAGTAAATCCAGCGCAAGCTTGGGGTGCTGGAAATGTCACAATTCCTGATTGGACTATTGCGGTAAAAAACGGTTGGTACTTATCAGTGCCAGGGGATAGGCCACCAGAGGGGCTTTGGCGGATAAATACTTTGGGATACACCTGGGACCAGACGAGTAAACCACGTTGGATTTTTACTGGTTATTCAAATACTTGGGAAACCCAAGAGCGCGGAATCTCTGCCTGGAATTCCATATCTACGCAGCTTTCAAACACGCTTGGGGTTCGCTAGGAAGCGTAAGGCTCAAGTACTGGACATCTAGTTCCTGGCGCAACGAGTGGCTCAAAATGCCACCATTCATTTTCGTAGCGCCGACACAATCCATATTTGTATCCGTTTCTATCTAGCCAAGCAGTCGACTGTCTAGCTTTGGTACCACTGATTCCATAATTAATATCAATTGCCAAGCCCCATGGATGGTTTGATTTTTCTGGTGGTAACACCCACTTGCTTGCTTCTGCTTTTGAGCCATATCTAGAGACTGCTTGCTGAAAAAGAAATTTCTGACGCTCAAGACTTCGGTACCCACTCGTGACGTTTATGTCATAACCAGCTTTCTGGGCAGCAACGCGCGCCACTAAAAAACGCGCGTTGAGTTGTTTTACTAATTGCGTGGGACGCTTCTCGGCTCGGGTGAGAGCTGCATTTCCAAGTGAAAGCTCAGTCAACTGGCAGCTTCCCGCAGTTATAGCCTGAACGTTCCCAGAAGTTTTCTTGCCACAGTAATCAATAATTGGTGCCGGTTCCGCATTTACTGGACTTGCCGGAGCAAATAGGGAAAAGGAAAGTGCAGTTGCGAAAAATATCACATGACTTCTTCCCATAAGTAATGAGCCTACTTCGCGTCAACTCATAACCAGGCAAACGCTAGGCTTTCAGCGTGATCAATACCCAAAATTTGACGCAGTTTGTCCTTGCTTCAGTGGCAATAATTTTGGTTCCAGGTCCAAGTGTGATGTTTGTGATCGCTCGAGCAGTTGCTTGGGGTCGGGTGACTGCGGTAATAACCGCATTAGGTAATGCACTTGGAATGCTTTTACTTTCAGTATTCATAGCCGTTGGTTTAGGGCCACTCTTACAAGAATACGCATTGCTATTGATCGTTGTTCAAGTCCTTGGCGGCTTGTATTTAATTCATCTTGGAATAGATGCTTGGCGACATAGGCAAGAACATGCTGATGACATGGTAAAAATCGAAGAAGTCAAACCGAGTAGTTATCAAATCCTGCGCCAAGGATTTACGGTTGGCGCTTTGAATCCAAAAGCCTTGGTATTTTTCTCTGCAGTGTTTCCACAATTTGTTGATCCCGATGTTGGATCGATCACAATCCAACTCTTGATTTTTGGAGCGATCTTCACTGCACTTGCTCTGCTCCTTGATGGCACCTGGGGAGTGTTGGTGGGCTCAAGTCGTGATTGGTTTGTAACCTCAAGGAATCGACTGGTATTTCTGCGAACTGTTGGTGCCGTGGTCATGATGGCTCTTGGCGTTGGAGTAATGATTCCAATCATTTTTGACTTCTAAAAATAGCAACGACCGGCAATCCCAATTGGAATTACCGGTCGTTGCTATTTGTTAACTAGCTAGATTTTTGCGAACTTTGCCAGCACCTAGGTAGCCGACAACTCCAATCAAAACAACGATGACGAAAGTTCCGAGCGTGAAGCCCATAACTGCGCCTTGCGTTGTTCCCCAGATTTCTGCGTACTCATATTCCATGCCTAGTGCAGATTCTAAAGTTCCTGGGAATAGCGCCACAATAGAGCCAATAATGATGTAGACGTACACCAAGATTCCTAGAATGTGGAAGCCTCTGGATCCACCAGGTACCTGGTAGCTCCTTGGAACATCAGGATAGATTCGCTTCAACTTCATTAGCGCTGGAATAATTGTTATATAGGAAACCAGCAGGGTGGATATTGCACAATACAACACCACGCTAAACAGCACAGCAGCGTCGCCCTCAACTAGTAGCGTTGCCGCCACCACGAACACGGAGGACATGACTCCCGAAAGCAAGTTCATACGAAGTGGCGTGCCTAGCTTTTGGTTGAATTCTCCAAAATAACCACTGAAGAATGTTCCGTCGGCCGCAGCCATCGCTTGAATGCGATCAGTAGCAATCATCCATGAACTACCTTGGTTTAATAGTGCATAAACCAAAAGTAGCGCCGTGATAGATAGCAAGGCATTTGCTGCAGAACCGTAGATACTAAACACCGTTGCAACAGCGCCCATAAAGCTATCAACCCCAGCCACTTGGTCGGCTGGGATCACAAGCAAAATTGCAAGGACTGGAAGCAAGTACGCGAGCATTGCAATAGATGTGCCGCGTCGGATTGCCGGAGCAGTGTCTTTAGCCGCATCAAACATTTCCTCTGATGCAGCGTTAGGTGCTTCAAAGCCAACATAAGCGAAAGCAAGAACAGGCGCTACGGCTAAGAAACCACCGAGTGTTGGTGACAAGCCGCCAAGGTCAAGGCCCTGGAAACCGTTTTTGAAACCATAAACCACTGTGGTTCCAACCAGCAGCAATAAAACAATAAGTTTTGCCCAGGCTCCAACGTTGACGAAAATCTTTCCAGTTTTTAGGCTCACGATCGCAAGTAAAATTGCAATCCAGACGAAGGCGAGTTTAAAAATCCAATTTAGAACGGAAATAGTTGATAAATCGAATACGTAGGCATTAAATGCTTCATTGGCAACTAAGACCA